>JAEEGL011529828.1_pt1 | contig 38274 bp, 36 predicted proteins | sample 9134231 | NCBI WGS metagenome assembly JAEEGL01 (sample SAMN16246548, study PRJNA631951) | gut metagenome | biome: gut microbiome; feature: rumen; material: fiber-attached | host: Bos | place: Iran: Karaj | collected 2018-10
CGATTTTAAACTTTGGTCATTTTTCATATTACCTTGGTAATATTTTAAAAAAAATGTATTGCGTTATGGAATTTTCTGTGAATATAATTTTTATCGCTATGATCAAAGCAACAAAAAAAGAGATCTCTTTTGATTAAGGAGTGTATTTTATGAAATTAAAGAAAAATGTTATTAAAAGTTTAGTGCTTTCATTTGTAGTTTTTTTTGCGTTTACAGGCTGTAAACCAGGACTGCCTTCTCCAGAAATTGTAAATGTAAATGTTGTTAATGAAAACGGTGAAGAATTAAACAATTGTACTTTTTCTGCAACATTAGATGGAAAACAAATATCAGATTTTCAGTATGATTTAGAAGACTGGAGTACTTATGAATTTCCAGAATGTAAAGTCTATGATTCTGAAACAGGAAAACTTTCTGGAGATGTAAGAATTGCTAAATCTGTTTACACATTATATTCATTTGAATTTTCAGAAATTATTTCGGAAATGGAAGCGTTTACTCATGATAATATGGCAGATTTGTTTTCAAGAATAAAAATTACTGTAGATTGCTTCGGTTACGAAAGTATAGTATTTAGCCCTATCTTGAATGAGTCTTCATATTATGGAGCAGAAAATGTTTCTGTGCAATTAAAAAAGAAATAAGCATAAATTAAAAGGCAGTGTTTATTTTATGCATACTGTCTTTTTTTTATATGACCAAGTTAGGTAAACATATATTTTGAAAAGATTTATTAATTAGTTTTATGAGGCCATATTATAGTTAAATAGAGAGGAGGATATAACAAATGAAGAAAATATCAATACTATTACTTGTTCTAATTTCTTTTTTCTTTCAAAGTTGTGGAGATTTAAGAGAAATACAGATAAATGATATTTCTGTGACCCCTGTTGATAAAGAAGAAATTGTAGTTGGAGATGAAATAGAATTAAAGTTTAAGTATTTGTCTGTAGATAAAACTGTATCTCAAATTGGAATTCAAATCGATGTAAAAAGAAAAGATGAAACTGAAACTTATTCGTGGAAGGATTTGGGGTATAATCCTTTTGTTGATTTTGAGGATTATAGGAAAAGAAATTCTGAATATATTGTTGAAAAATATACTTATGATTATTCTAGCGAGTGTTCGATATATTTTCATTTTAAGGGATCTAAAGCTCTCTCAGGTGATGAAACTTTAAGTTTAAGAATAAATGAACCAGGGGAATATTGTGTTCATATATATATATATGATAAAACTCCGGTTGCAACTTCTTTGGTTTGGAATTGTGATAGTGAAATTACATTTAAGGTAAATCCAGCAACTGAAGAGACTACTCCCACTGTAGAATAAACATGCCGTGGCTCTCCTTGCTGAGCTCAATTGAGTGAGGTGACGGGGGCTGTTAGCGAAGTGTGAACTGAAACACAAAGGTATCCAACTTTTGTGTTTCAATTTAAATAATACGGAGGATTAACCCATGAAAAAAATATCAATATTATTACTTATTTTAATTTCCTTTTTCACTCAAGGTTGTATGGACGAAAGAGAAATACAGATAACTGATATTTCTGTTTGTTCTGTTGATAATGGTGAATGTATGGCTGGTAAAGAATTAAAATTAAACTTTAAGTATTGGGCTGAAGCTAGAGATACCTCAGAAATTGGAATTCAAATAAGTATTCAGAAAAAGGATGAAACAGAAGCTCATGAGTGGAATTATTTGGATTATAATCCTTTTGCTAATTATTTACAAAATTATACAGAAAAAAATTCTGAATATATCGTTGAAAATTCTCCTTATTGTTCTTCTTCTTGGAGTACAATGTATTACAGTTTTAAGGGGTCTAAAGCTCTCTCAAGTGATGAATGTGTAATTTTTAAAGTAAAAGACGCAGGAGAATATTTTATTCGTATTTGCATTAAGGATGAAAGTCGAGTGACATCTCCTTTAGTTTGGAATTGTGATAGTGAAATTGAATTTAAGGTAAATCCAGCAACTGAAGAGAGTACTACTGCTGTAGAATAAACATGACGTGGCTCCCCTTACTGAGCTCAATTGAGTGAGGTGAGGGGGTTGTTAGCGAATAGTGAACTGAAACTCAAAGGTATTCAAATTTTATGTTGCAGTTCAAATAATACAGAATATATATAACTAATGAAAAAAAAATTAAGGAGTATAGTTATGAATTTAAAGAAAAATGTTTTAAGAAGTTTAATGTTTTCATTTGTGGTGTTTTTATTGTTGTTAGGATGTACCACTAAACATTGTTCTCCAGATATTGTTAATGTAAATGTTATTAATGAAAACGGTGAAGAATTAAATAATTGTATTTTTTCCGCAACTTTAGATGGAAAACAAATATCAGATTTGAATTATTATTTTGAAGATTTTAGTAATTATTCATATCCACAAGAATATGCTGTCTATGATTCTGAAACACAAAAACTTTCTGGAAATGTAATAACTGTGAAATCTGCTTATACTTTATATTCACTTAGGTTTTCAGATATTTTAGATGAAATGGAAACAATAACTCGTGATAATATGGAAGATCTACATTCAAGAATAAAAATAACAGTAGCTTGTCCGGGTTATGAAAGTCTTGTATTTACTCCTATTTTAAAAGAGTTTGGACATGTAGCAGCAGATATTTCTGTACAATTAAAAAAGAAATAGGCAAAAAAAATCTTTAATATGAAAGGCAGTGTACATTTTTATGTATACTGCTTTTTTTGTTGTGGGACGTCCCCGATAAATTTCTTCTTCAGCATGATTGGTAATATTTAAAAAAAATGTATTGCGTTCTGAAATTGTTCGTGGTAGTTGAGCCCGTCGGGGTGAAGCCCGCCACTACAAACTTGCAAGAAGTTCAGTGCTTGAGCAAAAAACTTCAAATAATGTCAAGTATTTTTCTGTTAAATTTTGGTCATTTTCATATTACCTTGGTAATATTAGTTTTAAACTTTGGTCAGCCGATTTTAAACTTTGGTCATTTTTCATATTACCTTGGTAATATTTTAAAAAAAAGTATTGCGTTCTGAAATTTTCTGTGAATATAATTTTTATCGCTTAAGCAAAACTACGAAAAAAAGGAGATCTCTTTTTTAATAGGGGTATTTAATGTTAAGAAAAAGAAAAAGTTTTATCGTTCATTTACTTGTAACTGCTGGTTTATTTTTAATCAGTTGTACAGATAATGTGCAGAAGGTTCATGATTCGCGTGAATTAAAAGTAAGTTATCTAGGTTTTAATACCACAATAGATAATTACTTTATTCCTGGACATGAGGTTGAATTGCTGGCCCGTGCCAATAAGAAAAATGGTGTGGATTATTCATGGAATATTCCAGGTGAATGGGAAGAAATTGACAAGAATAAAATCAAATGGAAGGTGCCGGAAGAAGAAGGAGAATATACTCTTTCTGTAACAGTTTCTGATGAAGCAACAAATCAAAGCATTAGCAAAAGTGTTAATGTAACTGTTTCTGATGAAATAGCGTGCGCAGTTCCTGATACATTTTCATGCAAAATAACTACAAGTATTACAATGAATAATAAGCTTATAGGTGAAGATATTCAAAAAACAGTATCTTCTATAACTATGAATTCTGATGATTCTGTGTATGTTGAAACAATTGAATCAAACGGCGATGTAACAAAAACTTATGCAGATTCAGAAGCAGTTTACAGTATTGATGATAGCGGTAAAAGAAAGCTGGTTGCAAAACGCAATAGCAATGATTCTTTTACGCCATCAGTAAATGTATTGGGGTTAGCTTCATTAAAGAATTCTTGTTCTGATTATGAAACTGACGGAAGATTCTATAAATTCAGACAGAGTTCTTCTTCTCAAAAGGCTGAAGTAGATTATGACTCTTCGCTTGGTGTAATTACGAGAATTCGTTCGGAGAATGAAGATAACATGGAAGTCAGTGACATTCAGATGGAATATGATGTTATTGACGGATATATTATTCCAAAAAGAATATCTGGAATTGTTACTTATTATGCGCAGGGTGAAAAATTCAGCACAAAAATTGAAGAGGAAATTACAGATATAATTATTAATGAAAAGGGAGAAGACTAAAATGAAAAAGATAATTGCTTTTATAGTATTAGTTTCTTATGTGATAATGACATTACCGGCAGCGTCAATAAAAATTGTAGGAACATCATATGAAGACCAACTTCTAAAAAGTGCAGGAATGACTGATTCTAATTATAGTTTTGTTGAAGGTAAAGGCTGGTATTTCAAAAATGATGGAATAGATAAAACTGCAAAAAGAATGGTAGGTAAATTGCCTGCTAATGAGGATGTTATTTTATATGGCATTTCCTTAGGTGGTACTGTTGCAAGAAGAATGACACAAATAGCAGCAGAAAATGGAAAAAGTGTAAAAGGATATATAGCTCAATCCAGTCCTTTAAGTGGAGACAGGCTGACAAATACAGCCTGGGCGACAACCTCACTAGGAATTCTTGCTGTATATGCGACAGCAGGGTTGGGTACTTTAGCACTAGGTCTTCCCTGGGAAGATTTTTTTGGAGTGGTTTTATCCCGTGGAGAATATGATTTCTGCAGTGAATTAGATGAAAAAACAAAAGCGGTTATTACTCGTTGTGATGATATTGTAAATAATAAAGCTATTGACAGAAATGATAAACAGTCTGTTATCGAAAATGTTACACTTCCGTTGTTGGATTTAATTTTTGGTAATGATGAAAACAGAAGTGAAATGTTTGATTATTTTAAATCTGTATTTATGTCATCAAAAAATAACGTAAAGGATTTGGATCCTACCGGTGATTTTATGGTAAACGTTATGAACAGCAGTTCTGAAAAAGCAAAAGAGGTAAAAGACACAATTAAACGTGCTTTTATAGTGTCAACAAATGGAAACATTTATGAAACTTCTGCCTGGAGTGCTGCTGAGCCAATTTTAACTTACTATCAAAAACAGCGCGATTCATATTGGGCAAGGGCAAAAAAAGAATGGTGGAACTTTGCATATTGGGCATTGCGCGCAGCTGCTTCTGAAGTTTCAGTTGCAACTGTTGAAGGCGTTCCAAGAGCATGGTCAACCTGTGTTTCTGGTTCTCCGGATTATACTACCAATGATTGTTTTGTTCCTGCTAAAGATAATTTCTGGGGTAAGGAGCTGAAGATGACTGCTCCAAATATGCGAGATGCATCGCTTGATGTATCATATACATGTGATAAGGTATCTCATCTTGATTATGCACTAGGTGATTTAAAAGATTTACAAAACATACAGGGACGAACTTATTCTAGAAAACTGTCAGTAGAGCAACAGGAAAAGGCCATAAAAGAAGCTTATCTGTTTGTTAATAAGGATTTGTAATTGATATTTCAGATAGACAGTTTGAATCTGTAGTCTGAAATACTATGAGCACGACACGGCTTTGCCGTGCGTGTCCAATTTTGTATAAGGAAATAACTAAGATGAAAATAAAAAATAATCTAAATGTATTATTTTTAGTTTTCCTTCCTTTTCTTTTTACATCATGTCCATTTTTTAATTTATTTGGAGGACAGGAAAAAGAAGTGGAGGAAATAGGTGAGTTTGAAGATATAAATATTTTTAATGCTGATTTATTGCCTGACTGGAATTCATTTATTACGGAATATTCAATAGTAGCTGATGAAAAATATCTGTATGCTGTGACAACTGGAAAAGAAGAGTTTCCAGGAAAAGTTGTAAAAATTCTTAAGACAGGAGAATCTCCTGTTATAAAAACTTTGGTTGAAGAGGCGACTCTAAAAGGATATAACACTTCGCATGCTTATGAAATTGAATCAATAGATTATTATGGTAATCAGCTTATTTTAAAGGCTGTTCCTAATTGTTTGCAGTTTGAGCATGCTGAGTTTGAATTATTTGGTCTGAATTCAGAAGACTTATCTATTCAATGGAGATGGATACCCGAAGAAAATGGAAGAATTGATTATTTTGTAACAGGTCATCCAGCTATACCCAGGTGGAAGGATTATTATTTAATATATTATGCAGTAGAAGAGAATAAAGGTTACTATTATCTTGTTTTCCTAGATACAAATGGGAATCAAGTTGTAAAGAGACTAATGAATGCTTCAAAGCCTTTGGAAGATAATGATATATGTATAGTTGATAACAAACTTCTCTTGCATCAAATATATGAACCTCTAATTATCTATGATTTGAATAAATTAATTGACCAAAATTATGATTATAAGGATTGCATTGATTTTGCATTTACAAGTGAAGATAAAATGTTCGAAGCCAATATTTCCAGTAATATTGTATCCGATGGTAACATCTGTTATTTTAGTTATTGGGATATCACTAACCGGACAAAATCTGGATCAGTTTTAATGGTTAATGCTGTTTCGTTAAGTGATTACAAGGTACTTTGGAGCTATGGAATTACAGATAAACAATTTAATGGTGTGCATAGTATCTTGTTAGATAATGGCAAATTATTTCTTGCTGCGGATTACGGCTGTGTATACTGTCTGAACAGCACAAATGGAAAACTCAATTGGAAGACAACAATTACAGACGCAGAGCATCCTAAAAATCTTTTATGCGAAGGTTGTATTGTAAAAAACTATTATGTAATTCCTTGTGCAAGTAATGGTTATTTATATTATTTTGATATTAATACAGGAAAAATCAAAGGCAAGCATTATGTTCCTGTCTTTGGCGGAAGAAGACATTGTTATGCAGAAGATGATTATCTGTATATAACAACTGGCTCTTATATTGCAAGGCTGAGGCTTAAGGAAAAGTGAACACTAAAATGGTTAAGCGAAGTGTTTTCATAAATACCGTTTTAATGGTTTCCATTATTTTTATATTTATCTCCTGTATTCCAATTCCTTCTGATAATGAAAAGCTGGAATGCAATAATCTTTTCCTTGTTTATATGGCTGGTGATAATTCCCTGAACAAAACGGTCTATGAAGACTTAGAGGAAATGAAGCAGGGGTTGTCTACTGAAAATGATATTATTCTTGTTCTGGCAGACAGATATGCTTCTGATTTTTTTGAGGATGAATGGAATGAGGCTCGGCTTTTAGAAATAAGTTTTACAGGCAGTCAAATTCAAGTCAGGGAACTGGAAGATAAAGCTTTGGGAATTTCATTGGAATGGTTGGATGATGATATTGATACAGGGAAAAAAGAAACGTTCTTAAATTTTTTACGATATGCACAAAACCATTATTCAAGTCAGAATCTTTATCTGGATTTATGGAATCATGGTGGAGGCTGGAAGTCTGGCAAAGCTTATGAAGGAAGTAACATACACACCGCCCGTAGTATTTGTTATGATGAAAAAACTAAAAATTCCCTGTCGCTCAAGGATATATCATCTGCTGTAAAAGATTCCGGAATAGGACATTTTGACACTGTATTAATGGATGCCTGTTATATGGGGGCAATTGAAGTTGCTGCAGAACTGATTGAATTAACAGATACAGTGATATTTTCACAGGATGCCATACCAGAAGAAGGAATGCCTTATAATGAAGTAATTCCTGTGTTGTTTTCAAAGAAAGCAATAGATGAAAAATGTCAGTTAATTTGTAACAGTTATACTCAAAACTATAATACTCAAAATGTTACTATTTCAGCTGTAAGGATAGATGAGGGAAAGAAAATGAAAGAATTGGTTGAAGCTTTTAATTTATCTATGATTTCACTAGATTCTTTCGACACAATAAAAAATAGACGGAATTATACTTCTGAGTTTTTTGATGATGTTGTGGATATGGAAATGCTACTGACCGATGAAATGAAACTTAAGTATGAAGAAGTCTTTATAAAAAATAATTCTGCAACTTCCAGTGGAATATCTATATATTTTCCTGAGTATTTTTCATACGCAAAGGCTTCCTGGGAATATGAATCAGAGAGGTTATCATTCTTAAAGTTTTGCCCTAATTATTTAGATTTTCTAAAACGTTTTGAAATGGCTTTCTCTTCTGAAAAAACGACAGATAATTATGAACCAAATAATTATCAAATAGATTCTTTTGTAATTAATTCAGATAAAAAAGAGATTGCTTCATATTTATGGTGTACAGGAGATGAAGACTGGTATAAATTTGAGCTTAAGGATGGGAATCCTGTTTCAAGACTCAAGCTTTATGAACCAGAATTCATTGAATATAATCTGCAGGTATTATTGTATAAAAATGGCAGGTTTATTGATTCAGTTAATGAGAATGAGCAGAACGAGGTTGATCTTTCGTATTATGATTATGATGAATTATATGTAAAAGTTTATTCCGCTTTTGGTTATTATGAGCAGGAAGAAAAATATGTTCTACGGTGGTAACGCAAAAAGTGTGGTGGTGAGCAAGGAACCGTGGTTGCCCGACGTGGTGGCAGGCGTTGCCCCGATAAACTCGACCACCACACGCTTTGCGAGTTCAACCACTACACCATAAACTTAGCACGCCGTGGAGCCCCTTGCCGACCGCAGTGAAACGAGGACGGTGAGTGCTAATGAAGGGCGGAGGGGCGGATGATGCATTAATGTTTTCTTAGCAGAAATAACTTTCGTGTAGAAGCAACCTGCGTAACAGGAATTATAAAAAATTTTGATTTGTTGTATTAAGAATAAATTTGTGGCATAATCAGTTTATGGAAACTAGAAACATTTTTGAAAATTTGTCATGTATTGACCACCGCTATTCACTTTCTGAATCGGCTGTATTTGAGGGACTTTCTAAGTACATTTCTGAAGAAGCAAGTATTAGAAGTTGTGCAAAATGTGAAGCTGCTCTTGTTAAGGCTCACCTGAAGTTAAGAGATTCACTTTCTGAATCTGATGCTAAATTGCTTGATAAGATTGCAGATGAAATTGATCCTGAAGAAGTTTATAAAGAAGAAGAAAAGACAAAGCATAATATCCGTGCTTTAGTAAATGTTATGAAGACAAAAGTGCCTGAGAATCTTGGACCTTTGGTTCATCTTGGAGCAACTTCTGTTGATATTCTTGATACTGCTCTTTCATGCAGAATGCGTGATGTTACACAGAATGTTGTGCTGCCTGAATTAAAAGCACTTGAGATTGAGTTGTGTAAAATTGCTGAGAGGGATTTTAATGTTCCTCAGGTTGGACGAACTCACGGTCAGCATGCAGTTCCAATTACTTTTGGATGGAGTATTGCAGAATTTGTTTCCCGCCTTGGTAAATCAATTTTAAAAATAGAAGAGCTTTCTAATCAGTTAAAGGGAAAACTTGCAGGTCCTGTTGGAAGTTATAACGGACCAAGTATGATTGTTAAAGACCCTGAACTTCTGGAAGCAACTTATGTTCATTTCTTAGGTCTTGAACCTAGTGAATATTCTAATCAGCTTGTTGAACCTGAATACCTGCTCAGACTTCTGCTTGAGATGAATGTTGCGTTCGGTATTATTGCTAATCTTGCTGATGATTTAAGAAACTTGCAGAGAAGTGAAATTGGTGAAGTGTTTGAATATTTTGCTTCTACACAGGTTGGTTCTTCTACAATGCCTCAGAAAAGAAATCCATGGAACAGCGAGCATGTTAAGTCTTTGTGGAAGGCTATGTGTCCCCGCGTTCTTACTTTCTATATGGATCAAATTTCAGAACACCAGAGGGATTTGACTAATTCTGCAAGTCAGCGTTTTATTGCCGATTATGTTTCTGGCTTTACTATGGCTGTTGCAAGAATGAGAAGTGTTGTTTCCGGACTTCAGGCTGATAAAGAAAGCATGGCAAGGAATCTGGAAAATGCTGGCGGTAAAGTTAAGGGCGGTGTTCTTGCTGAGCCTGCTTATATTCTGCTTGGTGAAGCCGGCGTTAATGACGGTCATGAAGTGATTCGAAAGATTACGCTTGAAGCTGAACAGACAGGAAAGACCTTCTTTGAAGTGTTAAAGACTCATACAGAAAGCTATGCAAAAATTACTGCACAGCTTGAAAAACTTGGTGTAGAAAATCCTGAAAGCTTCTTTGAGCATCCTGCAAATTATCATGGTCTTGCTGATGTTAAATCAAAGAGACTTGCTCAGAAATACATGGAACTGATGCAGAAATAATCTATGTGTGCATGGAATATTTATTCAGCTGCTTTAGTTGGCTGCGGCAGAATCGGTTACTCTTTAGGACTCGACAAAAGGCGTGAACAGCCTGCCAGTCATACTATGGCACTGAATGCAAATCCATGCATAAGTTTAATTGCCGGCTGCGATACAAATGTTGCAAGATTGAATGAATGGAAGGAAGCAAATAAACGCTCCCTGACTTATTCTGACAGTGCAAATTTGTATGCCAGGCAAACTCCGGACATTATTGTAATTGCCGTTAATGAAGAGTTTCATCTGAGTGAAGCATTAAAAGCGATTAAAAATAAACCTAAACTTGTAATTCTTGAAAAACCTGTTGCATTGAATTTAAATGAGGCGCTTAAAATTTTTGAGGCTTCGAAAGAGTGCAATGTTCCTGTTCTTGTAAATCACGAGAGACGCTTTGCAGAAGATTATAAGCTTGCAAAAAAATACATGGAAAAGATTGGCGAGCTTCAGTCTATTCGCGCGGAATTAAATTCTTCTATGTGCGTTTATAATCCTGAGGAAGAGAAAACCGGCGCTTACAGTCTGCTTCACGACGGAACGCATCTGGTTGATATTCTTTTGTATTTTCTGGAGAAAGAAGAAGCCTCTTCGCTTAAGGAAGTTCCTGCGGTTACAAAAAAAGCTTTATCCGGAGGGCTTTTGCGCCGTGTAATCCAAGAGCCTTCAGAGGAAGAAAAAACTTTTGTGAATGAACTTTTGAACTCACCTCTCATTACTTCTTTTTCTAAAGATGAAGACGGAAAGGTAAGAAATCTTTCGGTTCACTATTCAAATTCAATTTGTTCTGATATCACTATGTGTATAAACGGTAAGTCAAAATTTTTTGGTTTTGAAATTACTATTACAGGAACGCTGGGCCGCATTTGTATAGGAAACGGATATTTAAAATTTTATAAAAGAGAAAAGTCAGAATTGTATTCCGGATTTTATTCTTTGGCTTCTGATAATTCTGTTCATATTCCAAGAAAGACTTTGTATTTTTCAAATATGGTAAAGAATGCAATTGATTTTTTAGAGGGAAGAAAGCCTTTAGTTTCCAGTTTGCAGAACGGTATAAATGCCCTCGCCGTTCTGGAAGAAATTTTGTGTAAGCTGAAGCAGAAGCTGTAATTTGAGAGCGACTCAAAAATGCGGTAGCGCGAAGAAAAGCAGAAGACTGCGAAACACTTTGAGAGGTGCGAACGAGCGAAGCGAGTGAGTCAGATACCTATTCCTCTCAACCGTGTGGAGCAGTCTGTCTTTTCTGGGAGCGGACGCATTTTTGAACAGTGTGCTTATTGGCACATTCATTGACCATAAGCAAATATTTTTTTATTATTAAGTTTGTACCTTAGTATAAATCTCTTTTGGAGAAAATAATCGATGAAAAAAAGTGTAGTTTTTGTATTTGCATTTTTTATTTATTTAACTTCATCATTTTGCCAGTCTGTAGTTACCGCAAATGATTTTTTTAATAATGTAAGTGATAATTATTCAAATATTCAGCAGCTTGAGGCCGATGTTGAGATGACAACTTCTTCGAGCCAAAAGCCTATGACGGGAAAAATCAGTTTAAAGCGCCCTGAAATGTTCCGCATTGATTTTGTTGAACCAAAGGAGCAGGTAATTCTCTTTAACGGTGATGATTTAGTTATTTATTTACCGGGTTCTTCTGCCGTATTAAAGCAAAGTGTTGAAAGTGACGGTGCTGCTTCTGCATCTGCTGCACAGGGCTTGAGTCTTTTCAAAAGATACTACACTATTTCTTACGAAGTAGGACAGGAGCCTGTCCCTCTGGATGATATGTCTGACGAAAAGGTTATTAATCTGCTTTTATATAGAAGAACTTCATCAGAAGCATTTTCTACTATTTTAATCAGTGTGAATCCGCAGGATTTGTTGATTCGCCGTGTAGTTGCTACAAATCCTCAGAATGAAAAATTCACTCTTGATATTACGAATTATAATTTAAATGTAAATTTGAATCCGCAGAGATTTTTGTATGATCCTCCATCATCAGCAAATGAATATAATAATTTCTTATTTTCGGAGTAAGGTGTAACAATGGACAGTTATGGATTGATTATAAAAAATGCCAGAGAAGAAAAAAATCTTACTTTAGAGCAAGTTGCTGCTGAAACATTAATAAAGAAACAATATCTTGAAGCGATAGAAGAAGAGAATGACAGTGAGTTTCCAAGTGAAGCATATTTTTTAGGCTTTGTCAGAAACTATTGTAAATATCTGGAAGTTGACGGCGATAACATAGTTCATCTTTATACAGCAAAAAAAATTCAGGAAGCTCCTCCACCAGTTGAACTGCTTGCAAAGAAAAAGAGCGTGTGGGTGATTGCGACAATAATTACTGCTGCAGTTTTATTTGTTGTTGGAATTGCATGCTTCTTGATTTTCTTTGTATTTAAAGTTCCGCAGAAAATTAAGCAGAGTAAAGAAGCGCTTGTTGAGCAGAAAAAAATCCATCAGTATACCTTCACTGGAAAAAGTGAGACAAAGCGTTTGTATAAGGGCGACCAGATTTTTATTCCTGCAAGTGACGGCACCGGTAAAATAATCCTTACTGTTGAAAGCACTCTGGAAAAGTTCAAAATTCAAACTCCTTCGGGAACACAGATTATTGAGCTTAGCGAAGAACGTGATTTCGATATTGACGGCGATTTAAAGAGCGACATTATTTTCTATGTAAGTGACATCAGCAACAAGAACGAAGACTTTGGTGCAGAAGTTAGAATCATAGGAAAGAATTCCTCTGCTGAAGAAGAAATTGCCATAGAGTCTGAATTGGTTGAGGACGAGCAGATTCCTCTGGTTCAGAACTTAATTACTATGAAAGATTCAATTACAGTAATTCACGAAGACTACAGGGCTTATCCGTTTACAATCCGCGCAATATTCAGAAGCCCATGTTTGTTCAGGTATAAGATTGATTTCCAGGATCCAATTGAAGAATACTTTAGGACTGGCGAAACTCTTACCATAAATGCAAACAACGGATTCCGCTTGTGGATGAGTAATGCCAATGCCGTTAAGCTTCAGGTGATTGCTGCAAATAAAACTTACGACTTAGATGTTTCTAAAGCTGGTCTTGTTAAGGTTGAAGATATCAAGTGGATTCGAGACCCTGACAAGAAGTATAAACTGGTGGTAAGTGAAATTGACTAAATCTCTTAAAGGAAAAAAGTTTTTTTTAGATTCGCATGGCTGTGCAAAAAATCAGGTTGACTCTGAATTAATTATTTCTAAACTCGAACAGATGGGAATGCTCCTTTGCGACACTGCAGAGGATGCCGATTTGATTTTTATAAATTCGTGCGGATTTATTGAAAGTGCAAAGAAAGAAAGTCTGGATTCCTTAATGGATGCAAGAAATGCTTTCCCTGACAAGAAAATTATTCTGGGCGGCTGTCTTGCTGAAAGGTATTCAAAAGTTTTTGAAAAAGAACTTCCGGAAGCAGATGGAATTTTTGGCAACGGAGATCTCGATAAAGTTAATGAAGTTGTAGAAGATGTTTTTTCTGACAAAAGAAGCGTTGTAGTTCCTTTGCAGGAAGGTGTCTGCTGCGGTACAAGAAATCATTCCCTTTCGTTTCCAGGTTCATCATTTGTAAAAGTAACTGAAGGCTGCAATAACTGCTGTACATTCTGTGCAATTCCATTAATCCGCGGAAAACTTCGCTCACGAAAAATTTCTGAAATCACTGATGAAATAAAACTGCTTGTATCTTCGGGCGTTAAGGAAATAAATTTAATCGGTCAGGATTTAGCTGCTTACGGTTGCGGTGAAAAAGATGATGTTACAGGAAAGGGCATAAATTATTACAATGAACTTTATGTTGGTGCAAAGCAGATTGTCCTTGAAGATAAATTTTTTGACGGCGTAAAAATTCATTCTCCTTTATATGAACTGTGTAAGGCGATTTCTTTAATTGAAGGTGATTTCTGGATTCGACTGCTTTACATTCATCCGGATCATTTTAATTCTGATGTCCTGCAGCTTATGAAAAACGATAAACGCTTTTTGCCTTACTTTGACATTCCGTTTCAGTCAGGCGATGACTCTATAATTAAAGCGATGAATCGAAAAGGCTCGTTTGCTTCCTATAAAAAAGTTGTAGAAACTATCCGCTCCAGTTTCCCGGAGAGCTGTATCCGCACTACATTGCTGGCAGGGTTCCCAGGTGAGAGCGATGAAAATGCTAAGAATACGCTAGAGTTTGTAAAGCAGATAAAACCAGACTGGGCAGGCTGTTTTGACTACAGCAAGGAAGAAGATACTCCTGCCGCTTTGATGAAGAATCAGGTGAAGTCTAAGGTAAAGCTTGAGAGAAAACAAAAGCTCGAAGAAACTCAAATTCCTATTACAGAAGAAAGCTTAAGAAAGCGTGTCGGAAAGGTATATAAAGTTTTAGTTGAAGAAATAATTAAAAATGAAAGCGGAAGTGATGAAGGGCTTGCGTTGGGCCGTGCATGGTTTGAAGCGCCTGAAGTAGACGGAAGCTTTGTAATCCGCTATGACTTAGATGATGAGAGGGCTGTAAAAATGGTAACTCCAGGTTCTTTTGTAAACGTAAAAGCTCTTGCTTCATCTGGAGTAGATCTTGACGGAGAGTTGATTGTAAGTGAGTGAACTTGAATATCTTTCGGTTTTAAACGATGAACAAAAAGCCGCTGTAGTTCACTCTGGTTCTTCTCTTTTAATTTTAGCAGGCGCTGGCTCTGGAAAGACGCGTGTTATTACTACAAAAATTGCATACCTGATTCAACAGAAAAATATTAGTCCGTATAAAATCCTTGCAGTGACATTCACTAAAAAAGCTGCTCAGGAAATGAAAGAGCGTGCAGTTAAAATTGAACAGAACGCACAGTACTGCCAGATAAGGACCTTCCACTCTTTCGGCTCATATTTTTTGAGGCGGTATTACGCTGCTGCAAATGTAGATAAAAATTTTACCGTTTATGATGATGATGACACTGTAACTTTAATTTTAAAAGCAAATCCTTCTATTACAAAAAAGCAGGCAACACACTATGCGCATTTAATTTCTTTAGCGAAAGATTATTGCCTTCTGCCGGATGACCCGCTGTTAGATTCTATTTCTTCTGAATCGTTTTTCAGGACCGTGTATGAGCAGTATGAAAACCGCCTTCGGGAAACTGGGAATGTGGATTTTGGCGATTTAATCCTTCTGCCGTATTTGGTTTTGAGGGACAACGAGAATATCCGCAAATCTGTTCACAATCAGTTTAAAGTGATTATGGTCGATGAGTATCAGGATTCAAACGTTGCTCAGTTTAAGCTTCTGGAATTGCTTTCAGGCGTAAAGGAAAACTCCGGCACTTATGTTTGCGTTGTTGGTGATGACGACCAGAGTATCTATAAATTCCGTGGTGCTGAAGTACAGAATATCCTGAACTTCCAGAATATGTTTCCGAATACAGATGTAATAAAGCTCGAAAAAAATTATCGCTCAACACAGGAAATTCTTTCGTGCGCGCAATATGTTGTAGAAAACAATAAAGGCAGATTAGGAAAGAATTTAATTTCTGCGAGAGGAAAAGGTAAAACGCCTGCCCTTGTTTTTCTACAGACACAGGACGATGAAACAGAATTTTGTGCTGACATAATTTTGCAGTCTGCTAAGAAAGGAATTCCTTTCAGTGACTGGGCAATTTTGTACAGGACCAATGCACAGTCGCTCGGGTTTGAAACTGAGTTCATGCACAAAAAAATTCCGTACCAGGTTGTAGGTGCTTTAAAGTTTTACGACAGGGAAGAAGTTAAAGATATAATTTCCTGGTTGAGTTTTATTGTAAATCCTAAAGATGAAATTTCTTTTAGAAGAATTGCAAATAAGCCTGCCCGCGGTTTAGGTGAAAAAAGTCAGGATAAAATTGTTGAAGCAGGTTTAGGGAAGTCTCTTTTAGATCAATGTAAAAATATTTCGTTTTCAAAAAAAGCAAAGGAAGCAACAGAAGAATTTGTAAAGCTTGCAGAAAGTTTTATTTCTCTGCTCCCGGACTTAATGGAAGATGAGAAGAAAAAGTCGCTCGTAGAAAGTGCGCTGCTGGACGAAAATGCTGAAGAAGAAATAGAAACTCCGGCAGAAACAGAAGCTGATGAAACAGAGAAGGAAAATTCATCGTATAGAAATTTAAGTGATTATATAAAAGCGATTGTAAAAGACAGCGGCCTGTATGAGTACTATAAAGAAAAGGATGAATTATTTTTAACTCAAAAAGTTTTGAACCTTGATGAATTAATTAACAGTGCATCTTCATTCAGTTATTCAAGAGAAGGGCTTTTAGATTTTTTGGATCATGTGAATCTCGACAGGACTTTAGAAACTGAAGAAAACTCTTCTACAGATAAAGTTACTTTGATAACGCTTCACAATACAAAAGGCCTTGAGTTTAAGCGTGTAATCATTACAGGAATGGAAAGCGGTATTTTCCCCCGAGACGGTAAAGATGAAGCTGATATGGAAGAAGAAAGACGCTTGTTCTATGTTGGAATTACTCGTGCAATGAATGAACTTTATTTTACTTCCTGCGCTACAAGAAAACTGTATGGCCATATAAATTATACAAATCCAAGTTTGTTCTTAAACGAGCTTGATTCAAAATGCCTTAGAGTATTGGGCGATGTTCCTGAAGGATTTACTCTTGTAAAGCAGCCGAAACAAAAACAGGCAAAAGCTTCTCTTTCAGAAAAATACTGTAAGGGTGCACAGGTTTACCATGATGACTGGGGCTACGGTCAGATTATTTCTGCAAAAGTTTCAGACGAAGGCGAATATACTGTAAAGGTTGCATTTGAAACTGGCGGTATAAAAACTTTTATGCCTGAGTATCAGTCTCATTCACTTTTGGTTATTGAATAAAGCGCGAAAGGAAAACAACAATTCTGTCTGAGCCATAATGAATTCCTGCGTAGTAGGCGATGGACTCAGTTTTCTGGTATTCATTGTTTTTATTTAACTGTCTGTATATTAGTGTCTTTTGAATTCCTTCTTTAATTTTCTTTGATGATTTTTTTTCTAAATATGAAAAGTCTGTAAACTCATCAAATGAATTTCTGTCTTCGGGATGAATCTGTTTAGTCGCAATGTTATTTATTAATTCTCTATAGGAGCCGCTTGGTGAAGTTTTTGTCTGTAATTCAAGTTCATTATTGTACATAAAGTAACTGTTTCTTGAGACATTGACTAATATGATTAGCGGGAAGGTACTGTAAATTGCATCCATAATCATATTGTTTGTTGTTGCTTTCGACTGAACGCGTATAAAGTCTTCCGTGTTTCGTATGGTTTCAACCGTCATGCAGAGTTCAGTAAAAATTTCTTCTTCAAGAGGCTTTGCAAAAATAAATCCCTGAATGATGTTGCAGTCGCAGGTCCGTAAAAATCCCAGCTGTTCTTTTGTTTCAACGCCTTCCGCAACGGTTGTAAGTTTCAGGCGGTGTGCAAAATTAAAAACGCTTTCCAGAACAATGCGCTCTTTTTTATTTTTACAGTTACTGCTAAGGAGTGATTTGTCAATCTTCAAAATATTTGCAGGAACATCTTTTAAAAAGCTAAGTGATGAATAGCCGGAACCAAAATCATCTATTGAAACACTGTAGCCTTCGTTTCGAATGTCGCCAATAAATTCGATGATGTTATTTTTATGATGATTCATTGCAGACTCTGTGATTTCAACTTCAATCAAACTTCTGGAAAGTCCATATTTGTTTACGATTGAATTTAATTTTTCTATAAAAAAAGGCTCCCTGATATGGAAGCGTGAAAAGTTTACGCTTATTGTAACTACAGGAATTCCAAGTTCTATGTTCTTGTGCAGTAAAATGCAGGTTTCTTCGAGTACATACCAGTCTAAATCAATTATTTTTTCTGTTTCTTCAAGCGGGGGAATAAACTGCGAAGGTTGAATTATAGTGCCGTCATCATCTAACCAGCGGGCTAAAGCTTCTGCTCCAACTAATGTGCACGATAGAGATTCAAACTTTGGCTGATAAAAAACTTTAATCCTTTTGTTTTGAATTGCATTCGAGAGAAGTTGAGCTATGTTTTCGTTCGTAAATTCCATGTTATCCCCAAAAGATTGTTTTATTTTTCAACCATTAATCTATTTTACCACAAAAATTTACTGTTGTAAAAAAAATAACATAAAAAAATAACATTATTGAAACTATGAATTTTTTTTTATATAATTTGTCTTGATATTTTTATTTTGTGGGGAATTACATGTTAACAACAAATGAAATTAGAGTAGGTACAGCATTCATGTTTGAAGGTGCTCCTTTTATTGTTCAGAGAATGCTTGGTCAAAAATCTGGAAGAGCCGGAATGGTTACAAAACTTCGTGTAAAAAATATTGTTACTGGTGGAACTCAGGATTTAGGTCTTGATGCAGGTGAAAAATTTGATGAAGTAGATCTTGAAGAAAAGGTTGTAAAGCTTTCATATCTTGATGGCGATACATTCCACTTTATGGATCAGGAAACATACGATGACATTGCATTAGAGAAAGAAGATTTGGGTGATAACTTTGGTTACATTTCTCCAGATGATGATTACGATGTTACAATTACTTTCTATGAAGGAAAGGCTGTAGGTGTTAAGCTCCCAATCCAGGTTACAAGAGTAATTACATATTGTGAACCAGGCGTTAAGGGCGATACTTCTGGTAAATCACTTAAACCAGCTACACTTGATACTGGAGTTGAAGTAAAAGTTCCTTTGTTCTGCAACACAGATGATAGAATCGTTATCGACACAAGAGACGGTTCATTCGTTGAAAGAGCAAAAGATAAATAATTTAAACTTTGAATTTTAGGCTGCAGTTTTACCTGTAGTCTTTAGGACCCTGTAGCTCAATTTGGATAGAGCGATAGCCTCCTAAGCTGTAGGTAGCGAGTTCGAACCCCGCCAGGGTCATACATAATCCGATTCACAATCCGTGGGTCGGATTTTTTTAGTAGAAAATTTTTGCACGGACAGTCTGTATCAAGGTGCAAGAGAGGTAAAAGTATGCCATTTGATTTTAAGAAAGAGTTTAAAGAGTTTTTTCGCATTGAAATGGAAATAATGCAAATCAGTTAAAACTATGCTAAAATAATTTAGTTGGAGGTGCAAAATGTCTTACGATACAGTAATGGAAAAAGTAAAGACTTTGCCAGAAACAGCTCTGGAAGAAGTTTCTGTTTATCTTGATAAAATAGGGAATATTTATCAGTCAAGACAAAATGTGGATTTTTCATTTGTAGACAATATTTTTGGCACTTTAAATGATTCTGAAGCTGATGAATTGCGTTCTTGCTGCGGATTGAAATTCAGGGAGAATGCATGATTTTTTTTCTTGATACTAATGTAATTATTGATTTATTGAACGGTAATTCAAATGTCCTTGCTGCTTTTAAAAATGCATATACTTTTGATACGGTAAAAATTCCCGATTTGGTTTACTATGAAGTTCTTCGTGGCTTTGAGTATTCTGACCCTAAAAAGCAAAAAGCAGGATTTGAAATTTTTGCTAATCATTGCGGCATTGTGTACATGGATAAATCTGTTTTGGAAGAATCTGCCCGTCAATATGCTGATTTGAGAAAGCATGGAATTACAATAGACGATGATGATATTTTGATAGGTTCGTTTGCTATTACAAAAAATGCAACCCTAGTTACTAATAATACAAAGCATTTCAAAAATCTAAATGGAATTCAACTTGTTGATTGGAAAGAATCTTAATAAATGTATAAGGAAAACTGCCTGTCACGAAGTTTAATCTTTTGTATATGGAGGAACACAAAAAAAATCCGATTCACTTCAGGTGAACCGGATTTTTTTTGTGTGCTAAAAGTTTTCATATACATTCTTATGTCGGGGGTGTAAGAGAATTTAAAAATAAAAAATTAGTTATTCGATTTTAATAAAAATAATTCCTTCGTATTGAAATGGAATTTTTTCGCATTGCAATGTAATTAATGCAAAGCTGCTGAAATTATGTTAAAATAATTTAGTTGGAGGTGCAAAATGTCTTACGATACAGTTTGTGAACAGGTAAAATCTCTTCCTGAGCAACTTTTGACATCTGTTTCTGCCTTTATAAAGTTATTGGAAACTGAGCAGTCTGAAATGTATGTGATAAAAACAGCTCCGAAAACAAAGAAAAACTTCTTTGATTTGGCAGGAAAAATTCATCTTGATACTAATTCTGTTACAGAATTCAGAGAGGCAAGTCTTTTATGATTCTTGTAGATACAAATGTAATTATTGACTTTTGGGATAAACCAACAGAAGAAGCCAAAAGTGTATTTGAGGAAAATGAAATAGCAACTTGTGGGGTTATAAAGGCAGAATTATTGCGAGGAAGTAACACAGACAAGCAGTTTACTCAGATGGAAGAAGCTTTAAATGATTTTACATATCTTTCATTTTTTGAAAAAGATTGGATAGATCTTTCAAAATTTTTTATAACATTAAAGCAAAATGGACTTACAGTACCGTTCCAAGATGCAATGATTGCTTATCTTGCAATAAAAAATAAATGTCAAATCTGGACAAATGATAAGCATTTCAAACTTATGCAAGTTATTTTACCAGAATTGAAACTCTTTTCTTTGTAAGAAGGATAAAATATTTCTGGTATTGGAGCTATATTACCTGATTAGAAGTTTAAAATACGACATAGTGTTAAGGTTTGTGTTGAAGTAACTTATTATTAGATAGATAAACTCATGGAGTCACTTATTGTTAATAAGTAAAGAACTCTGATAAAGATAATAGATGGAAGATTATATATGGGAACATGTTATATTTGTGGAAAAGAGCATGTAAATTATCGAAGGACGGTACATACAGGAAATTCTTATCGAACTGGGATTTCTTTGCGAGGTAGAATTCATGGATCTGTAGCAAGCCATACTGGAGTTAGAACTGTATGTGCACGTTGTGCATTTGATATGGATTATAAAGAAAAAAAACGTGAAGGATCTTGGGGTCCCGTTTTGGGATTTTTTGTTATTATGTTTTTCGCTAATTTCTTGATTTTTAAAGTTTTTGTTGGAATTCTTGGTATACTTGGTGGTGTTTGCTTATGCATTTTTCCAAGGAAACGGGGGAAAAAAAATGCGGAACTGTGGTATAGAAATAATATTGATAAATATGTAGATGAAGTAGATATAAGAAATAAGCAGTATCAATTGCAAATTGAAGCTGCTCAAAACGAACAAAGAAAAATTCAAGAAGAGGAATATAGAATTGAACAAAAGACAATCGCAGAAGATAAAATTCAAATATCAGAACTAGGAAAAATATTTACTGAACGTTTAAATCAAGAAAAAGAGTTATTGATAACAAAGATTCAAATATATAATAAAAAGTTTCACGAAATTTCAATAATACATACAGATGAAATAAAAAACTTTATTAAGGAACTGGAAGAGCAAGAAAATGATTGCGAGAAAACACTCAAAAAGATTAATAAAACTTGTGATGATTATATAAAACAATGTAAGAATACATTGTCAAATAAAGCATTAATAGAAACCTCTATAAAAAATATAGAACAGATTCGAAATGTTTTGTTAAATTTAGTAAATGTTTTTGTATCGGGAATAAAAAATACAGAAAACAAAATTTTACGGGCATCATTAGAAATTTCAGAAGGTTCAAGCCTTATTTGTAATAATGATGTTATAGAAGTTGATATTTCATCCATAGATAATTCTATTCTTCTTATTGAAAGTAAAGAAGATAAAACTGGAGAAGGGAAGAAAGTTGAAAAAAAAGAAGTTTCAATGACTGAGGAAGAAATTAAAAGATCTTGTATGAGAGATTACATAAAATCTCAATTGCAAAGAACTGATATAGAAGAAATAAAAAAAATGGAGGATATGTATTTCAATACAACTTCTTTATCATATTTTAAAGATACAATTCCTTATTTATATGATTTCAATTCAATTGAAGATTATAAAATAAAACTTAATGATATCTTATCTACTTTGTAGAAAATGTAAGGAATGAAATATCTACATAAGTTCAAAGTCAATAAAAAGAATTAAATCTAAATATAGAGAAGATAAGAATAAAGTCTGTTTCAGATAAAATGAAAAAATATTTATCATACCATAGAAAATATATATTTGATAAATAAAGCAAAATAAGTATCTTTGTCATAGAGAAAAAAAATCCGATTCACTTCAGGTGAACCGGATTTTTTTTGTGTGAAAGCAACAAGCTTCTATTCTTCTACAGTTTCTGTGAATAGCTTAATGCAATTCTTCTAAAGAACCATTCTCTTCCGGTTGCGGTTAAAAGTGGTTCTACAGTGTTTTCAGTGTGTTCTTCTGCGAACGATCTTCTGCTAGAGAATCCAAGTAAAACAGTGAGTGAGTGTTTAGGTGTAAATGCAAACTGCATTAAAGGGGAAATGCTTACTGTTTTAAATGCAGAGTCATAGTCCGGGTTTTTGTATGCACTGTCGCTGTAGCAGCCTTCGATTTCAGTTAAAACTCCAACTCTTGATAGAACGCAGTCAGGAATTTGATATGCTAAGACAATGTTCTGATAGTTGATGAGTGCATTTGTTTTGCTTTTTGTACACTGCCATTCCCAGACAGCATTTTCACTTAAACCGGAAATTCCTTCGTAGTAAACCTGATAAGTATAAACTGTAAGAACGTGAGCCCACTTGCTTTGAATTACTGCGCCAAAGTCAAACTGGAAAGAACCCTGTGCCCACAATTTATAATACCAGTTCTTGAATGGAGTTAAATCGTCATAAACTAGATTTGCTAAGTTTGTGTCGTTGAATAAAGCCATTCCCTGCAGACCTGCTAAAGTCCATCCTGTTCCGGCTTCAGCACCTGCATTGAATACTAAAAATGGAAGCGGTGTAAAGGTAACTGCAACTCCAGGTTTTACAGATACCGGTGAAATTTCAAATTTTCCTTCTAAGACAAGGTTTGCATCTGATACCAGCCAGTGACTTCCTAAAGGGGTTGGAATTGTGTAATCTGCAAAAATTGTAGCGCGGCCCTCGAGCCCACTGTAAGGTCCTGTTAATGGTGCAAACTGTGAATTATTTTTTTCCGGATTTGCAATGTATGCAGACAAAGGGTAATAAGCAAAATCGACTGTGTAATGAAAGTCTAGTTTATCGCTTTTCTTTGCTTCCTGTGTAAAAGCTGGTACTGCAAGTGTAACGCATAAAACTAATGTAGAAAATAATTTTGTAAATTTCATAAAATCTCCTGCAAGCTAATCTGTGAAAAATTAATTTCATGATCAGCAAATGTTTTTATCCTTCTATTATATCATTGTTTTTAGTAAATGTTAAAAGAGAAAACGGCGTTACAAATTATCCTTTTTTACTTTATCCAATGATTTATTCAGAGATAGTCTGATTTGTTCAATAATTTCTTCCGTTATTTGAGCGCGGATTTTTTCATTCTCGGGGGTATCTTCTATTATAATAGGTGTTTTATCTTGCGGGATAAAAAGCTGGTAGACTTCGATTTTAAGAGCAGAGGCAATTTTTGAAAGAGAGTCTTCGCCTGGCCAGCGTCTTTTTCCTTCGAAAAAATTTATTGCTTGTACAGACATTTCTGCTTCTTCAGCAAGTTTTTCTTGTGTCCATCCTTTTCCTTTTCTGAAATTCTTTATGTTAGTTGATAAAGTTTCTAATATTTCTGCTCCTGATTCCATATCTACATTCTGTAAGGAAATTTTTTAATTATACAGTTACAGGGTGTAGAAATTGTGATATACTTACATTCTGTAGAATTTGTATATTCTATGACAAATTGTAGGTATTATAAGTGAAAAGCGAACAAAAACTACGAAACGAAAATACATCATTCCCATTCACCGCAGATGTGCTTTCTATACTTCTTGTTGACCGTACTACAAATAAAAACATTCTTTGGGCGATAGATGATTATGCTCAAATTGATTCAAAATCACAAATTCTACTTTCTCAAATAACAGGTTCTCATTCAGATCGCATAAAACCTCGTATTCAAAAGCAAAAAGAAGAACAGCAGAGCCGTACACGCAATAAGGCTGAAGTGTTTACACCAAGCTGGATTTGCAACGCACAGAACAACTTGATTGATGAAGCCTGGTTCGCTCGTAAAGATGTATTCAACACGATAGAAGAAAATTCTGCTGGCAAAAAATGGATTTCGACAAAAGATAAAATCGAATTTTCTAAAGACATAGAAAGTCATAAAACCTGGCAGGACTATGTAAAACTTACCCGCTTAGAAATAACCTGCGGAGAAGCTCCATATCTTGTAAGCCGTTATGACACTGTAACAGGTAAAAGTATAAAACTCCTTGACCGCATCGGACTGCTCGATAGAAAAATGCGTGTAATCTGTGAAAACGCTGCAAATGAAGCAGAATACTTTTTATGGACTACACTTGCATTTCAAAATATATACGGTTTTGAACTACAGGGCGACAACCTTCTCTTAGCACGAACAAACCTTCTTCTTTCTTTTAATGAATATACAAAACATTTTCTTAAGCGATATCCAACAGAAGAAGAGCAGAAAAGAATTGCAGAAATTATCAGCTGGAATTTATGGCAGATGGATGGGCTTACTTTTTCTACACCCTTTTCATCTGGAGATGACAGTGAACAGGGCTTTCTTTTTGAAGAGATGAATGTAAAAGAAAACTTCCCCTGCAAAATCATGGACTGGAAAGAAAACAAAATCATTACATATAAAACCTTGGTAAAGAAAAGGAATTGAAAACCGTTCGGTGGTGGAGCCTGTCGAAAACATAATGGAAAAAATGATCATTTCGACAGACTCAATGACCGTCCGTGAATAGTTTTAGGAGGTGCGTAATGGCTGATTCAGCAGAAAAGAGTTTCAAGAATACATTTTCTTACAAGCTCATTTATGTTTTCGCAATTGCAGATGATGCGCACGCTGGTAGCGTTAAAATCGGTGACACAAAACTTGATACTGACTTAACTCAAGACCGATTGCAGCCTAACTGTAAAGAATTGAATCAGGCTGCACGCGAACGAATTGATACTTATACTAAAACTGCTGCTGTAAGCGTTACTCTTCTTCACACCGAACTTGCAATCAGAACAATTCAGAAAAAGGACGGCAGCTGGAACACAGAAAGTTTCCGTGATTACGATGTACACAGAGTTCTTTTGAATTCTGGAATTAAGAAGAAAACTTTTGGTGAGCAAAAACTTGGAAAGGAATGGTTCTGCTGTGATGATACTACTGCAATAAAAGCAATTACGGCTGTTAAACACGGAGACGCTGCAATCGACACACTTATTCCTATGGATAAGTTCATTCCAATCAATTTCCGCCCTGAGCAAAAAGAAGCAATTGAGAAAACTGTAAAGCAGTTTAAAAAGTCTCCACGAATGCTGTGGAATGCTAAAATGCGTTTTGGTAAAACACTGTCAGCTCTCGAAGTTGTGCGCCGAATGAATTTTGAACGAACAGTTTTAATCACACATCGCCCTGTTGTTGATGATGGCTGGCATGAAGACTTTGGAAAGATTTTTACAAAAGAAGATAAATACAGATATGGTTCTAAAAAATCTGGAATCGAAATCAGTGACCTTGAAAAAACATTCAAAAGAGATAAAAAGCATTATATTTATTTTGCTTCAATTCAGGATTTGCGCGGATCAAAAATAGTCGGCGGTAAGTTCGACAAAAATGATGATGTGTTTAACATCGACTGGGACTGTGTAATCATTGATGAAGCTCACGAAGGAACAACAACAGAACTAGGCGATAAGGTCAAAAGCATTTTATTCAAACCAGAAAAAGGAACAAAACTCCTGGAACTTTCGGGCACTCCATTCAATATTCTTTCAAGTTACGAAGATGATGATGACAGCGTGTTCACCTGGGATTATGTGATGGAACAGCGGGCAAAGCAGGAATGGGAAGAAACACATTTTGGAGATTCAAATCCATATTCAGATTTGCCTGAAATGCGGATGTATACTTATGATTTGGGAAAACTCATAAAAGGAGATTTTGTTGATGTTGGCGAAAAGGCGTTTAATTTTGCTGAGTTTTTCCGCACAGACGATAATGGAAATTTTGTACACGAAAAAAATGTGAATGATTTTTTTAATCTTCTTACAAAGCAGGATAAAGAAAGTCTTTATCCATTCAGCTGCAATGAATATATAAATCTTTTTCACCATACATTGTGGATGGTACCTGGCGTAAAAGAAGCTTTAGCGTTACAGCATTTATTGGAAAGGCATCCTGTTTTCTGTAATTTTAGCATTGTAAATGTTGCAGGTGACGGCGACCCTGAAGACCCTACAGGAGAAGCTCTTGAAGCCGTTAGAAAAGAAATCAAAAATGCTGGGGAAGACGGTTATACAATCACATTAAGCTGCGGAAAACTTACAACCGGCGTAAGTGTAAAACAGTGGACTGCTGTCTTTATGCTTTATGGAACTTATTCAACAAAAGCAGCCGGATATTTGCAGACAATCTTCCGGGTGCAGACACCTTGCAACGATTACGGTAAAACTAAAACCTGTGCTTATGTTTTTGATTTTGCACCGGATAGAACGCTTAAAATGGTTGCAGATGCTGTGACACTTAATGCAAAAGTCGGAAAGACAAAGATAGATGACAGGAACCGTCTTGGAGAGTTCTTAAACTTCTGTCCTGTAATTGGAATTGAAGGCAGTACGATGAAGCCTTACAAAGTGAACAGTCTTCTCCAGCAGTTGAAGTCTTCTTATGCAGAACGTGCTGTTACAAAAGGCTTTGATGATTCAAGCATTTACAATGATGAACTTCTAAAACTTTCAAAAGTTGAACTGGAAAAATTCAGTGCATTACAGGCAATCATCGGACAGACAAAAGCAAATAAGGCAGGCGATAAAATTGATGTAAACAAACAGGGGCTTACAGAAGAAGAGTACGAAGAACTCTCCAAACCAAAACAACAAAAAGAAAAACGTGAATTAAGTCCAGAACAACAGGCTCTGCTTGAAAAAGAAAAGGAAGCAAAAAAGCAGCGACAGACTGCAATAAGTATTCTTCGAGGAATCTCAATCCGTATGCCGCTTTTGATTTATGGAGCACGTGGAAAGAACGGAGACGAAATTCCTATTACAGAAGACATCACGCTTAAAAGATTTGTTGAGCTTGTAGACGATTCTTCATGGGAAGAATTTATGCTGCGAGGTGTTACAAAAGAAAACTTCGCTGACTTTGAAAAATACTACGATGAAGATGTTTTCATTGCTGCAGGAAAACGAATCCGAAATCTTGTTCTGGCAGCAGATAAATTAAATGTAACTGAGCGTACAAGAAAGATAGCAGAAATCTTTTCATATTTCAGAAACCCTGATAAAGAAACTGTTTTGACTCCTTGGCGAGTGGTAAATATGCACATGGGTGATTGTCTTGGCGGGTGGTCTTTCTTTGATAAAGATTATGAAAAAACATTAGGTGAAAACGAGACTCCTCATTTTATAGACGTTAAAGATGTTTCTGAAAAAATACTCGGCAACAGTGAAGCAAAGATACTGGAAATTAATTCTAAGACAGGACTTTATCCTCTTTACTGTGCTTATTCGATTTTCAGGGCAAAGCAGAGTCTGCATCCGCAAATGGCTGAAACTGCACTTTGGGAAGAAACAATCCGCGAGAGCATTTTTGTAATCTGCAAAACGCCGATGGCAAAATCAATTACTCAAAGAACACTCTGCGGTTTTACGAATACAAAAATAAACGCACACGCTTTCGATCATTTAATAAATGATTTAAAGAATAAAAGTGATTCATTTATAAAAGACGTGACATCAGAAAACTTCTGGAAAAAAGGAAATGGAAAAATGGAATTTGACGCAATCGTAGGAAATCCTCCGTATCAGGAAATGGATGGAGGTGCACAGGCAAGTGCAAACCCAATCTATAATAAATTTGTAATCACTGCTGAAAAAACAAAACCAAATTTTGTTTCTATGATTATGCCGTCAAGATGGTACGCAGGTGGAAAAGGTCTTGATGAGTTTAGGGATAAAATGCTGAATGATATACATCTGCAAGTTCTACATGACTTTTTGAATCCCGATGAACTGTTCCCGAACACAAACATTCGTGGCGGGCTTTGCTACTTTTTGTGGAATAAGAATTATGACAACTCAAAGGATTTGACGCATGTAATTACTCATTCTGGGAAGAAGATTATTTCCGATTCAATGAGAGCAATGAAAACTGAAGGAGCAGAAATTTTCATCCGAAATATCGAAGCAATTTCAATTATCAAAAAAGTTTCAGAAATAACAACTGAGAGTTTTGAAAGTCATGTTTCATCTCGAAAACCATTTGGATTGGATACAACTTTTGCAAAAAGCTCCGATTTTAAATCTTCAAAAAATGGATTGAAAGAACCTGTTGAATGTTATGGAAAAGGTTGGAAAATGGGTTATCTCGAAAAATTTCTTGTAAAACAGAACTCCGAATGGATTGATGATTGGAAGGTCTTTACAGCAAGAGCTAATAATATTGGAACTGAACTGAATGATGATAATCTGGTTACAAAACTTGGTAAACCGAAATTGATTTGCACAGAATCATATTTGCTACTCGGTACTGGATTAAAACTCACCGAATCATCCGCAAAAAATCTTTGCAAATATTTTACAACAAAATTTGCAAGATTCATGCACAGCCTTGCAAAGGCAAGCCAGGATGCAACAGCCAAAACATATAAATTTGTTCCTCTTCAAGACTTTACGGAAAACAGCGATATCGACTGGAGTAAATCAATTCCAGAAATCGACAAGCAACTCTACAAGAAGTACGGTCTTTCACAAGATGAAATCGATTTTATTGAAAAGATGATTAAACCAATGGAGTAAATTATTATACTAAAAATTTAGATTGAAAATGGAAAAAAAAGAAATAAATGACAATGAAATCTTCTCTCTTGTAAAGCAAGCCTTGCAACAACTATACGAAAAAGACTCTCACCTCATTCAAATCAATGCCTCGGAACGGGCGATCGTCGCAAAGTTTTCCTGCTATTTTGCTCATCTTCCAGATGCTAAAATAATAACAGATAAATACGATGTAGATGTTGAATATAATCGCTACAAAACCGCCGTAAAAAAGTTGTCAACAGGTTCCGTCACCATTGATTTTATTGTTCATAAACGAGGCAAATCAGACAATTTAATAGCCATTGAATTTAAGACTTTATGGAATGAGACTGAAGAAGGAAGAAAAAATGATGAAGATAGAATTCAAGAATTATGCACTAGCGAAAACTATAACTACAAATACGGCTTTACAATAGTGTTAGGTAAAGATTTAGAAACCACTGTTGCCAAATTTTACAACAAATTAACAAACGAATTCCAGTCGCGGACTGTGGTATAACTTTGTTATATTTCAAAAGAAATTTTTACTTTTGGGTACTCATTCGGATTTGTTTAAGAAATAAACCGCTTTATAAGAAGATTTAAAAGCAAGATTTTACAGATTTAAGGTCTTTGTAACGGGGTTTACGTCTCTTACCCGACAACTCTGATATAACAGAAAAAATGTAATGTCAAAGAGAAACTGCGTTAATTACGTACAAACTTAATTATATTAAAAATCAAATTTTCTCTGAAATGAATCATTTTTAGAATGTCCTTTTGATGTTTCTGTTTGATAAGTTTTTATCTTTATTTTACGATGTTCACATTCAGCTTTTAAGCTTTCAGACAGATTTCCATAACACAGAATAGTTTCAGGAACTAAAACTTCCAGCATTTTATAAAAGCCTTTTTCAAAATAGTATGTGTTATCATTATCTCTATAACCGCCTTGTACACCGACAGCAACTACTCCCCATTTATCAATGCCATTAAATGCAAATTCATAAGTACGTTCATCTCCCCAACGTACATTGGGAATGATTGAAATTCCATTTTGCATCAGAAAGTTTCCAACAGCTCGACTTTTATAAATCTGAAATATTTGCTGTGCTAGAGCCATGTTTCTGTAAACACTGTAGTCAGGTAAAATTATGCTTTGATATCTTTTAAATGTTTTCAGCTTCTTTGTAAGTTTTGTTTCGCTTGAAAGACAACTAATGAAGTTTTCATCTAACTGATAAAAATGTACGGCTTTATTTTTAGTTTCAGTTTCTTTTTCGCAATTTGAAAAGAGAACCAGGCTTTCTGGAATTTTTGAAGTTCCGTGTATAACAGGAATTTCATATTTTCCAGAAACTTCTGTTCCTTTTATTTGCCAGAAACCGAATACATCTTTTACAGGTTTCTTGGCCATTTTATCTCCTAAAAGACATCTGCATCATCAATATTTTCAAGAATTTCGACAACAGATTTACCGTCTATCATTGCATTTGCTGCAAAATCTGTAAAATCATAGAACGAGTCATCAAAAGTTGATTCGTTGTACCATTCCCAAAAGAAAATTCTTGAAGAACCGTTTTCTTTTTCGCGACGTTCTATTCCATATCTTTTAGAATTATAATTGAAATCTATATTGCTATTTTGAGCAATATAATTTTGTAATTGCTTTTTAGTCATCGTAAGAACTCCTTTTTGGATTATCAGGATCTGACCAATCCCATGTATGTTTATGCGGAACTTTTGGATGCAGTACAGGATTTCCGTGATCCGTATAATCAATATCTAATTCAGCTCTACCATTATTATCATAGTAACGTTCTTTTTCCAGGTTTCCTTTGGAATCGAATTTTTGACAAACTGAATGTGGTGCTCCAGTTGTAGAAATACTATGATTTGTTGTTTGGGTAACTAAATATTTTATTCCATCATGAAAAATATAAGTATGCCCAGAAACACCTTGACCCATAGTCGGTGCCTCCTTCCGTGAGAAAGCGTCTCCGTTTATATGATGGATCTATGCAAACTACATTAATCCACCAGAAGACGCGTCAATAAAATCGTTATTGACGAAAGCACCTGTTCATAGGTAATATTTTAGTAAAGATTCGAAATGCCCTTTAGGTGTTTCATCAAACTGTTTTCTGTTGGTAGCAGAAATCAGTAAATTGGCTTAAGCCAGTTAAAAACCTTGCTTTGATTGGTCGTCTTAGTAAGGTTTTTTTGTTTTAAAACAATCATAGGCGTTGTCTCCTTTTATTTTTAATATTCATTTATAACCTCTGAAAGAGTTTTGTTAATGGAAATTGTTGAATAATCAATATATTTATGGTCATGAGCATTTTGTAATGCAGTATATGCTGCAGAACTTGTTACACCACAGTCAATCATAACATCTTTTACTGTAAAACCTTTGATACAATCAGGTTCAATTAATAAATAATTACCTACAACTTCAGCTTGCCATTCTGGATCAACCGAATGTAATTTTGCATCTGAATAATGCATAATATTTTCCCAGTCTTCAAGATATGGAATCCCTAATAACTTGAACAAAAAATAGTGTGCTATTTCATGAGCTATCGTAGAACGTGCTCTACCATTTTCATATCTTGCTTTGTTATAAACATCAAAACGGATATAAATACAGTTTTCTTCAGGTGAATAAAAAGCTTCATTTGGCATATTAATTTGCCCCGCTTCAAATACTCTATATTGAAAACTAGAATCAATTTTGGGAATAACTATTTCAAGACAATGTAAAACATCTACAAATAACTGATTTTTATCAATCCCAAGTGTTTTACGAATTTGCCTTGCAATTTGTTTTAAGTTCTTTCTAGATTGAGGTTTTGTGATTTGAACTTTTAACTGATTTTCGTTCTCAACTTGAAAGACCATTTTTACCTCATTTTTTCAAACTCGCATATAATTTCTTTAATTCTTGAACATTCATATTTTTTATTTGCCGAGCAAATAAAACTGTAGCTTCTATTTGTTCTGATGAAGCATGTTCTAAATTTATTGTCAAAGCTTGATTTGTATCTGCTTCTGCTTTTAATAATTTCTCAGAGTCTTCTTCTGAAAGATTATATATGTTTATTATCTTTGATGTTAAATCAACAGGAATGCTTCTTGCTCCTGTTTCAATAGATGATAAATATGCAGCTGAAAGGCCAAGTTTATCTGCCATAGTTCCTAATAATTCTGATAAATCCAGCCTTATGTGCCTTAAGACTTTTCCATATTCTGTTATTACCCCCATAGGATACCTCTCATATATTTCTTTAATTTAAATATATCATTTAAATTTCTGATTGTAAAGAGATTTCACTTTTTGTGAAAAAGTTTTATGAATTTTTTTCGATTTATTGTTTTATTTCAATACAGTGGATATATTTCTAAAATCGTAAATAATATCTCGGTTTTTGAAACAGAATGATGTTGTTAGAGCAACTGAACATGTATAGGGGTAAAAAACATAATTCACATGCCAAATCAGAAATTTTTGATGACATAACACAAAAAGTCAAAAGAAAGCAGTTTATTGAAGTACTGCGTGAAACTACCGCATATTGTGAAACACGTGGTTTCGATGAACTCAACCACCACATTCTTTGCGATTTCAACCATCACAGTTAGCTCACCGTGGAGCCCCTTGCCGACCGCAGCGAAGCGAGGACGGTGAACGGATAGTGAAGGGCGGAAGGGTGGAGTGTGTTATAAAATATTTTTTTTGCAGTTTAAATTATCCGGTTAAAAATAAAACCAGCGTCCAGAATAAAAAACTAAAATATGTGAATTAAAATCATGTATAAAACGGTTGTGCCTAAAATGCTTATCAATGAATTTTTTGTTGTCAGGTGAAGGACTGCGGTTAAAATTGTGCAGATAAAATATGGAATGCCGTACGGGGCTTGCGTGTAGTTTACATCCTTGAAGCAGTAGATTACAAGGATTGCCATTATCATTGAGGGAGTAAACTTGTCGATGAAGCTTATGAACTTGTTCTGTCTGTTACTTCTGAAAATTAAAAATGGTGAGACGCGGGTTATGTAAATTACGATTGCGCTGCAGACTACTGCGATTAATGCTTTTTCTAATGTGAGCGGACTATTCATTTGTGTTTTCCTTTTTCTGATTGGTCTGGATTTCTACAGGTTGAGTTGCATCTTCCTGAGTTTGCGATGAGTTTTTTTTGAAATACGAAGGGCCTTTTACTAAGAGCATTGTACCGAGCCCGAAACAGATTGAAGTCCAGATGATGTTTGATGAATCAAAAATTCCCAGCTTGAACAGAATGACTGTTGTGGCACTTGCAAGGCCTCCCACAAGCGGCGGAATGAAATCTTTAGACTTTTTTATCTGTTCTATTAACAATACAACGAAGAGGGCCGTGAGTGCAAAGTCGATTCCTTCAAGATATGAGGAGAGCTTGTACTTTTGTAAGATGTTACAAGCAACTGCTCCGATTGTGCTTCCCAGTGTCCAGTAGCTTTGGTCAAGGACAGAAATCAATGTATAGAATTTTTCTTTGCTGACATTTTCCGGTACTTCGACACTTGAAACTAAGGCGAAGGTTTCGTCTGTGATTGCGTGAATCAGATAAGCTTTTATTTTTCCCGTTCCCTTGTATTTTCCGATGAGTGAGAGACCGTAAAAAAAGTGTCTTATGCTTAACAAAAACTGGACTAGAATAATTTCAAATAAACCTGCACCGCTTGCAAAAAGACCTACTGCAAAATATTGTCCTGAGCCGGTGTATAAGGTAAGGCACATGAGTGGTGCTATCCACCAGGGATAACCTGCGTTGACTATCATTAAGCCGAAAGGAATTCCTATTGCCATGTAGCCGAAAAAAATTGGAGTGGTCAGTTTCAGTACTTTTCTAAATAATGAATTATTCATAGATTGCTTAGTATATGATTTTAAAATGGATTGGGCAATTGATTGATTTTGGGGAAAAGTCGGGGATGTCTAAAAAGTAAGAAATGCGGTGGTTGAGGCTCTCGAAACCACTATATTTAGTGCTAATGGTCATTTCGAATTTATTTTGGAATCTGTATGTGCAGGAGCCTGACAGATGCTGAAGCAAGTTCGAAATATCGAGCTGCAAATTCAGCATGACGGTTATATACCAGTCTGTCATTCTGAACTGGTTTCAGAATCTGTATGTGTAGAGATGCTGAAATAAATTCTGCATGACGGTTTTTTACTTAATCCAGTCAAACCTTGAATTTTATTCTAAAAAACTTTTTTCGAATTATTATTGACATAAAAGGAAAAAAAATAAATAGTACGCATATATAGTGTAAATAGTGAGAGGGCTTTCCATTAAGTTTGTATCAGGACATGGATAGCTTTTTTTATTTACCCGAATTTCCGCACGGAAGTTTGTATTATATGAAGAAATCTTGATTTAATTTTTGAGTGACTTCGTAGGAGTTGTTAAGAATTGAACGGAAGTACAGTTTCTATTCAGAATGTATCAAAACACTTTGGTGATTTTCATGCATTGGACAACATTAACATTGAAATTAAGCAGGGAGAATTTTTTTCTCTCTTAGGACCTTCTGGTTGTGGTAAAACGACCCTGTTAAGAATTATTGCAGGCTTTGAATTTCCTGATGAAGGAGCAGTTTTATTTGATGACACAAATGTAATCCCTCTTGCTCCAAACAAAAGACAGAGCAATACTGTTTTCCAGAGTTACGCTTTGTTCCCTCATATGAATGTTTACGATAATGTTGCATTCCCTCTTAAGTTAAAGAAGATTGATAAAAAAGAAATCGATGAAAAAGTAAAAAATTATCTGCAGCTGGTTCAACTTGAAGAGCATATGTATAAAAAGCCAAATCAGCTTTCGGGTGGTCAGAGACAGAGAGTTGCTATTGCCCGCGCTTTGATTAATGAACCAAAAGTTTTGCTTCTTGATGAACCACTTTCGGCACTTGATGCAAAACTCAGGGCAAATCTTCTGGTGGATCTCGATGCACTTCACGATAAAATCGGTATTACATTTATTTATGTAACTCACGACCAGAGTGAAGCTTTAGCTGTCAGTGATAGAATTGCCGTAATGAATAAGGGAAAAGTTTTGCAGGTTGGAACTCCTTTTGAAATCTATGAAAGCCCTGCTACACAGTTTGTTGCTCAGTTTATTGGTGAAACAAATTTATTTGAAAGCTCTGTGGTAAAATGTGATGAGCATAAAGTTGAAGGCAAGGATATGGATTACATGGTTACTTTGAATGTTCCCGTTCTTGGCATGCAGGCTCAGCTTAAAGGCGATACACAGGCTACAAAAGAAGAAGATAAAAATATTCTGGTTACAGATTACGAAAAGACAAAAGAGGGACAGAAGGTTGCATTTACAATTCGTCCTGAAAAAATTCGTATTACAACAGAAGAACCCGATGTTCACGGTCGAAAAGATATAAATGTTTTCAAGGGTGTTGTTGAAGAACCTGTTTATACCGGCTTTCAGTCAAAGTTTTATGTAAGGCTGGAAAATGGTACAATCATAAAAGTGTTCAAGCAGCACACAAATTATCTGGATGATGGCCCGGAGATTGCATGGAAAGATACAGTATATGTTTCCTGGTCGGCAGAAGACGGTTATATCGTTGAGGACATAAACACATGAGAGAGAAGAATAAGTCAATTCAGTTAGAAGTTGCATCTAAGGCTTATGCTTCAAAGTTTAAGAAACAGAATCCCGGTTCCTGTTATGCATGGCCAATGGGCTTGTGGTTTTCGCTGTTCTTTGTTGTTCCGCTTTGCATAATCGTTGCATATTCATTTATGACCCGCGATGTTTACGGTGGAGTTATTCCAAAGTTCACGCTTAAAGCTTACAGTCAGATGTTTTCAAAAGCTTATGGTTTAATCTTTTTGAGAACGCTCTGGATTTCCTTTATTTCGACTTTAATTACAATCATTATTGCAGTTCCATGCGGTTATGCAATGGCAAGAAGCAAGCACCAGACACTTTTACTGATTCTGGTTATTGTTCCATTCTTAACGAATTCACTTATAAGAATTTTTGCATGGATTACAATTTTGGGCGATAACGGAATATTGAACACAATCTGCTCGAAGTTCTTTAATTTCTTCCACAACACTTTGTTTCATCAGAATGCCGTTTTTGTTCCGCATAAATTTATGTTCACTAAGAGCGCAGTAATTCTGGTAAGCATTTATATGTATTTGCCTTATGCAATTCTTCCTGTGTTCACTGCAGTAGACCGCTTCGACTTTACATTGCTTGAAGCTGCCCGCGATTTGGGTGCTACAAAAATTCAGTCTATGGCGAAAGTTTTGCTTCCTGGCATTAAGAGTGGAATTTTAAGTGCAATCATTTTTACCTTCATTCCGATTTTCGGTACTTATACAGTGCCTCAGCTTGTCGGTGGAAAAGACAGTTATATGCTTGGAAACATCATTGTTGACCAGGTACAGAAAGTCCGCAACTGGCCTTTAGCAAGTGCTTTCAGTATGATTATTACAATTGTAAGTATGGCTGGCGTTTTACTGATGTTAGGTTCTGGAAGCAAGCAGGCTAATTTGAATAAAGTTTCTAACAAAGAAGATTCATCTGTTGCACCGTTAATTTCTAAATCAGCTGCTTCTGCATCTTCTGCTGCAACTTCTGCTGCAAATAACGCTAATGAAGGAGGTTCTAAATGAAAAATCCTATAGTAGCACTTTTGCAGAGAAATCAGAAAGAAACTAAATCTGAATCAAACAGACACGCAAGAAAAATATGGAAGAAAAGAAATCCAGCTTTTTCTTTTTCAAATACAATGCTTGCTTTAAGTTTGATGTTCCTGTTCATTCCGCTTTTCGTGATTGTCTTTTTTTCATTCAATGAATCTAAGGACACAAATTTTACAGGCGTAAGTTTTGTCTGGTACCAGAAATTAATTTTTGAATCAGGCCCTTTATGGAAGTCTTTGCTTAACAGTATGATTGTTGCTCTTACGGCTTCTTTTGTTGCAACTATTTTAGGTACACTCGCTTCGATTGGTGTGGGCTGGTATAAATTCTTTGGAAGAAACTACATCCAGAGCATCAGTTTTTTGCCAATGGTTTTGCCGGAAGTAATCATGGGTGTTTCTATGATAGTTTTCTTCAGCGCCATAAAACTTTCTCTCGGCCTCTTTACTATTTTTGTTGCACATACAACCTTCTGTCTGCCGTTTGTTTATTTAATGGTAACAGCCAGAATAGATGAATTTGATTATTCAATAATAGAAGCAAGCCATGACCTGGGAGCAAATGAAGTACAGACTCTGTTCCGCGTTATAATTCCTGCAATTATGCCTGGCATTGTAAGTGGCTTTGTAATGAGCGTTACAATGTCTCTGGAAGATTATGTAATTACATCATTGGTTTCAGGTCCAGGAAGCACAACTTTGCCTTTGTATGTTTATTCTATGATTCGCTTTGGTGTAAGTCCTGTAATAAACTCGCTTTCATTTGTTCTTCTTTTAGCAATTTGTACCATAGCAATTCTTTTAAGAAACGGATTAAAGAGTTTTGCTGCTGCTCATTAATTTGGTTAAAACTCCGGTATGTTAAATTTTGTTAAAATGTTATCGGAGAGATTTTATATTTTAAAGGGTAGGTTTTTTGCGTTATGAAAAAAATCACCGGTAAAATCTTTTTAGCTGCAGTTGCTTTTGCTGCAGGTTTGGGTCTTTGTTCATGTTCAAAAAATGGTTCAAAGATTTTGTATCTTTACAACTGGACTTATTATACTCCAGATGAAGTGCTTCGCGATTTCGAAAAAGAATTTGGCTGTACTGTAAAAGTTGACAGTTACGCTTCAAATGAAGAAATGTATGCCAAACTCCGCGCAGGTGCTAAAGGGTATGATATCGTAGTTCCTTCACAGGATTATTCTTCAATTATGATTAAGCAGGGAATGTTCCGTGAATTAGATCAGAGTAAGCTTACAAACCGTAAGTATATTAATCCTGCTGTTTTGGAAAAAGCAACTTATGACCCTGATATGAAATATTGTGTTCCATATTATTTTGGTGCCGCTGGAATTTCTGTAAACAAGACAAAGGTTCCTGCAGGAAGTTATGAACGCAACTGGAATATTTTTGCTGATACACAGTTTAAAGGTCATGCAACAATGATGGACGACATGAGAGAAGTTGTGGGTGACGCTCTTGCTTATAAAGGATATGACATCAATTCTATCGATGACAATGAATTGCAGGCTGCTAAAGATTTAATTCTTAACAAATGGAAACCAAATCTTGTAAAGTTTGATGC
>JAEEGL012570527.1_pt1 | contig 38270 bp, 31 predicted proteins | sample 9134231 | NCBI WGS metagenome assembly JAEEGL01 (sample SAMN16246548, study PRJNA631951) | gut metagenome | biome: gut microbiome; feature: rumen; material: fiber-attached | host: Bos | place: Iran: Karaj | collected 2018-10
CTGCCTCGGTATAAAGAAGCATTCCATTCCTGATTTGCTAATAAACCAATAAAGTATTATGAACTGGACCGTCATCATCATTGAAACCCTCGTCTTGACCGCTGCGTTCACGGCCATGATTCTGATTCCGCTGGTCAAGAACCCCGTCTGGTGGATTGCCGACTACCCCGAGGACATCCAGGAGGAGTATTTCAAGACACACGAGCGCATACCGTCGAAGTTCTTCACACTGACAGTGTTACTGAAGAAAGGCATGGCGCTACTCATCGCCCTCGCACTGTTGCTGTTGGTGGTCAAACTGGCCGGCGCGTACGATTTCTGGTCGGCACTGGGTGTGGGCTACGGGATATGGCTGTTTATCGACTGGTACGACTGCTTCTTCCTCGACTGGGTGCTCTTCGCCAACATGAAATCTGTGCGTCTGCCCGGCACCGAGCACATGGACGAGGCCTACCACCAAAAGAAATACCATTTCGTGCAATCCTGCTGGGGGATGCTCATCGGCCTCATCCCTTGCCTCATCGGCGCAGGGATTTATGCGTGGCTGTTTGTGTAAAAACAGGAGAAAACACTATGACCTTCAACACATACGGGAACAGAGAGAAGCAAAGATTTGTGTCCTATTCGTACTATTTTGACGTGCTGTTGGACGAGTGCAAGAAGGTGTGGTCTGCGGATTTTTTATATCATTTGCAAAGAGGACAGTATTTCCCTTAATCTTGCCACAACAGCCTCGCCCACCAATATTGTCATAGCTTCCGCAGAGCCGGTCTTGGCATATTCGTCAAAAGCATCATAGTATTTTCGCCTGTCGGCAAATTTAATGTTTATAGCAGGCAACCCAGCTTTGATGAGCTGAAGATTCATCAGAAGTCTGCCCGTGCGGCCATTTCCATCAATGAATGGGTGAATGCTTTCAAAACGGAGGTGAAAGGTCGCCACACATTCCACTATGTGTCTCGTTTTGGTCCAGCTGTTGAAATCGTTCAGCAATTCTTCAATTTTCGGCTCAATCAGATAGGGTTGCACAGGATTTGTCAAAGCACCTGCTATGCGCACATTGACACGTCTGAATGTTCCGCGGTCTTCAGGTCGGTCAGCCAAAACCAAGTTATGAATGCTCTTTATGCCAAATTCAGTAATGGGGTTGTCCTGTTTGGCCAACTCTTCCACATATTTGAAGGCCTCTTTGTAGCCGACTGCTTCCAAATGGTCTTTCAAGGGTTTCTGGTCGATGGTGATTCCTTGAAGCACAAGTGCCGTTTCTTGTAAAGTCAAAGTGTTCCCTTCGATTGCATTGCTGTTGTATGTGTGCTCAACGAGAAAAACCTCTTTAATTGCTTCAACCTCGGCAGGTGTCAGAGGACGGGATGCATCCAACGATTTCTTGAGTGCATCAACCTGCTCCAAAATCGGAGTATAGGATTTCTTACCCCCTTTTTTCGCGTATGTTCTTGCGTCCACAGGCCGTTCAGCATCATCAGGAATCATGTATAAGTTGCCTTTCCGCTCCACATCGGCAATGCGGCCTTGCTCGCATAGCAATCTCACTCTTCTGGCAGAAATGCCCCATTTTGCAGCCGCTTCAGACACTTTAATGTATTTCATATTATTCCCATTTTGATATTTTGATGCCGCAAAAATACAAATATTATTCCGATTATTATAAATTTAGGAATAAAACAAACAGAATTTTTTCTGATTAAAAAATTTAATATTATTTTTCGCGTTTGAAATAAAAAGCCATTATGAAAAGTTTCCCATACACAGCGATCATTCTTCCCTCTTTAATTTTATCCCTGGTTTGTATGAGCTGTGGATATGGCGATTGTGGAGAAAATAATCATATCCGTACCGATTCAATTTCAAGAAACATTTATGCGGAGTGGTATCGTTGTTTTTGTGGCGGGGCTACGACAACGGATGTTGAATATGTATATCTTACCGATTCAACTTCTTTCAGAAAGTATGTCGGCAGCGACGACTACCCATATGAAATACTTATTCTTAAAAGCAGGAATGATTCAATTGTGGATGTATATCAGAAAAAAGAAGTTGGGGTTTATTACGAACCCCGGTATAAAACAAAATTGATGAAAAGCTACAATATCAATGAATTAAAAAAGAAAAACAAATTCGACAAACCTTGTAAGAAAAGATAAATATGAAACACTTTACAACAATCATCTGCGCCGCCATCATGCTGTTTGGCATGACCGCCTGCGCACAGAACCCTCAACAATTAAACAGTTCAACAAATCAACAATTAAACAACATGAAAAAGACCCTTATCGTTTATTTCTCGGCCACAGGTACCACCAAGGCCGCGGCACAGAAACTGGCCACCGAATTCAACGCCGACCTTTACGAAATCACCCCGGAGGTGCCCTACACCGATGCCGATCTCAACTGGCGTGACAAGAATTCCCGTTCCACGCTGGAGATGAAGGACAAGAGTTCGCGTCCCGCCATCCAGGGCAAGTGCGAGAACATTGCCGACTACGACACCGTATGGATCGGCTTCCCGATTTGGTGGTACACCGCCCCCACCATCGTCAACACCTTCATCGAGGCGCACGACCTCAGTGGCAAGGTGCTCAACGTGTTCGCCACCAGTGGCGGCAGCGGCGTGAAGGACTCCTACAACGACCTCAAGAAGGCCTACCCGCAGTACAAATGGGGTGAAAGTAGGCTGATGAATAGGTAGGAAGGAATTTTTTAATGGATTATTGTAGAGACGTCAGAATATGGCGTCTCTACTGCGATATTACGACCGTTGTAGGGCTGCCATAATATGACAGCCCTACAGATTTATAAAATACATTTCCAATAATCTCCCCAACGCTACATCTACATAAAAGAATATATGGACTTCAGCCTTCCGGATTCAAATCGATAATAGGTGGGAGCGCCCACACGGACTATGCATTTGAAAACAATGGCATAACCAACACCCTTGTATATTCCGATGATTTTGTAATCCTCCATTTTGTAATCCTCCATGGACAGAGTTTTGTTGCTGTCCAAAATCTCTTTGTTTCTTGCCCATACTTCATCCGCCATCGTGCGTGAATCAGGGATTTGTTGGAAGAAAGGAAGCCCTTCAATTCCGTTAGCATTCTCCATATACTTCCATTCTCCTTTTGCGGAGAAAATATACTTCGTGCTGTCCTGCAACATTACGGCGTAAAATTTGTTGGGAAGATACAATCCAATCGTTGAGATATTTCCACAGGGCAAAATAGACGATTTAATACAACGATTCCAATTCGCTATGGATTTATATCTAAAATTATACCCCCGATAGATCTCCATTTGTGCAATCTTGTCTTCTTGATGCAAATTTTCGAGAAAATCGCACGTTGGACGCGGTAAGTCATTGTAGGACTGTATCTTTTTGCTGGAATAACAACTGCTCATTGCAACTGCACTCAGCACAATACAAATCCATAGTACCCATTGGCAAAATCTGGATTGAAAGGGGCTGTTCATCGTCTATTTTATGGGGACTTCTATTTTAAATCTTTGGGAGGCAAAATTACAATTTTTTTCAAATGCAAAACCTTTCACTTTTCTTGGAAGTATGGTGCTGATTATTGGATAATACATTGTATCTTTGCGCTGTCAAAAATGCAAATGCTATTTTAGTATGATCCTCTATTTTTCCGGTTCGGGCAACAGTCTCGCCGTCGCCCGACAGATTTCCAACAAGACAGGCGAACAGGTGGTGCCCCTGCGTGAGGCGGCAGGCAAAGACCTCACCGGCGAGAAGCGCATCGGGTTGGTGTTTCCCACCTACTGGCTCGACGCCCCCATTGCCGTGCGCGAGCTGGTGCCGCAGTTGCATCTCAGCGCGGAGGCCTACGTGTATGTCGTCATCACCTGCGGGGCGCAGACCAACAACGCCGTGTGGACGGTGCGCCGGATGTTGCGCAAACAGGGCGTGAAGGTGGCCTACAGCCACAAAATCCGCGTGCCCGACAGCAGCGCCCTCGCCTTCGGCCGCGATCCCAACCAGCAGGCATGGAAGTTCGAGCGGTACCGCTCGCGGTTGGAGCAGATTATACAAGATGTCGCCACCGAGCAGCACGGTCTGCATTTCAGCGGTTTCGACCCCTTCGGCTGGCTGCTCAACCGCCCGTCCGTCGCCGCCAAAACCCAGAAGGTGACCCGCCCGAACGTGAATGCCGAACAATGCGTGGGGTGCGGCACCTGCGCCAAAATCTGTCCGCAGGACAACATCGTGATGGTCTGTGGGGACGCATTGCATGCGTCCGCAACGGCACAGATCGGCGACCGTTGCACCGCGTGCCTTGCCTGCGTGCATTTCTGTCCGCACCTTGCGGTGGAAATCAACGGCAAAGCAGTGAAGCAAGAATTCCGGTACCACCATCCCGACATCAAGCTGGCGGATATGGTGCTGCGGTAATCCTTGTACAAAACTAAAATCAATACAACCAATGAATACAAACACAAAAGAGATTTACCTTGCCGGCGGTTGCTTCTGGGGAACGGAGCATTTTTTCAAGCAGATTGAAGGGGTGGTGGAGACCGAGGTGGGCTTCGCCAACGGCCACACCGACCACCCGACGTACCAAGAGGTCTATACCGATGAAACGGGCTATGCCGAAACGGTGATGGTACGCTACAACCCCGAGGTGGTGAGTTTGGAGTTCCTGCTTCGGATGTTCTTCAAGGCCATCGACCCTGTAAGTCTGAACAGGCAGGGCCACGACGAGGGGACGCGCTACCGCACGGGCATCTACTACACCGATGCCGCCGACCTGCCCGTTATCGACAAAGTCTTCTCCGAGGAGCGGCAGCGCTACGACCAGCCGCTGGCCGTGGAGAAGCAGCCGCTGGAGCGGTTCTTCACCGCCGAGGAGTACCATCAGGACTATCTCGACAAGAACCCCACGGGCTACTGCCACCTGCCCCAGGCTCTCTTCGACTTCGCGAGGACAGCGAGGGAGAAGAGAGTCATAGATAAGCCGAGTGAAGCCATCGATGCCATTTATGGCGTAGGAACCGTTTTTGTGTTAACCAATCGCTATGATGGACTAACGGAACGCGAAGCTTTTATTTTAGCAGAATGCCATGAGGAAGAACATCTATTTCACATCATTCAGATAACAGGATTGCATTCTGGATACCTACTGGGGTATGTCAAACATGGTGCTTTGCGAGAGTCAAGGAATGCCATAACCTATGATGAATTGATCGAGGCCATTAAATTCAATTTCATCGGCCCCGACCTCAGTACGCTGCTCATTTTGAACGATAGGCTGGAATTGGCGGATTTGTTAAATAACTAACGCTTTCCTGTCGCCCCTACGGGGCTGGTTTAATGTTGCCCGTTACTCCGGCAGGGGTTACACCCCTGCCTCCAGATGTTCGCCCCTACGGGGCTTGGGAAAAATAATTTCTTAAAATTCACAATTAACGAAGAAAAAGTTGTATCTTTGCACCCGCAAAATCGCCCCGTAGGGTCTGGCAACTCCTATCACCCAGCCCCGCAGGGGCGCCAGACCATAAGCAGGGGTGAAGCGAAGCGTAACCCCTGCGCATACAACACCTCCAACTGGCAGTGGATGGCGAAGCGTAACCCCTGCGCATACAAAAGCACCTCCCAACTGACACACTCTACACATACACAGCAACAATATGGCACATACTCTAGTAAAACTCAATGTACACATCGTGTTCCACGTCAAGAGCAGAGGCATCGGGATGCGCAAAGAAGACCTCCCGCAAATATTCGCATATATTGGCGGTATCATCAGAAGTATCGGCGGCGCACCCATCGAAGTCGGCGGAGTAACCAATCATGTCCATATCCTCTCATCTTTGCCAAAGACCATGTCACTGGCCGACTTTGTCCGTGTCGTCAAGGCCAAAAGCAGCAAATGGATGAAGGCTATCGACCCCTATTATGAAAGCTTTATGTGGCAGGTGGGGTACGGCGCATTCTCTGTCAGTCCATCCATATTGGAAAATACGATTCGATATATCCGCAACCAGGAGGCGCATCACCGAAAACAATCGTTTGAGAAGGAGTACAAAACATTCCTTAATGCGTACAATGTGCAATACGATGAACAATACGCATTTGGGGACTGATTTTTTTCCTGCCGCCCCTACGGGGCTCAATATATAATATCGGCATTGCAGGAAGGGATTTCAATCCCTTCCTGCCGTCCGATCGCCCCTGCGGGGCTTAGTAGTTCTGCTTGTTGATTTCGAAGAAGGCTTGCGGGTGGTCGCAGACGGGGCAGACCTCAGGTGCCTGCATGCCGACAACGATGTGGCCACAGTTGCGGCATTCCCACACCTTCACCTCGCTGCGGGCGAAGACCTCGCGGGCCTCCACGTTGTGCAGCAGGGCGCGGTAGCGTTCTTCATGGTGCTTCTCAATCGCCGCCACCCCGCGGAATTTGGCCGCCAGTTCCGGGAAACCCTCTTCTTCGGCGGTGCGGGCAAAACCCTCGTACATGTCGGTCCACTCGTAGTTCTCGCCGGCAGCGGCAGCGGCCAGGTTCTCGGCAGTGTTGCCGATGCCGTTCAACTCCTTGAACCACAGCTTGGCGTGCTCCTTCTCGTTCTCGGCGGTCTGCAAGAAGAGGGCGGCAATCTGCTCAAAACCTTCCTTCTTGGCCTTCGAGGCGAAATAGGTGTATTTGTTGCGGGCCTCGCTCTCTCCGGCGAAGGCGGCGTGCAGGTTCTTCTCGGTCTGTGTGCCGGCGTAGGGATTGGCAGCGGGCGCCTCTTCAATGGCGGCGAACTTCTCCTTGCCCTGCTTGCAGCGCGGACATTTCCAGTCGGCGGGAAGTGCCTCAAACGGTGTTCCGGGCGCTATGCCCTGGGTGGGATCGCCCTGTGCGGGGTCATACTCATACTTGCAAATGGTGCATTTGTACTTTTTCATAAATCTGAATGTTTAAGGGATTAATAATTCAAAAATTAACCGCGCAAAGATACAAAAAATGGTTGTACCTTTGCGAATAAATAAACCTAATCGTTTAATCGAAAAAAATTATTTGATGTAATAATTCCCTTTTTTTTGTTGTCTAACAAGGTGAACGTTGCAACGAATTAATGTATTATGAACAACGACAAGGAACATCAATTTGAACTTTTGGTGCGGCAGCACAAGCGGACCATCTATACGGTGTGCTATCTGTTCTCGCACGACAAGACTGAGATCGACGACCTGTTTCAGGAAATTCTCATCCGCCTTTGGAACGGTTTTGACACCTACGAGGGTCGCAGCGACGCCAAGACATGGATCTACCGTGTGTCGCTCAACACAGCCATCAACCAGGACAAGAAGGAACGCCGGCGCATCGAGACGGTGCCCCTCACGGTGGACATCGACCCCTACGAAGCAGACGATCCCTCCAGTCGGCAAATCCGAGAACTCTACAACCGTATCTCAAGACTCGACTTCATCGACAGAAGCCTTATCCTGCTATGGTTGGAGGGTATCAGCTACGAGGACATCGGCGCCATCATCGGCATCACGCCCAACAATGTGGGTGTCAGGCTGCTGCGCATCAAGGACAAACTGGTGAAAATGTCAACAAAAGAATGAAAGGAGATCATCATGGAAAATCAGAACAACAATAATCTTTCCGAATTGGACCAGCTGAAGGCCCAATACGAAACGCTGAAACAGCAGTTCGACCAACAGGAAATCGTCAACGAGCGGCTGATGAAATCGTCCATCAAGCACAGTACCGATTTTTACAAACGGTACCGCTGGACACAAATCATCCTTTACCCTTTAGCGGCCATTATTGGCATATTGTGCATCAAATGCTTTCAAGGCAACAACCTTTCGTTAACTCTGTTTTGGCTCTCCTACTGTGCCGTTTGCTTTGCCGTGGAATTGTGGATAACGCGGAATATTCATACTAAGTCTTTGGAAAACACCGATTTGCTGACGCTTTCTAACTATGCTCAAACGTACAAGAAACACTTCTCCCTCTTTATTGTGCTGTACACGATTCCGGCAGTTATTTTTGTTTTGGGCGTGATGTTTGCAAATATTGGTCATTTGCCAAACTTGGGGACAGTTCTCGTTACGTTAGGTGCAGTGCTTCTGATCACGCTGGGCATAGCAATTGTCGAATTCCGCTATAAGACAAGACCCTGCGACGAAATTATCCGGCAAATAGAGGCTACAGAAACCCCGACAAAAAAGGAAATGGGCCTCAACAGGAAGCAAAAGTGGTTCCGTATCGCCATGATAGTCGTGTTTATCGGCTTTGATATTTGGGCTTGCCTCATTGTGGCGAAATACATTAAAACGCCCCCGATGTGGCGTTTTTCGGATTATACGCTTGAATATGAGCGCGGTACGGACAACCTAATAACGGAAGGGACATTGGAGATTAGGCCAACGGATGCCGACACCGTGGCCATCAGCTCAGAACTTCTGGGTGGCAAGCCAATGGTGCAACATGTGGAAGTGACGGTGCCCGACAAGAAAAGTGACACCGACTTAGTTCAAATCAACGTGACATTGACCCCTGAGGCGAGCCTGCAATGGTATCAGTTCACCACCAATGCAAAGGGCCATCACGCCGCACTTTACTTGGATGGTGTCCAAATTCAGGATTGGTATGTCCAGTGTGGCATCGAGAACGGCTGTCTCTTCATCAAAAAGGAATGGTCGTCGAAGGAGGAACTGAAGGAATTCTGCAAGAAACTGTCCCGCCAATAGAGGTACGGATGTCATCTATGTATAGGTCACAGAATTGACTCTGTACGACAAATCTTTAATGTGGCAATTTTGAAATATATTGTGCAAATTTTTGTTATAAAATGGTACAATATCCCGCTATTTTGCGCCGTTTCATTATTTTCAATACTGAAACCCATAAAAAAACACAATGATTCGTATTTAATATTCATCTTATAAAATCTAAAAAAATGAAAAAGGTAATTTTTGGAGCTCTTATGCTCGTCTTCGTCATCAGCGCCTCGGCACAAAACTACAAAGCAAGTGTGGGAATCAACGTGGGTTCGTTCAATGGATTTTCTTACAAAGGCTTCGTCACCGACCATTTGGCACTGCAGGCTGACCTCGGTGTCAACCTCGAATGCACCTACGGCCAGGTGGACTTGTATGAAAATGGAAGATCAATCGGGAGTGCCGGTGGCCAGCAAACCTTCTATACATTCGAAGTAAATCCTAATCTGCTGTATCAAGCGGAAATATTAAGCGCCAATGCCGGTACACTCTCCTGGTTTGCGGGTGGCGGATTGAGTGCAGGCATGATGAACTCACTTAGCGTAAGGGAAAGTCACCCGATTTTCAAATGGGGTTTGAATGGCATCGGGGGCATTGAGTTCCAACTCGCGCAGGCTCCTGTCGCTTTCTCCTTCGATTTCCGTCCGGGTTACGGCATGAGCACCTACACCATCAAAAATTTTAATTCAAGGTCCACCGCAGTCGATTCCTTCTTTGATTGGAAAATGGCCGTCGGCGTCCGATACGTATTCAAATAGGCGTCCTTTTGTTTATCTTGAAAAAAATCCTTCTTTCGACCCTCCTGCTTGCGCTGTGTGTCGGCGCATTCGCCCAAACGGTCACCCTCTCATTCACGGGAAGAGATGCCACCGACCGCTGGGTGCGGCTTCACCATGTGGTCATCACCAACCAGAACCAAAACTGGTCGGAAACGGTGGCTTGGCCCGACACCGTGCTGACGATAGAAAACGGCACAGGCATATATGATGTAGAGACGTGCCGTGGCGCGTCTCTACAGTTGTTTCAAAACCATCCCAACCCGTTCAACGGCACCACCGACGTTTTGCTGTCGGCGGCGGACGCGGGTGCGGTGACGTTGGAAATCGCGGATGCGTACGGACGCGTTGTAGAGACGCAAAATTTTGCGTCTCTACCCATCGGCATCCATCAATTCCGCATCACCCTGTCGGCCACCGGCACGTATGTGATGACCGCCCGCCAAAACGGGAAAACGGCATCCATCAAAATGGTGAACAACGGGGGCGGAAACGGAAATGGGGTGGAATATATGGGGTCTGTAGGGATGCCATATTATGACATCCCTACAATGCCAACGTCCAAATCCCACACCCGCGGCGCCGTCACCCACCCGTTTGATTTCGGGGATGTGATGGAATACGCGGGATATGCGGCCATTAACGGAAGGATGGACACCGTGATTATTTCGCAACCTTTGTCGGATTCGCAGGAAATCGTCATGGCGTTTGAGGGCGTCCAGACCGACGGTCTTCCCTGTCCCGGCATCCCGACGCTGACCGACATCAACGGCAATGTCTATAATACCGTTCTGGTCGGCAGCCAATGCTGGATGAAGGAGAACCTTCGCGCCAGAAAATTCCCGGACAACACGGAGATTGCCCTGGGCACCTATACCTCCATCGACCCCTACTATTACGATGACAGTGAGTCGGACATCCCGTTGGCAGAGCGGGGGTATCTGTACAACTGGTCCGCGGCTATGCACGGGGCGGCCTCCAGCAGTGCCGCGCCGAGCGGGGTGCAGGGAGTCTGTCCCGACGGTTGGCACCTGCCGAGCGAGGCGGAGTGGGAGGCTCTGAAGGAATATGTAAGTGCCCAGCCCGAATATATCTGCGGCGGAGACACAAGCAACATTGCCAAGGCTGTGGCTTCGGAGTCATGGTGGTATAGCTATAACGGAGGATGCAATCCTGGCGACCAGAGCACTTCTCCCAACAACGCCACGGGCTTCAGCGCCGTTCCCGCAGGCACTTTAGGGGTCTATGGATACGACGATGCTGGCTACTCTGCCCACTTTTGGTCCGCTACCGAATACAGCAGTTATACCTCAGCGGCTATTTACTATGGCCTTGATCATGACACCAATGATTTTTCCTTGGCCGCCACGGTGAAGGAACGCCGCGCTTCCGTGCGCTGCCTCCGCGATTAAACAAGGTCCTTTGGGTTAAAAACGAGCTTTTGTCTCACGTTCCCTAAAAAGAAACGCAAGAAAGACCTGTGGATGCCGAATTTGCAAATGTTTATTTCATAATAAACGCGGCCGTTTCAGGAAAGCTTCCCATAAATTGCAACTTTTTTATTCTTGTATATAAAAGTAAATCAATATTTTAGATATATTTCATTAAAAATTTCATTTTTAAACTAAAAAATTAGTTTAACAACTAAAATAATTTGTATTTTTGCCGCGTTATTTTGAAGTGAATCTTGTAAAGATTATAGAATTATGAAAGAACTGACCAAAGCGGAAGAGCAAGTGATGCAAGTGATCTGGAAAATCGGACAAGGATTTGCCAACGAAATCATGGCGGCCTTTCCCGAGCCGAAACCCGCCTACAACACCGTGTTGACCACCATCAAAATATTGGAAACCAAAGGTTTTGTGAAACATGAAACCTTCTGCCGCTCCCACCGTTACCAAGCCGTTATCAGCAAGGAGGAATACTCCAAGCAATTCATGGGCAGCGTGGTGGCGCGCTATTTCAACAACTCCTACCTTGACCTGGTGTCAGCCTTCGCCAAAAAAGAGAATCTGAACCTTGAGGAACTTGAATCCCTGAAAAAACTTATTGACGAGGCCATTGATAACGAAAAAAACAAAAAAGAATGAACGCACAAGTCTTTTTCCTCGTTTACCTGTTGCCCTGCGCCGTCGCATTGATGGTGCTTTGGCTGTGCTATCGGCTGCTGCTTGCCAATAGCAAGAGTTTCCAGTTCAACCGCTTCTTCCTGCTGACGGCCATGCTGTTTGCCCTTGCGCTGCCTCTTCTCGGCACCCTGTTCGGCCACACCTCCGCCCTCGCCGGCAGAACGCAGCCGCAGTGGTTCAGCAACATCTTCCTACTGAACGAAATCACCATCACGCCCGATGGCATTTCCCCGGAAGGGCAGGCAGCCGCAAGCGACATCGCCCACCCTGACAATTCAACCTTCAACCTGTGGAAACTGCTCGGCATCATCTACCTTGCCGGCGTAATCGTAAGCCTCATAGCCTTTTCCGTCAAGATTTTGAAGATCACCATCCTCACCCTTCGTTCCCCCAGAGAAAAAAAGGACGGTTACACCGCAGTCTATACCCATTGCGACAACAACGCCTTTTCTTTCCTGCATTACGCCTATTTCCCGGACGAAAACGTATCGCCGGATATCCTCAGGCACGAGCTATACCACATCGCACACCATCATTCCACCGATATTCTTTTTACAGAATTGATGATGATCCTGCAATGGTTTAATCCTTTTATCTATCTGTATAAAAGGGATTTGCAGTTGATTCACGAATATGCCGCCGACCACGAGGTCCTTCATGGTGGCGCTGACAAAGGAAAATACATGTATCTGATTTTGCAGCAGTGCACGGCCGTCAATTTCAGCAGCATGAGCAACAATTTCAATTTATTATTCACCCAAAAAAGAATCAAGATGATGACAAGTAACGAAAAGACCAAACGTCTCTGGTGGAGACTGTTGGTCATCATACCCGTGTTAGGGGCTTTAGTAGCCGCCAGCCCCAAAGTGACGGCACAGAAACAGACCGCCGCTGAAGGTTATCCCGCATTAGGAACGGAAATCCAACTCTTTGATGACAACGGAGTTCCGCAATTCCAAGACACTGTCATTTATAGCGAAGACGGTTCGTGTCTTAAATTCGAGACCACCGATGCGATAGACCCCATTTCGCACGAGCTGCGCAAAAAAATCACCATTTCCACTTTCAACGCGGACGGCACGCTCAAAGACTATGTCGAAATGAAAGAAGAGGGGAAGAACGGTGACGCCATTTCATACAGCGTTGCGCCATTCTCCATTTCCATGGGTGAGGACAATGAAACAACAGTCAGTTCCAATGACCTCAAAATCAACATAACTTTTCCTAAGGAAGAGAAGGACAGTGTTTACAACCAGCCCGAAGTGATGCCCGAATTTCCCGGCGGGATGGAGGCCATGATGAAATATCTTTCCGAAAACATCAAATATCCGGAAGCGGCCAAGCAAAAGAATACCCAAGGCAAAGTGATGGTCACGTTTGTCGTTGAGAAGAACGGAAGCATCACCGATGTCAAAGTAGCAAAAGGTATTGGTGACGGCTGCGACGAGGAGGCGGTGAGAGTGATCAGCGCCATGCCCAAATGGAAACCCGGCATGCAAAACGGCAAAAAAGTACGGGTTAGCTTCGCAATTCCCATCAGTTTCAAGCTGCAATAAATTCCGCTTTGTCGAAGGCGGGCATTGCGCCGGGTGGAAATCACTGGGAAAGACTATCGTTTCGTCGGTTTTACCCTTCTACTTGTTTAATGCCCGCCATCGCTTCACTAAATATTTGTCACCGCGGGTGTCGGCAATCATGGAGAGGGCGCGGTTCACCTCCTCCACCGTGCCCACGCACTCGAAGGGCTTGACCTCGGCAATGCCCGTCAGCTCGTCGAAGTACTGCTGCAGCGACGGCTTGTTGAGCAGGTCCTCTCCGAAAATCTGCACCATCGTCGCATCGTCGATGAACGGCGACAGGATGATGTACGCGAACAGGCACTTGGGGCAGTTGCAGCACCAGCTGTCGGTTTTGCTGCCGGCGTTGCAGCTCTTGAACACAGGGAAATAGGCGGGATATTGGGCAAAGAACTCCGCAATCTGCAACTCCGAATAGGGCCGCAGATAGCTGAAGTAGTGGCTCGCATCGTTCATGTTGGCCGTCACGTACCTACGAAAATCCTCTTCGAACTCCAGGGATTTGGAGTACTGGTGGTTGATGTCGGTGCCGGGGATGGTGGGCTCGTTGGCGCTGCTTTCGTTGGAGAGGGCGATGTCGCGCACGCCGGTGACGTGGCTCACCAGCAGGGTGTAGAACGCCAGCATCGCCGAGAAGGGCGTGTGGCCGTTGAGGTACCCTTCGCCGTTGAGTCGGAGCAGTTCGGGGTCGATCTGCCGCTGGAGGATGACGAGGTCGTCTTGTTCGGGAAAACCGGCGATGCGGGCGCATTCGAGGGTGGCACCGCGCGGGTTGATGATGAACGGCACGATCCGGCGCGTGCGGCGGTGGTGCTCCAGCGTCACCACCGAGTCCTTGCCGCCCCCGATGGGTACGATGACCGCCTCGCTGCCTTCGATGCGGCGGTAGGTGAAGTCCGACACCGACGGGGCCGCCTCGTCGAACCGGAAGTTCAGGAAGTCGGCGGGGGTGGACTGGATGCCGTTCTGGTAGAAGAACTCACCCAATCCCTTCCAGTAGAGCTTTTTCCACCACTGCTGCTGCGTTTCCGACAGTTTGCGCGGGAGGTGGACGGCGGGCGGGCAGGCACACTTCCAGTAGCTGATCAGCTCAATGAGGCCGATGTGGAAAACGAGGCCGTCCAGCTCCTTTTCCGACGGCACGCCCGCCGCGTGGCGGCCCGGCAGCAGCGTCATCTTGGGGGAGAACCGGATTTCGTCCCCGATGCGGAAATCAAACCGCATTTCAATTTTGTCCCCTTTTATTGAAAAAAAGTATCCGTCGTAAAAAAAATCGGGATGCAAATCCCTTAATTTCAAAAATTTGTCCTGATTTTGCTGTGGCATTGGCTTTTGCGAAAAAAACGGGCAAAGATACAGTAATTATTCGTAATTTTGCCCGCTTTTTGATTATTAACCTTAAAACACAATAACTATGAGAAACACTAGACAAATTCTGGCATTTGTGGTTATGGCATTTGCCGTTCTTTTCGCCCAGGCAAAAGACGTTATCGGTAATCAAGAATTGAAGAAAGAAAGCCGTTCTGTCGCACCTTTTGAACAGATTGTCGTCTCTGCCGACTTCAATGTCATCATCGAATACGCCATCACGCCAAAAGTGGAAGTGGAAGCGGAGTCGAACCTGCATGAGTTCATCCTCACAGAAGTGAAGGGCAAGACAATGAACATCAGCGTGGAAAAGAAGACCAAGATTGTCAACAATTTCCCCATTGTCATCCGTCTCGCCCTGCCGATGTTCACCAAGGTCCAATATACCGGCGACGGTGAAATCAGTGCCGACGGCATTCCGTCCGACAAGATGGAGATGACCCTGGAAGGCAACGGCACACTCAACATCAAAAATTTGAAAACCAGTTCTTTGAAAGTAACAGCTGCCAAAGGCTTCAAGATAAACTTCTCCGACATGATTGCCGCTTCCTTGAACCTTTCGTTGAAAGACAATGTTGTCTGCAACATCAACAAACTGACGGAAGTGAAGAAGACTGAAATCACCTTCGCCAGCACCGAAGCCTGCACCTTCGCCAGCATAAGCAGCGAGACGGTCACCATCAAGGGCAATGGTTCCGGCGCCCTCACGTTCAACGGCTATGCCGGCAAAACCGTCACCGCCACATTGACGAACTCCGGCAGTGTAAAGTTCACCGGATCTGCCGACAACGTCACCGTTACCAGTTCCGGCTCTTCCGCTTTCGATGCTACCGGAATGAAGGCAGAGAAAGCCAAGGTTGAGAACAACGGCTCCGGCGACATCTCTGTCGCTCCCGCCTCCTCCCTCGACGCCAACATCACCTCCTCTGGCAGCATCATCTACCTCGGCACCCCGAAAATCAAAATCGAAAATACCGGTACCGGCCAGCTCGTAAAAAAGAACTAACAGATTTCCTTAATAATTCCTAATTTTTGCCAACACACTCTCCGAAGTATTATTTTTTATCTAATTTTGCCAAATCATTAACGATAATTTTATATTTATTAACCAATTAAAAATCAAATCATTATGAAGAAAGTATTTGGAATTTGCGCCCTCGTTCTCGCTGGCATTATGATTTTCGCCTCCTGTGGCAAGAAATGTGTCTGCGTCCGTTATGAAGACGGCAAGAAAATTTATGCCCGTGAGAGTGGCGATGTCCGTTTCTTTGACAAAGATGCCTGCACTTCCCAGTCTGTGGATAAATACCACGGCTATTCTGCAGTCGTTGACGGAAAAGAAGTTGACATTGAAGTCAAGTGCAAATAATTTTTGCATTCAACAAAGAAAAAGGGATGGCTTCGGTCATCCCTTTTTTTTATAATATGAACGAGAAAAAATCGTACTTTTGCAGCCGTAAAATAAATTCCACCGAACTATGAATTTTATTGAAGAAATCATTGAGAAAGACTTGGCCAACGGTAAAAACGGATCGAAAGTTCACACCCGTTTTCCCCCGGAACCGAACGGTTACCTGCACATCGGCCACGCCAAGTCCATCTGCCTCAACTTCGGAATCGCCAAGAAATACAATGGTCTCTGCAATCTCCGCTTCGATGACACCAACCCCGTGAAAGAAGACGTAGAATATGTGGATTCCATCAAGGAAGATATTACGTGGCTCGGCTTCCAGTGGGCCGAAGAGCACTACGCCTCCGACTATTTCGACCAACTTTATGAATGGGCGGAGAAGCTGATTATGGACGGTCTCGCCTACGTGGACGACCAGAGCCAGGAGGAGATCAGTGCGGGCCGCGGCGTGCCTACCAAGCCCGGCACCGAAAGCCCGTACCGCAACCGCAGCGTGGAGGAGAACCTCGACCTCTTCCGCCGCATGAAAGCCGGCGAGTTCCCCGACGGAAGCAAGGTGCTGCGCGCCAAAACCGGCATGACCTCCCCCAACATGCACATGCGCGACCCCATCATGTACCGAATCCTCCACAGCCACCACCACCGCACCGGCGACAAGTGGTGCATCTATCCGATGTACGACTACGCCCACGGTCAGAGTGACTCCATCGAGGGCATTACCCATTCCATCTGCACGCTGGAGTTCGAGATTCACCGCCCGCTGTACGACTGGTTCTGCGAGGCACTGAAAATCCACCACCCGCAGCAGATCGAGTTCGCCCGCCTCAACATCAACTATACGGTAATGAGCAAGCGCAAACTGATGCAGCTGGTGCGTGAAGGCCACGTCATGGGCTGGGACGATCCGCGCATGCCCACCATCTGCGGCCTGCGCCGCCGCGGCTACACCCCCGCCGCCGTCCGCAACTTCGCCGAAACCGTCGGCATCGCCAAGCGCGACAACATCATCGACGTCTCCCTTCTTGAGTTCTGCGCCCGCGAAGACCTCAACAAGGTGGCGACCCGCACCATGGCCGTCATCGACCCCGTGAAGCTCATCATCGACAACTTCCCGGACGACAAGGTGGAGATGCTCAACGCCGTCAACAACCCTGAAAATCCCGAGGCCGGCACCCGAGAAGTGCCCTTCACCAAGGAACTCTGGATTGAGCGCGCCGACTTTCGCGAGGTGGCCGACAAGAAGTTCTACCGCCTCACCATCGGCGGCGAGGTGCGCCTCAAATACGGCTACATCGTCAAGTGCAGCCACGTGGACAAGGACGCCGACGGCAACATCACCGCCATCCACGTCACCTACGACCCCGAGACCAAGAGCGGCATGCCGCTGAGCAACCGCAAGGTGAAAGCCACCATCCATTGGGTCTCTGTCGCCCACGCCAAGAAAGCCGAAATCCGCCTCTTCGAACGCCTCTTCACCCAACCCGATCCTGACGACTGCGAAGAAGGCAAGACCTTCCTCGACAGCCTCAACCCCAACTCCCTCACCGTTCAGGACGGCTGGATCGAGGAGAACCTCACGCTCGCCAACCCCGAACGCCACTACCAGTTTGAACGCATCGGCTACTTCTGCATCGACAAGGATTCCACCGACGACCGCATCATCTTCAACAAGACGGTGAGCCTGAAACAGTAATGAAAAACACCGTTGTAGAGACGCAAAATTTTGCGTCTCTACAACAATACAACCGACATTATATGAAACGATTTATCATCACCCTGCTATGCCTCTGTTTTTGCAGCATGCTCGCCGCCCAAACGGATGCCACGCCCGCTGAAAAATCGGGCAAGGCCAAAACCGAGAAACAGGACAAAGCAACCAATGAAAAGCTGGAGCCGATTACCCTTACACAGGAGGAGTTTGCGAAGAAAATCTTCGACTATAACGACACTGTCATGGTCTACAAGGGCAAAAAGCCCGCCATCGTGGATTTCTATGCCGACTGGTGCGGCCCGTGCAAGCGGCTTTCCCCCATCTTGGACGAACTGCTGAACGAGTACGAAGGCGCCTTTATCGTCTATAAGGTGAATGTGGACCACAACAAGGACCTTGCCCGCGCTTTGCAGGTACGGAACATCCCTACAATTCTCTACCTCGCGCCAAAGCAAAAAGCCAAACGCAGCGTCGGCCTCCTCACGAAGGACCAGCTAAAGGAAATCATTGACAAATATCTTGTTATTGACAACAAAAAACAATAATGTAGAGACGTGGTGCACCGCGTCTCTTAAATAACGAACCTATATGTTTGAAAGTTTAAGCGACAGATTAGAACGGGCATTTAAGGTCCTGAAGGGACAAGGCCATATTACCGACATCAACGTGGCCGAAACGATGAAAGAGGTCCGCAAGGCCCTCTTGGATGCGGATGTAAGTTATAAAATCGCCAAGGAATTCACCGATTCAGTGAAGGCGAAAGCGTTGGGTATGAATGTGCTGAAAGCCGTATCGCCCAGCCAGATGATGGTCAAGATCACGTATGACGAGCTGATTGCCTTGATGGGTTCCAGTTCAACCGACGTGAATTTGAAGGCCAGTCCGGCCGTTTTCCTGATGGCAGGTCTGCAGGGTTCGGGTAAGACGACCCACGCCGCAAAACTGGCCAATATGTTGCGCAACAAGCGCAACCGCCGCCCGCTCCTCGTGGCCGGCGACGTCTATCGTCCCGCCGCTATCGACCAGCTGAAGGTGCTGGGCGAGCAGATCAACGTGCCCGTCTATACCGAGGAGGGTTCGAAAGACCCCGTGCGCATCGCCAAGAACGGTGTGGCCTACGCCAAGGAGCACGGCTACGACCTCGTCATCGTGGATACCGCCGGCCGTTTGGCAGTGGATGAGGAGATGATGGAGGAGATCGGCAACATCAAGGAGGCCGTGCAGCCGCACGAAATCCTGTTCGTGGTGGACGCCATGACCGGTCAGGATGCTGTCAACACGGCCAAAGCCTTCAACGACAAGCTTGACTTCGACGGCGTCATCCTCACCAAGATGGACGGTGACACCCGTGGCGGTGCCGCCCTCACCATCAAGGCCGTGGTCAACAAGCCCATCAAGTTCATCGGTACCGGCGAAAAGATGGAGGCCATCGATGTCTTCCACCCCGACCGTATGGCGGAAAGAATCTTGGGTATGGGCGACATCCGCAGCTTCGTGGAAACGGCGCAGGCGCAGTTCGACGCCGAAGAGGCCGCCAAACTCCAGAAGAAATTAGCCAAAAACGAGTTCGACTTCAACGACTTCCTGAACCAGATCCAGCAAATCAAGAAGATGGGCAACGTGAAAGAGTTGATGGGCATGATTCCCGGCATGGGCAAAGCCGTCCGCGACCTCGACATCGACGACAGTGCCTTCAAGGGTGTGGAAGCCATCATCCTCTCCATGACCCCGGAGGAACGCGCCAACCCCGACATCATCAACGGAAGCCGCAAGAAACGCATCGCCCTCGGCAGCGGCAACGACATTCAGGAGGTGAACCGCCTCATCAAACAGTTCTTCGACACCCGCAAGATGATGAAGATGGTGAACAGCGGCAAGGCCAAGAACCTGATGCAGGCCCTCAGCACCCGCGGAAGAAGGTAGGGGATAGGGTTTAGTGAATAGGGTATAGTAGAGGTGGTGTGTACACCGCCTCTTTTTTCAAATAAAAAATCCCGCGAGGAATCGCGGGATTTTTGGTGCTTTGTAGAGACGCCATATTATGACGTCTCTACAATAATAATATTACTCCTTCACAACCTTGATGGTGGTGGTGCCGGTAATGTCAGCAATCTGTATCATATAGACACCTGTGGCGAGGCCGCTGAGGTCGAGTTCAGTGCGCTCGGCGGCGACTTTGGAGGTCACCATCAGTTTGCCGAATAGGTCGTACACGGTGAGGTCGGCACCGATGGCGTTGCTTTCAATGGTCACGTTGCCGGTGGTCGGGTTGGGATAGAGTGCGGTGACGGACGATGTCTCCGGCACGGAAACGGCACTTCTGGTTCCTACGGCAACCTCATCCACATAAATACCTTCGGCGTCGTTCGATTTGCCTTTGAAGGCGATCTGGTAGGCAGAGGAGGGATTGGGAAGGCCGATTGTTTCCGTCTCGAATCCGTCAGTGGGGAAGGTGTAGGTGGCCAACTGTTGCCACTCCTCTGTGGCGGCAGTGCGATACCAGACAGAAAGCTCGTCCACATCCACCTGCCCTTGTGGTTGCTTGTGCTTGAAGACGAGGACAGGATCTGTAACAGCGGTGATGTCCATGGTAGCGGAGACCAGGCGCGCCTCGTCGCCCATCCAGATGAAAAAGGCGGTGTTGTTGAGCACAAGGTAGCCCGGATCAATCACCCAGCCATCGCTGCCCGAGATGATTTCGGAGGTCCAGCAGACAAAATTTTCGGAGCGTTCGAAGTCATCGAAATAGGGAGTGTCGTCTGTGACGGTGATGATATCACAGTCCGTAATGAATTCAATCGGTGAGGACCAGTCCGAACTGTTGTTTTCCCCGCAGTTGGCTTTTACCCGTACGGTGTAGTTGGTTCTCGGTATAAGGTCGGTGAGTGTGAATGGATTGGTGTTCATTGGAGTTTCCACGCCGTTCAAATCCACGGTCCAGCTGGTTTCTCCATTGTTCGCCGTCCAACTGAGTAGAGCAGTGGTGGGGGTGAGATTCGAAACCTGCACACTGGTGGGACGGGCACAAGCGCCACTTGAAACAATTTCAACATTCGCAACCATATCCATCAAACCACCCAGACCGCGTCCCAAGAAGGAAATCTGATAGGTGGAAGAAAGGTTCTCCAAAGTGTATGACTGTTCTTCATAATCTTGCATACCATACGTATTGAAGGTTCCCAAGGTATGCCAAGTGTCGGTTTCCGACGAGCGCCAGCTTACCACCAATTCATCGGCCGAATAAAAAGAATAGAGGAAGTACGCAAAAGACAATCTTGCAGAACTAATTCCTGACATGTCGAGTATAGGGGAAACAATACGTGCTTCAGAGTTGTCCCCATCCCCGGGTGAAAAAACAAAACCACTTGCTTCGCTTCCGTTTACAATCCTCCAAGAAGCACCGCCAACGGTGTCGGCGGGTGTCCAGCATGCAGCTGTCTCTCCTTCAAAATTCTCGGCATAGGGCTGTTCATCGGTGATGACAATCGGATCACACTGCCCGAAAGAAGTTTGGATTCCCAGGCAGAATAGTGTCATGAACACAATCTGTAAAAAGGCATATTTTTTTTCCATAAAAATTGATTTGTTGATGATTACGGCGGCAAAGATATAAAAAAATCCCGCATGTTACTGCGGGATTTTGGGTGATTTGTAGAGACGTTTCATGAAACGTCTCTACATTAATTTACAACATTATTCCTTCACAACCTTGACGGTGGTGATGGCATTGCTGTTGGCGATGCGCACCATATAGACACCGGGGGCGAAGCTGCTGAAGTTGAGTTCAGTGCGCTCGGCGGCGACTTTGGAGGTCATCATCAGTTTGCCGAACATGTCGAACACGGTGATGTCGGCGTTGATGGCGTTGCTTTCAACGGTCACGTTGCCGGTGGTCGGGTTCGGGTAGATGTTGGCTTGGATAGCGTAGCTGTTGATACCGTCAATGATGTAGTCGAATTCAACGGCTTCGGACCAGTCGGAGAGGTTTTCTTCGTCGCAGATGGCCTGGACGGTAACGGTGGCGTGGTCGCCGTCGTTCAAACCTTCGATGGTGTAGGTAGCGGCACTGACAGTGGTGTCAATGGTGGTTTCGCCAGCAACGATGTGCACGTTGTAGTTGGCGGCATCGCCGGTCCAAGTCACAACACCGTTTTCATAGGTCACATTGGTCGGAGTGGCGCAAGGTGTAACCACAGTGCTGTCTTCCGTGAAGATGTGTACATCGTCAAGATACACGCTATAACCACCATTACCGACACCCTTGAATGCAATCTGGTAAGTGGCGCTCGGGTTCGGCAAAGTGAAGGTTTCAGTGGCGTATTCCTCATAGAAAGTGGTGTAAGATTCCATCAGTGTCCATTCATCGGTGGCAGCAGCTTTGTAATAGAGGTACAGTTGTGATTCCGGATCGCCAGTCCATTGGGGTTGCCTATGCTGGAAGGTGAGTTGGACGTTCGAAGCTTGTGTGAGATCGAAGACAGGAGAAATCAGGTAGCTTTCACCACCGTTATAGTTGAAATATGCAGCGTTTGAACCGACAGCAGCAGTACTGTTGTGAGTCCAATCCGTTGTTCCGGAAATGATTTCGGTAGTCCAGCAGCCAAAGTCATTGTTGTCTTCAAAACCCTCTTCATAGGGATTGTCGTATGTCACAACGATTGTGCCCTCACACTGGGTTCTGAACGATTCTTCGTTGCTCCAAGCGGATTCGTCTTCATCGGTGCAGTTGGCTTTCACCTTCACGGTGTAGTGGCTGGAAGCGTTAAGATTGTCGATGGTGAACGGATGCTCCGTCACGGTGGTGTCTGTCCCGTTCAGACTGATTGTCCAAGACTGCGGGGCGGTCTCGTTATTGTCAGTCCAGTCAATGGTGGCGGTAGTGCCAGTGATGTTCGTAACTTCAATACCGTCAGGACGGATGCAGGAAGGAATGAGTTCCACTGTGACATCGTCCAAATAGAGGTATCCAGAGGTGGAAGTACCCAGCGGAGAAGCCTTGAAAGCGACACGGCTGCCATTGCCCGTATAGTTGTTGAAACTGACGGTGTGCTCAGTATAGCTGCTGGTAAGATCAATCGTGTCAACAGGTTCAAAGGTAGAGCCGTCCATCACACCCACCACAAACAATGTATTGTAGCTGCTGTATTTTGCATAGAAAGTAACCTGCAGTGTGTTCATCTCATTGGTGAAAGTCGGAGTGGATACCAGATTCATTTCGGTAGCACCATAGAAACCCATGTATAATGAATTATTTCCGTTGTGAGCACTGTATGAAGAATTATACACATACGGGTAGGTAGAATATCCTGCATAAGCGATATCTAAGGTCCAGCAATCCGGGAAGCTGGAGCTGTTGTAATCTTCGAAACCATCTACGAAGGGATTGTTCTCTTCAATGGTGACATCACCACAGGCGGTACGGAAAGTAGATGTGCTGCTCCAGTCGGATTCTTCCTCAGCGTCGCAGAGGGCTTTTACTTTTACCGTATAAAGGGTAGATGCGGTGAGGTTGTCGAACGTGAACGGGTTTTCAGTGACGGTGGTGTCCACACCATTCAGATTGATAGTCCATCCGTATGCAGGAGCTGTCAGATTCTGGTCAGTCCAAGCGATGGTGGCGGAGGTGGTGGTAATTGTGCCGTTAACAGCTTCCACATCAATCGGTTTCACGCAACCGGGCATATCCACAATGGCGATATCGTCAATAGCGCAGGAATACCAAGTAGTAGCCTGTTCCCATTTGAAGGCGATGCGGGCGCCGGCAGGAACATTGGTGACGATCACTTCGTGGGTGACATAACGGTCTGAACCACTATAGTAGTTGTTCGGAATAGTATCCAGTTTAACGTAGCTTGCAGCCGTAAGATCGGTGACATAGCCGACGGTAAGGTGACCGGCGGTTGCACTTTCCATAGATGTTGCAAAGGTGAGCATCTTGCCGGACAGGTTGTCAAAGGCAGGCATAACCGCGAAATTGGGGCTTCCACCATAGTTGGAGGTACCTGCGGTCATCACGAGGCTGTTGTCGGAGTCTGTGGGAGCATAAGAGCCATTGTAAACGTGCGGGCGATAGTTGCCGCTCGTGCCGATGTAGTTCCAGCAATCGGGCATCACGCCGTTGGAAGCATTAATATTATCAGAGGCGGTGTAGCCGCTGAAGTCTTCAGTGTAACCCTCGGCGGTCTGCGGAGCACAGGGGGTGACGAAGCGGGCGGTGTTGCTGTTGTGGGAGGTGTCATCAGCGGCGCAGAAGGCGCGGAGGATGGCGGTGTAGGGGGTCTGCTCGGTGAGCGTGTCGATGGTGAGCGGTTTCTGATCCACCACAAGTTCCTGTCCGTTCAGAACCAGAATCCACTGGGTCTCTTCGCCATTGACAGTCCAGTCAAGGGTAACGCTGGTGGCCGTGAGGTTGGAGTAGGTGAGGTTGGTGGGAGCGGGGCAGGTGGGCAGGGTGGTGAAGTTGACGGCATCACTCCAATCACTTTCACAGTTGGCTTTCACCTTCGCCGTATAGGCAGTCTCAGGAGTGAGCTCTTCAATTGTGATAGTAGTGTCGTAGGAAATGGCTTCAATGGCGGTACCGTTGTTTTCATAGGATACTGTCCATGAGGCGGGACGTTCTTCGTTATTGTCCACCCAAGTGAGGGTGACGGAATTGGCGGTTACGGTGTCCACAGTCAGGGCGGTAGGTCTCATACAGGCGGGATCGAATGCAACCTTCACTTCGTCCACATACCAGGCGTGGGCATTGCTTCCTTCGTACTTGAAGGCGAGACGAATTGTCTGACCCATATACTCCGAAAGGTTAATGGAGACTTCTTCCCAACTCTGCTCCACTGTTTCAGGCGACCAAAGTTCGGTTTCGGTTTCCCCGTCAAGGAGAATCACGGAATTTTTGTCATAATCGCTAGTGTACCTATTATATGACCAGAAAGTTAAGCGGACATTGGTGCTACCGTTTTCAATTTGAAGGTCAGGCAACACCAAATAGATATCGCCATAGAAGCCGCTGTAAGCAGCAGCAGAACCTTCGTGTACGTAAGAAGAAGATGTTGTGCGACTCCAAGCGTTGGTGCCGGCTGGGATGCTGTTCCAGCAGAGAGGTGCAAAGGTGGTACCTTCAAAGCCTTCGGTGAAATCATGTTCTTCATCCACGACGATAGCATCGCATAAGGTGGCAAAATGCACTTCCGCACTCCAAGCGGATTCGTCATCGGTGTCGCAATTGGCCTTCACTTTCAGGGTGTAGGCGGTGGAGGGGGTAAGGTTGGGCAGTGTGAACGGGTTTACATCGGCAACCACTTCCTCGTCGTTCACAAGGATAGTCCAGCCGTTGGCGGGATCGTTCTCATTGTTGTCGGTCCAATACACAATGGCGGTGGTGGTGGTGATGGTGCTGTCGGGCACGGAAACGGCGGTGGGAGCGAAGCATGTGGGAGGAGTGGTGAAAGTGGCGTAGTCAGTGCTCAAATCGGAGGTGTCTTCAGTTGTGCAGACGGCTTTCACTCTCACTGTGTACTGGGTTTCGGGGGTAAGATCAAGCGTAAAGGGATTCTCATCGGCATCCACTTCCTGGTCATTCACAAGGAGAATGTAACCAAGGGGATTTTCGGTATTGTCGGTCCAACTGATTTTGGCACTATGGGCGGTGAGGGTGCCATCGACGAGAGCCACATCACTGGGCTTCATGCAGGTGGGATCAAATGCCACTGTTATATCATCCAAGTACCAACCGTGAGCATTGCTGCCTTCGTACTTGAAGGCAAGGCGGATGGTCTGGCCCTTGTATTCAGAAAGGTTGATGGCAGCTTCTGTCCAGCTGTTGCTCACCGACTCCGGCGACCAAAGCTCAATTTCGGTTTCTCCGTCAAGAAGAACCACAGAATTTTTGTCATAGTCACTCGGATAGGAATTGTTCGACCAGAATTTAAGCCATACGTCGGTAGTGCCGTTGGCAATTTGAAGTTCAGGCATCACTAAATAAATGTCGCCATAATAACCGCTATAAGCGCTTCCTGAACCTTGATGTGTGGTATATGTATAACGGCTCCAATTATAGGATCCCGCGGCAATGCGATCCCAGCAGTCGGGTGCGAAAGTAGTACCTTCAAAACCTTCAAAGAAATCGTGGTCGGCATCCACCACAATAGCAGCGCAAGCCGTGGTGAAGTCGATGGCGTTGCACCATTCGCTTTCGCCATCTGCGCCGCAATTGGCTTTCACGCGGACATAGTAATGAGTTTGAGCGGTAAGACCTTCAATGGCTTTGGAAGCGGTTCCTGTTACGTTTTCGGAAGTAGCATCAGTGAAGTCAGAAGAAGTGGCATATTCCAGAATCCAAGCAGAGGCATCGCCAGCCTCCCATGTCAGAGTGGCAGAGTTGGTGGTAACATTGGAGTATGCAAGCCCTGTGGGTTTGGGGCAAGCGGCAGGAGCAGAGAAACTGAAATCGTCAATGTACATTTTAAATTGGTTGTTTGCAGTGTATTTAACTGCCACATACTTTGTTCCTGCAGGGAAAGAATTTTCATACATTTCCCAAGTAGAGGGAGCCGTAAGCTCATTGTCCCACGTAAAGCTGGTTACATCGTTATCTGTGGTAGAGTAGCCTACTTGGAATGTTTCAGTCCAGGAACTACCATTTTTGTAGTAGAAGCCAACGGTAAGACCATTTTCAGTACCCGTCAACTCGGGAGAGATGAGATACTGGGGAGGATTGGTGTTGTAATAGAATTGGAATCCGTAGTCTCCAGTCATTTTGGCAGAAGAGTTGATTCCTGTGCTTGAAGCGCAGTCAACCTTCGTCCACCCATCGGCGGCGAGGTCGTTGTTTTCGAAACCGTAAGTGTACGGTATCGACTGCTGAGCTTGCATTGCCAACGGCAGCAATGCCACCATCAGCAACAAAAGAAATAATCGTACTTTTTTCATAATAAATTGGTTTTGGTGAATAATAAGGTTATTTTTCCATAATTGGTTTTCAATAGGTTGCAGGCCAAAAAGCCCAAAGCGGGTCTTTGGGAATTAGCGAACAAAGATACAATATTTTTATTGAGATTGGAGTGCACGAGAGAAATATTTTTTCAGGGTTTTGGGGAATCATGATTTTTTTTGTAGAGACGCAAAATTTTGCGTCTCTACACGGGTAAATACGGCATTGTATTTGTGAACCCGTAGAGACGTGTCCTGGCGCGTTTCTACATTTTACCGCCAAAACCGCGACGTGATGTCCACCGGCTTCCCGCCCGTGTTGCGGTACAGCCGCTGGTTGGTGCCACGCGATTTCAGCCCGCCCTTTTCGGGTACATACGGCCCCGTCTTCACATAGTCGAACGCGGTGAACGTGTCCGGCAGCTGCGGTTTCCCGGAATACCATGCCACCTTCAGCGCGGCCTTCGTCCGGACGTACGCCGCCAACCGCGCCACCTCCTGCGGCGTTGCATCCCCGCCCATAAAACAGAAACAGGTGATTTGATTCCCATACTTGGCCAAAAGCCCGTCAATCTCGGCCTCGTCCAACGGAAAACCAATGTCGCCATGCAGGTGCGGACTGTGGCACCCAGCACAATGGTTGGGACAGTTGGTGATGTTCACCGCCAACGTCACCTCATCGGGAATTTCCTGAAAGACAATGTCGAAATTGTAGTATTTCATATCAGGGGCAGGTTACAGGGGTCCGTAGAGACGCGCCATGGCACGTCTCTACATATTTCCGTAATAACGTCTGCTGGCTTCCTCTTGCCGTGCCTGCGAGAAACTGCTGACCCGTTTCATGTAACCGATGACGCGGGTGAGGTAGTCCACGTTCTTGCTATGGCATTCCGGACATTCGTGCAGGTAGCGTTTATCAATGTGACCGCAGTCGTTGCAGACGGTGTTGGGAATGTTGAAGGTGAAGTAGTTGCAACCTTCCTGCGCGGCCACGCGGAGCAGCTGGCGGTACTGGGCCTGCGACAGATGCTCCTCCAGGTTGGCGTGCAGTGCGGAACCGCCGGTGAGGTGCGAAATGTAGCGTTTGCCGTGCAGACGGAACTTGTCGATGAGGTTGAGGGAGTCGTCCTCCACGCGGTAGAAGTAGCTGTTGTAGCAGTCGCGGGGCACCTTGTAGCCGTCCTCGCGGTCCCACTTGGCGTGCTTCACACCGACGTTCTCGGCCGGAATCATCTCGCAGTTGAACATCAGCTCCTTCGTGCGGAACTGGTGGTTGTATTTCTCCACCAGACCGAGGATTCCCTCGACGAAATGCTGGTAGCGCTCGTTGTCGTTGATGGGGATTTCCATGTACTCGGCGGCCTCCACCAGACCATTGACACCGATGGTGAGGTACTGGCGGTTGATGGCGATGTAGCCGGCATCGAACAGTGGCAACATTCCCTTCTCCTGCAAGTACTTAAGGTTCTCGTTGTAGGCGGTCTGCACCTTGTGCATCAGCTCGATTACCTCACCCACGAACTGGAGGTGCGGGATGTTGTTTTTGCACTCGTATTGGATGCAGCGGTTGAGGTTGATGGTGAGCACGCTCTTGGAGCCGGTGGACACGCCGCCCGCACCGAGGGTGTAGCTGAAACCATTGTCCTGGATCTCGTTACGCAGGCGGCAGCAGCTGCTCAGGGAGTCGGCGTTGTCGCTCACGTAGGTGAAGAAGGAGTGGCCCGCGGCGTACATCTCGGCGGTGAAGTCGGCGTACTCGGTATCCATGATGTCGCCGTCTTTCGACAGCAGCGCCATCGTTTCCACGGGGAAGGTGAGCACGGAACGGGTGCGCTCGGCGTTGAACCAGCGCATGAACCGCTTTTGCAGCCAACTCAAAGATTCCCAGATGGGTTTGGTGCCGTCGGGGAAAACGAACTCGCCGAACAGGCTCTGGAAATAGTATTTGTCGTAGTAGGCCACGTTCCAGAACACCGACTGGAAGTTGCGGGCGCCGGTCGGCTGGTTGATGGAATAGACCACCTGCTCGAAGCAGTCGGTGATCACCTTGTCGATGGAGCGCTGCTTGATCGACAGATCGACAATCTTTTCCGATTCTTTATAGTAGTTGTCGCCGTACTCCTTGCGGACGAAGTAGTCCATGTACATCAGGAACTCTGGGGTGGCGCAGGCGCCGCTGAGCATGCTGGAGACCATGAACACCATGTTGACGAAGCCGCCGCAGTACGACTTGAGGTTGGTGGGCGCGGAGGCGTTGCCGCCGATGCTCTTGGTGCCGCCCAACAGCCACGGGTACATGGTGATGCTGGCGCAGTAGTTGGCGATGCTGGTCTCATCATTCTTGTAAATGAAATGATGGTTCAGCAGGTACATGTACTTGTCGGCCAGCTCCTTGCCGTACATATCCTTGATTTTGTCGCACAACAGACGGCGGTTGAGGCGGATGAAGTTCGACTTGGGCAGTTCGCCGATGAGGGTGGCGATGTTCTTGCGCTCCACGTTGGCGTTGGCGTCGTACTTGCTGCCGGTGGCGGCGTTGGAGGCGTTGCAGTAGTTGATGAGGAAGTCCAGCTTCTCCTTCACCTCGCGGTCTTCGTAGTGACGCTGGCGATAGAGGATGTACGCTTTGGCCACCTCGTAGTAGCGCTCGGCCATGAGCGAAAACTCCACTTGGTTCTGGATCTCTTCCACAGAAATGCCGTCGTAGATCTTGAGACGGCTCATCACATCAATCAGCACCTCCTGGGTGGCGAAACTGTCAATGGAAAGGAAAGCCTTGGAAATGGCGTTTTTGATTTTTTCTACGGAAAAAGGCTCTCGTTTTCCGTTGCGTTTAATGATGTACAAGTCCTCCATACTAATCTGGATATCAACAGGTTAAGGTTAAACAATTTCGCTTTGGGGCAAAGAAAAGGCGATGTTTTTGCATCGTTTACTTTTAGTCCCGAAAGCACGAACAACGTGTTTGGGCAGGTCTTCTGGCTCGTTCCCATTTTCATCGTCTTCCCGACCCGAAAGTCAGTGACTTTTCATTGAAAATGCATTTTCGGAACTTACAGCTACGGGTATAGCCATTGATTCTCACAATGTTCCCTGTTAGTCTTTTCAGAACCCGAACGCTTGCAAAAATAAGGCTTGTTTTTGGATTAAAAATAGAAGTGAAAAAAACTTATTAACGACTTTTCAACACGCCCCGTTTTTCGCTGGTTTTCAGATAATTAATATAAAATGCGGTATTCGCCCGGAATGCAACACCGGATACGAACAAGGGGTAAGGATAATTGGGGTTTTACTTCAAAAATTCCACAATTTTCCCCTCGCTCACGCCCCGGTAGTCGAAAGCGTCCACCACCTTGCCGTCGGAGACAAAGATGAAGGTCGGGAAGCTGCCATATACGAGGTCGATGGCAAGGTAGGGGGAAATCTGGTGAAATTCGTATTTCCACGTTTTCGTTTCCTTCATGAAATGGGCGATGGATTCGTCGCCACCCCATACAAGCATCTTTAACCTGTTGTTGTCAAGCTTGTTTCGCTCAAAAATATTGTTCACGAGGTCGCAGCTCTGGCGGCAGTACTTGCACCCCGAGGAGATGACCGCCACCACATAGTTCCCGCGGTCCATGTCGAGACGGGCGGTGTCGCTCCGGAAAACCACGGTGTCCTGGTCGGCACGATACTCCGCATCCGACAGTTTCAGGTAAAACGACGAGTCGGCATACGCCTTGTCAAAGAGGTTCGTGGCCACCCGGTCGTTGTCGGAATAGACCCAGCTGTAAACGGCGTTGGGAGGGAACAGGATGAACAGCACCACGACAGCAATGCCCCCCGAAATTCCCAACAACCACAGTTTGAACTTCTTGCTGTAATCTTTTTCCCAAATATGCACGCGCCTTCCTGTCTCTTCATCTTTATGAAAAGAAAAGAAAAGCCGGCTTTCGGGCTGCTTGTATGCAAAAACCAAAAGTGCCAGAATGGCGATGTTTTTATAAATCGAGTGTAACGGTTCAATCGGGATCAGGTCACCGAAACAGTGGCAGTTGGCATCGTTGCGGAACAGCACCACATAGACGAGGAACAGCGTGAAGCCCGCCGTCATCAGTGTGGCTACCCACCACGCCCAGCGGTACTGCGTCTTCGCCACGAGGAAGCAGCCGGTGACGAACTCCAGCGCGATAAGGCACCGCGCCGCCACCTCCGCCAGCGTGAAACTCAGGATGTGAAAGCTATAGACGTAGGCCTCAAAGGTGTCAATGGTGATCAGTTTCAGCACCGCCGAAAGGATGAACATCGCGCCCAACAAAATGCGGATTATGCTGCGGGAAATATCAAGAGCTTTCATAAAGGAGGTCTAGATTTTTGGTATGGCGTTGATTAACAATCTTGTATATTCGGTCTGCGGGTTTCGGTAGATGCTGTCGGCCTCGCCGTACTCCACAATCTCGCCCCGTTGCATCACGGCCATGCGGTCGCTCATGTACTTCACCACCGACAGGTCGTGCGAGATGAAGATGTAGGTGAGATGGTACTCCTCCTTCAGTTCGTTGAGGAGGTTGAGCACCTGCGCCTGCACCGACACGTCGAGGGCCGACACCGACTCGTCGCAGATGATGAACTTCGGGTTGACGGCCAAGGCGCGGGCGATGGAGATGCGCTGCCGCTGTCCGCCCGAGAACTCGTGCGGGTAACGGTAGAAATGGCTCTCGTTCAGCCCCACCCGTTCCAAAATCTCGATGGCGTGTTTCCGGCGTTCCTTTTCATTGGCGTAAATGCGGTGGAACTGCATCGGCTCCATCAGCGTATCGCCGACGGTAAGCCGCTGGTTGAGCGATGAATAGGGGTCTTGCAGGATAATCTGAAGGTCTTTTCGAAGCGGACGGAGTTCCCGTTGCGAAAGGTGCGTAATGTCCTGACCCTTGTAGATGATTTTTCCCTCGTCGGGTTCGATGAGGCGGAGGAGGGTGCGGCCGAGCGTGGTCTTTCCGCAGCCCGACTCGCCGACCAGTCCCAGGGTTTCGCCTTCGTAAATGTCGAGGTTGATGTCCTTGAGCCCGTAGATGTACTCGCGGCGGGAGAAAAGATGCTCCTTGCGGAGGGCGTATCGCTTGCTGAGGTGCTCGATGCGGATGAGCGGTTCCTGTGCATAGAGTTGCTGGTGGCGTGCGGCGCGCTCTTCGTCCGTGATTTCCTGATAATTACGCAGCGGATTCTCTTCACCGCGTTCGTGCGCCTCAATAAAGCTGCTGACGGTCGGCAGCACTTTCAACCGCTTGTCCAGACTGGGGCGGCAGGCCAAAAGTCCTTGCGTGTAAGGGTGTTGTGGGTTGCTGAAAATCTCCTTCACCTCGCCCTGCTCCACGATGGAGCCTTTGTACAGCACGATGATGCGGTCGGAAATCTGCGCCACCACGCCGAGGTCGTGGGTGATGAACAGGACGCTCATCTGGTGCTTTTCCTGCAACCGCCGGATGAGTTCGAGGATGCCTTTCTGCACCGTAACGTCGAGGGCTGTCGTGGGTTCGTCGGCAATCAGCAGGTCGGGGTTGCAGCTCATGGCCATGGCGATCATCACGCGCTGTTTCTGGCCGCCCGACAGTTCGTGCGGGTAGGCGCTGAAAATCTTCTCGGGTCGTGGCAGCATCACCTCGTTGAACAGTTCGATGACGCGGGCATAGGCGGCCTCCTTGGTGAGGTCGGTGTGGAGTTTCAGTGCCTCCATGATCTGGTCGCCGCAGCGGATGACGGGGTTGAGGGAGGTCATCGGCTCCTGGAAAATCATGGCGATCCGGGCGCCCCGTACCTTCTGCAACTCCTTTTCCGACAATTTGTTGATGTTGACGTCGCGGTCGTCTGGAAGATGGAAGAGGATGGCACCTCCGGTGATGCGTGACACCTTCGGGCTGATGAGCCGCATGACGGACAGGGCGGTCACCGACTTGCCGGAGCCCGACTCGCCCACCACACCGATGGTGCGGCCTTTCGGCAGATCAAAGGTGACATGGTGCAGAATCTGCTTCCATGCTTCGTCGCCTTTCAACTCCAAAGAAAAATCGTTGATTCGTAAGAGATCCATTGTGAAAAATAAGGCTGCAAAGGTACGAATTTAATTGGTAGCTTTATGCGTGTCCTCAAAGAATATGGCAGAGAGTGTAGAACTAAATGAGCCTTACACTGATCAGCTCGTTAGCGAGGCGAACAATCCCTTCTTGAATGCGCTTCACAGTTCTTGCTGACGGACGACTCTTTCCTGTTGTGTAATGGCTTAGCTGTTTTTTGTTGATGCCTGTTGCAGACGACAACCATGTGAGTGTAAAAGGTGAATATTTGAGGAAAGAGGCAGTATCATATACATATTCAAATTCCAGATGGGCAAAATCAAAAACCTCTCCCTGCTCTGAATATAGGATTTCCATTTCTTGCTTGCATTCAAGAAAATCTTCAGTAGCCTCCTTGATACTTTTTCCCTGTCCCAAGAGCATGAAAGGAAGTGCATCATTTTCTGTGTAAATGTCGTACGTTGTGTCTTCCCCAGTTTCAATAATTGCTTTTACTTTCATATCCGTCTTTATTATACTATTCCTGATATTTTTAAAATTGCTCTTAATGTTCCTTCCTTTACCTCTTGCGATTTATGGTGGCCTGTCTTGAATCTCTTTCCTGTTATAGGACTATACCAAATAGGATGGTCTCCTTTAGTGACGGGATAGCACCCTGCCCGCGTCAACAGTCTTTCCAATTCTGAATATTTCATTGTACAACTAGGTTGATTAAGGCGCTGCAAAAATAGAAAAAATTCTACTTTTAGTGCCTATAAAAAAATCAAAATTTTTTCACCACCTCGGGCCGTAGGCGTCGGGAAGGTGCTCCACGACGGTCCCTTTCTCGTTTTTGACGACGGTGAGGATGTCGAACCGGGCCTCGAAGTCGAACCGGTTTTTCAGGATATAGGCGTTGGCCGCCCGGATGATGTTCCGCTGTTTCTGCTGGTTGACCGCCATTTGCGGTTCAAGCACCGCCGCGCTCGAGCGTGTCTTCACCTCCGCAAAGACGAGCGTGTTCCCTTTTTGGGCGATAATGTCAATTTCCAAATGTCCATATTGCCAGTTGACATCCATTATGGTGTAACCTTGCTGCAGCAGGTAGTCACGGGCGATGGCTTCGCCCTCATTTCCTATTTCTCTCTTTTCTGTCATGTCTTAAATTTTTAGATTTGAGTCGGCAAAAGTACGATAAATACAATAAAAATCATGCATTTTAAAAAGATAATTTTAACTTTTTTAAAACTATGGTTTGAAAAGAGGAAGGGTTCGTGTTTTTTTATAAATTTGCACCCTTGTTTTTTCTTTCTGTATGAAAAGAATATTTGCCTTTTTAACAGCCCTCGTTTTTTGCTTCGTTGTGAACGCCCAGACCACGAGAACGATGATGTGGGACGGTGTCCAGCGCGAGTATTTGGAATACGTTCCGGACAGTTACGACCCCAGCACGCCCACGCCGGTGATTTTCGGCTTCCACGGGGTGGGCAAGACCATGAACTATTTTTTCGAGGTCAGCAAATTCTATCGTATTGCCGATGAATACGGTTGGATTCTGATTTTCCCGCAGGCATTGGAGTACAGCATTCCGCTGGGGCTCACCAGTGTCAACATGGGCACCACTTGGAGCGCCAAGGTCAGCGGCACTTTATTGGGTTACCATGTGGTTCTTAACGAGGATGTGGACGATCCCGGCTGGGTATTGGCCATTCTTGACAATCTGGTCAGTACCTATAACATAGATGAGGACAATGTGTTCTGCACGGGTGTTTCGATGGGGGGGTTCATGTCGAACCGTATGGCCATCGAGCACGGCGACCGCATCAGGGCCATCGCCTCTGTGAACGGCACCATCGGCAACGAACTCATCAACTCCACACCGGTCAGGCATATCAGCGCCATGCACATCCACGGCACCGCCGACGACACCATCACTTACGCCAATGCCTCGTTCCCCATTCCCTACATCAACACGAGGATAAGCCTCGGCCTCGGTGCGGAAGCCACTGTTGAGTACTGGCGCTCCTTCAACCAGTGTTCCACCACGCCCGTCCACACAGACTATCCCGATCTTATGAACGACGGCAAGACCTACGAGCAGTTCCTATACGAGGACGGCATCGACGGCACCAAGACCGCCTTCATCAAAACGACGAACGGTCACCACGAGTGGTACAGCACCCCTGCCTGCGACATCGACTACGCCACGGAAATCTACAATTTCTTTGTCTCCTGCATGGCCACGCACGAGGTGGGCGAAGAGACCCTTCCCGCCGTCACCACGGGCAGCATATCCGACATCACGTCCACGACGGCCACCGGCGGGGGCCATGTCGTTTCGGACGGCGGCGCGCCCGTGACCGCCCGCGGTGTGTGCTGGAGAACCCTGCCCAACCCGACCCTTGCCTACTCGTACTATACTTCCGACGGCCTTGACACGGGCAACTATACCAGCATCCTCGCCAATCTGACACCCAACACCACCTACTATGTGCGGGCCTACGCCACCAACAGCGTGGGAACCGCTTACGGGCAGGAGGTGAGTTTCACCACCCTCTGCGACACTCTGATTGTCACCATCAGCGGTGAAACCAATGTGGATCAGGGCGAGAGCACCACCCTTGCTGTGGAGGACAACCCCGCATGGACCTACCTCTGGAACACTGGCGATACCACCGCCTCCATCACGGTAACACCCGAGGAAACCACCACTTACTCCGTCGCTGTTTCCAACGGTATGTGCGGGGGAGACGCATCTGTCACCGTCACGGTCGTCACTGCGGACACGATCCCGACCGACACCGTCGGCATTGGCTATTACGAAACCGCGCAGCTTCAAATCTATCCGAACCCCACCGATGGCATCGTCACCGTCTGCCTGTCCCCTGAAACCTGTCCTTTGTCTTCTGAAATACAGGTGTTTGATATATATGGAAAATTGGTAGAGACGTTTCATGAAACGTCTCTACAACAGACGGCCCACATCAACCTGTCGCATTACGCCTCAGGTGTTTACATTATAAAGGTGGTGAACCGGGGAACTCCGGTTTCCATCGGAAAAATAGTGAAAAAATAGGCCCGCTTGAATCTTGAATTATTAACCAAAACCATTCAAATATGAAAAAAATCTTTACCCTTTTGATGACAGTTTTCTTCTGTCTTTCCGTTTTTGCCCAAAGCGGACAAACCACCAAAACGATGACGTGGGGCGGCACCGAACGCGAGTACATTGAGTATGTCCCTGCCAACGTCAGCAATCCGGCACCGGTTCTGTTTGTACTTCACGGACTGGGCGATGACATGAGCAATATGTTTAATGCCACTGGTTTCAAAGCCATTGCCGATGCACACGGCTGGATTGTGATTACCCCGCAGGCCCTTCCGGCAAGTTTTAGTTCGTATAATATTGGCACAGCGTGGCATTCTGGAGCCGGTGGCTCTCTGGGAACCATGAGCATTGTTGTAAATGAGGATGTTGACGATTCAGGTTTTATGATGGCTATACTTGATAATCTCATCTCTACCTACAATGTGGACCAGAACAATGTGTTCTTTACCGGTTTTTCGATGGGCGGCTTTATGTCGAACCGCATGGCGATGGAACACGGCGACCGCATCCGCGCCATCGCATCCGTGAGCGGCACCATCGGTAACGAAATCGCTTCTGCCACTCCTGTCGGACATGTGAGTGCGATGCACATACATGGTACCGGTGATAATACCGTAACGTATGACAATGCCGGTTTCAATGTGATGATTACTACTGTGAGTGTCGGCCTTGGCGCGGAAGCCACCGTCGAATATTGGCGCAACTACAACCAGTGCTCCGCCACCCCGACCCACACCAACTATCCCGATAACGTCAGCGATGGCTTAACCTTTGAGAAGTACCTTTACGAGGGCGGCACCAACGGCACGAAAACCGCGTTCATCAAGGTGACCGGCGGTGACCATACCTGGTACTACACCCCCAACAACGACATTGACTACACTACCGAAATCTACAACTTCTTCGCCTCCTGCATGGCTCCTGTCGGAGTGGACGAAATCGCCATCCCGACGGTGAACGTTTACCCCAACCCCACAAAGGACATGCTTCACGTGGAAGCTGAAAACATCACCAACATTCAGATGTACAATGCACTGGGTCAGCTGATGATTTCCACCACGAATACGGACATTCCGGTCAGCAGCTACAGCGAAGGTCTCTATAGCGTTAGCGTCACCTTTGCCGACGGCCGTGTCCTCACCCGTAAGGTGATGGTGAAATAGTCCATCTCCTGCGCGGTTTGTTGAGAAAAACTACCTAAAAATCAAGAAGGTCCCGTCTGAAAAAGGTCGGGACTTTCTTGTTTTATTTGAAAATGAATATTATAATACACTGGTTTTAAAAAGGTTATAAACAAATAAAATAAATTTTCCATAAATGTTGGTCTGAATAAAGAAAAGTTGTACTTTTGCAGCCTCAATGGAGTCCCAGTAGCTCAGCAGGTAGAGCACATCCCTTTTAAGGATGGGGTCCTGGGTTCGAATCCCAGCTGAGACACGATTTCCCGCTTTTGAGCGGGATTTTTTTTTGTGGATTACCTGGGAAAAGGTTATAGGGTGTAGGGTATAGGGTATAGGGGTTAGGTTATAGGGGATGATAGGTTACAGAATAGGATAGGTAGAGACGCAAAATTTTGCGTCTCTACAAAAGCCATGATGTCTGCCGCCTTCATCGCCAACAAGATCAAAAGGCCGCTCCAAACGGAGCGGCCTTTATCATAAAATAAATTGGATTATAAACCTTACAAGTTGTTACTCCGCATCGCGCACGCAACGGACGGAACCGGCAAGGAATTTGCTGTCGGTTCTTCTTCGTGGACCATTATAATCATAATTAATCCCATAACGAATGCTTTGTTGAGTTGCATTGGTGGAATTTTGGGTAGCGGTCCAAAAATAAGCCCATTGGGTCAAACCAGGGTAATAGTAGTAATTTTGGTTTGATGTGCCTCCAGGAATCGCAGAGAAGCCACGGGAATTGCGTTCGCTATATTCAGTGTTACCAGGCGATTCGGTTTGTGATGTACGTGTACTCCAATAGCATCCCGTTGCCAATTTTCCCGCTCCGGATCCCGAATTTTGCGTAGTACCCGTTCCTTTTACTACACCGGCTGCTGACAGCATCGTTTCCCATTCTGCCTCCGACGGAAGATGCCATCCCTGCGGGCAGATACCACGACGGTTTCCGTTCACCAAATTCAAGACTGTATTCCATGCATTGCTATTTGCAACCTTCTTAGCATTAGAAACCTCAGCCTCTCCACTTTTAAAGGTGTCAACGGCAGCACACCAGTTGTAAAGCAGACCTAGACGCGGAACGATTTCCGAGTAGTAACCGGTTAATTGGATTCCATTTAGGTTCACACCTTGACCATTACTTGCATCGTCTGATGCCCATACGGCCATTTTGCTTACATAGGACGCTCTCGTTGACGGATCAATTCCGTGAGGTTGGTCTTTTCCCAGCAAAATCATACTGCCGGTTGACGGACTATGTTCGGTGCGCAGATTCTCGGCCATCCAGCATTGGGA
>JAEEGL013279523.1_pt1 | contig 38270 bp, 22 predicted proteins | sample 9134231 | NCBI WGS metagenome assembly JAEEGL01 (sample SAMN16246548, study PRJNA631951) | gut metagenome | biome: gut microbiome; feature: rumen; material: fiber-attached | host: Bos | place: Iran: Karaj | collected 2018-10
AATCTGTTAAAGCCTTTTCATCCGAAGAGCGCGGAATGGGTGGGATATATTGTGAACGCAGGCGGCGAAAGGATCTACATCGCGGGCGATACCGATGAGACAAAGGAAGCGAAAGCGGTAAAATGTGACATTGCTCTTGTCCCCATCGGCGGAACTTACACAATGGACGCAAAGAAAGCCGCAGACCTTGTAAACGCCATATCTCCGAAAGTCGCGATCCCTGTGCACTACGGCAGTATCGTGGGAACCGAGGATGACGGAAAAGTGTTTGCGAGCCTTGTAAAAGAACCGGTAAAGGTGGAGTTTAAGATAACTTTTTGACAAGGCCGTAAAGTGAGACGGGAAAAGAAAACGAGGAAACGCTTTGGAACATATCATTTCATTCGGTGAGAAATATTCGGAAAAAAACAGACCGTTCTATATCGAGATGACGGGCATAAGCTATCCGGATCCCGCCTATCACATAAGGCGCGAGAACTCACACATCTACTGCTTTGAGTATATCATCGGGGGCGGTGGATCGGTCACTGTCGACAACAGGACAAATCACCCGGTAAAAGGCGATCTTTATATACTTCCAAAGGGCTCGGATCATGACTATTTCTCTGATCCCGATGACCCGTTTGAAAAGATCTGGATGAACGTGAGTGGTCCTTTATGTGATGAGCTTGTCCATGTTTACGGGCTTATGGGCGTGCTCATCGTAAAGCAGATAGGTAATGTGTTCCCGATATTCAGGGAGTTCCTCGACATATGCGAGAACAAGGAACTCATGATAGACGAAGTGTTTGACAGATGTTCTCTTGTGTTTCACAAGCTGATCCTCACGATATCCGGAAAACTCCGCGAGGAGAGAGGCGGAAACCATGACATTGCCGATGAGATAAAGGCGTTTATCGACAGGAACATCTATGAGCGCATAAGCATAGAGGACATTGCGAAACACGTGAGTCTCTCGCCTTCGCAGGTGAACCGAGTGTTCAAAAAGAGCTTTGACATGACACCCTACAATTACATCCTGAACAGGAAGATAGGCACGGCAAAGCTCCTTCTTAAAAACTCGTCACTTTCTGTAAAAGAGATAGCTTACAAGCTTAATTTCGCGGACGAACACTATTTTTCAAATGTTTTTCTTGAAAAAACGGGCGTAAGACCCAAAAACTATTAAAGCCTTTTTGCAATCTCTTCCGTCGGAACCTTGGGAGTCCTGTCTTCTCTTAAAAGGCCGTTCACTTCCTGCTGAACATCTGTGAGCTGCGTGTAGCAGAAACCGCTGATGTTCATTTTTTTAACGGCATTTACCAGTGAACCGAAGCGGGCAAGGAACTCATCGTCGGTCTTTACGGCAGAGCCGTAGCCCCAGCCTTCGGTGTTTGCGTAATGTGTGCCGCCGAACTCCGAGAGGATGATGGGCTGACCTTCGTAATGCCAGCCTTCGGCAAACGGCGCGAGCTGACTGTTGCAGTTGTCGCCCTCGGTGAGCTTTTTAAGGCTGTCATAGAAATAGTACAGCTTTTCGGCATCCTGCTCATAGTGATGGAGCGTAAGGATGTCGCTCTTTGTATGGAGCCAGCCGTCGTTTGAGACCACGGGACGCATGGAGTCAAAGCTCTTTGTGAGATAGTAAAGACCTGTAGCGAGGTTCTGCTGCTTTTCGTTTGTGTTTATGCTGCGGACGCCCCAGCTTTCGTTAAAGATCACCCATGTCACGAGAGAGGGGTGGTTGTAGTTCTGGGACACGATGTCCATCCATTCGCGGGTGAGCTCTCTTGTGGAGGCATCTGTGAACCAGTGGTTCGAAGGAAGCTCACACCATACTGTATAGCCCATGATATCGGCGTAGTAGTAAAAGCGCTCATCTTCGTTCTTTTGATGCTTTCTGCAGCCGTTAAAGCCCATTTCCTTTGAGAGTCTGATGTCATCCATTATGGCTTCTTCCGAGGGCGCAGTGATGCCGGAACGCTGCCAGTATCCCTGGTCGAGGATGAGCTTTGCATAGAAAGGGCAGTTGTTAAAGATGATCTTTCCGTTCTTTGCGGTATATTCACGGAAACCGAAATAACTTCCGACGGTGTCCGTGACACGGCCGCTTTCCACCACCTCGATCTCAACGTCATAAAGCGCGGGATGCCATATGGACCAGGTCTCAAGCTGATATGTGAGGCTCTCGCTCTCAAGTCTTACCGTGATACTGTTCTCGTTGTCACAGGCAAGTATGGAAGCGGTCCGGATCGGCTTGTTGTCATAACTTATGCGGATCTTTACCTCGGTATCCCTGGAGGGCTTGTTTACGGAAAGGTCGAATCTCACTGAGTTTGTCGAGATCTCCGGCGTGATCTTAAGCGATGAGAGCCTTATATCGTCCACATATTCCAGCCATACCGTTTTGTAGATGCCGGTCGTCTGGACATACCAGCAGCCGAAATTGTCCTTTTCCCAGCGCTGTTTTCCTCTTACCTGCGCCGCACAGTCCTGATCTGTGCACTTTACAGTGACGATGCCTTCGCCGTTCACAAGGCGGTCCGTTACATCAAAAGAAAAACGGGTATATGCGCCTCTGTGCGTTCCGACCATCTGTCCGTTCACATATACCTCGGTATCATAGTCGGCGCCTTCAAAATACAGTATTGTCCGCTTTCCGCTCTTTCCGGAGATCTTTTTGGAATACCATACGGTGTGGTGCATCGTGGTATCACCGATACCGCTGAGCTCGGATTCGTAGTTGAAAGGGACCGTGATCTTACGCGACAGGTTCCCCTTAAGAGCCTCCTCTTCGGAAACCTCTTCCCCAAAGGCAAAAGCCCATTCGCCGTTAAGGTTCACCCAGTCGTTTCTCACAAACTGCGGGCGGGGATATCCCGGGATATAGCATTTTGTATGTTTCATTTTACGTTGTCTCCTTTTTGGAATGTATTGTGACATAATAGATAACATATCATTTGCATTTTATGAAATACAATATTCTTTCACAGAAGTGTAAAAAACAAGCATCTGCTTCTTGATATGGTTTTTTTGTTTTGCTATAATAGTAGTACGACTGAAAAGCCCGGCTTGATTTTCAGGTGTAAAAAAATAATTATTGACTTGGATTTCGAAATGGTGTATATCATATTATGCGAAATGATATATGATATATTATTTCGGGATCACCGAAAGGGGTTTCAAATGGAAAAAGAACTGCTCTACAAGATCATTTATGACGACCTGGTCGAAGGCATCCAAAGCGGAAAATATCCTGCGGGATCCAAGCTTCCTTCGGAAAAGGAATTGATGGACAAGTACAATGTCAGCAGGATCACAAGCAAAAAGGCTCTGGAAATGCTGGCAGAGAGAAATGTGATAGTCCGCATGCCGGGAAAAGGCTCATATGTTCTTGATGAGAGCAAGGCGGGAGACGACCGCCATCCGTTACAGGGAATAGCGGCTCTTGAACCCGACCCCGAAAAGAAAAACAGGATGATCGGAGTAGTGCTCGACTCTTTCGGCCCGACTTTCGGCTGTGACATTGTGGCCGGAATAGAGCATGAATGCTGGACAAAGCACTACAACATGGTCTTAAAGTGCTCTTACGGCACCATCGAAGACGAAGTGAGAGCGATCGACGAGCTCACTGCCATGGGAGTGGACGGCATAATCCTTATGTGCACGCAGGGCGAGGCCTACAATGTGAGGATCATGAGACTTGCGCTCGACAATTTCCCCATGGTGCTGATAGACAGAGAATTAAAGGGACTTTCCATACCTTACATAGGCACCGATAACTACGCCGCGGCCAAGGAGCTGGTGGGAGTCCTTATAGAGCAGGGCCACAAGAACATCTGCTTCGTATCGGGATCGCCTCTTCAGACATCATCCGTGTTTGACCGTTTCAACGGCTACAGGGACGGGCTGTTGGAGCACAACATCATCACAAATGAAGATATGTGGATCACAGACCTGAATCTTGCAGTCGAGAACCTTGACGAGTTCCGTGATGTGGACAAGGTCATGCGCATGAAACTGCAGGAATATGCAAAAACTCACGAGCAGGTGACAGCATATTTTGCGATCAACGAGACAATGGGCGCAAACATTTACAAGGCCTTGAAGGAGATCGGAGTCGAAAGGGAGATCGTCTTCTTTGACGGTTCGGAGAATCCTTTTGAAGACGAAGAAAAGTTCACGCATGTGACACAGGGACAGTATCTCATGGGTGCTATGGCAGTAAAGGCTCTCGGAAAGACCTTTAAGGGAGAGGAAGTTCCCGCAAAGAAGTTCATTCCCTATACGATAGTCAAAAAAGGCGACAGATAAAAAAATAAAAAAAGAGTATATCGATCATAATGGGATCTGCGCGGGATTCTCGGGGATTCCGCACAGATCCTGCTTTACAGGGCAAATGTCCTAATATTAGTATATTTAAAGCATACATTTACGAGGTGACAATAGGACCGAAATGCCTGCAGCATTTCAAATATAGCGCTCAAAGCCGCGGGGCTTCCTCCGGCCTTGGGCCGGAGGACGAATATGAAACTGCTTTTTGACATAGGCGGCACAGAGATCAAAGCCGCGGTTGCAGACGAAAACGACAGACTTAAAGGAGAAGTTACGCATTTTGATGCGTGTTCAAACGGATCAAGCGAGGTAGTGTTCGAAAGTCAGGAAAAAGCCGTGAGGCATTTCCTTGAGGAAGAGGGAGAGATCCCGAAGGCAATAGGAATGGCTTTTCCCGGACCTTTTGACTATGACCTTGGCGTGAGCTACATGAAGGGACTCGGAAAATACGAGCATATCTATGGCATGTCGGTTCCCGATGAACTGAAAAAACGCATCCCTGAGATAAAGGAAGTACCGTTTTATTTCCTTCACGACATCGAAGCTTTTGCGCTCGGCGCATATTTCAAAGGCGAGAGCAGAGGACAGGGAAAGACCATGTTTGTGTGCATAGGCACAGGCACAGGCACCGCGTTTATGAAGGACGGAAAAGTCCTAAAGGACTGCGAGGACAACGCGCCAAAGAACGGCTGGATCTATGACGATCCGTTCAAAGACGGAAAGATCGACGAGTACATATCGGCAAGAGGACTGAAAAAGATCGCAAAGACAGTCACAGGGCAGGAGCTTACGGGACTGCAGCTTTTTGAGCTTTGCGAAGCGGGGAACGAAGCCGCGCTTAAGACCTACAGGCTGTTCGGGGAAGACGTGGCACAGGCGCTTTCACGCTATATCACGGATTTCAGGCCCGACAACCTGGTGCTCGGCGGTCAGATAAGCAAGAGCTTCGGATATTTCGGTGAAGATCTTAAAAAACTCTGCGATGGTATGAACATAAAGATCGAGCTCATCCGGAACACTTCCGTCATGTCTATGATGGGGCTCCTCGAGAAGATAAGGAGGGCAGAAAATGCTTGATCACACCAGAGGCGCCTCTCCGCTCTATGCTCAGATCGAAGAGATACTGAAAAACAGGATAGAAAACGGAACATACAAAAAAGGCGATCTTGTCCCCGGTGAAAAAGCGCTCATGGATGAATTTGGGGTGTCGAGAGCGACAGCAAGACAGGCGCTCGGCGGGCTTTCACAGGCCGGATATGTTTCGAGCCACAGAGGCATAGGGACCACAGTTGTCTATGAACAGATAAACGAGCACAGCAAGAGTGTCGTGAGTCTTTACGAAGAGATGAAGCTTCATGGGATAAAGGCGGAGACTACGTTCTGTACCGTCGAGAGGACGGTGCCTCCTGTAACGGTAAGACAGGAACTCATGATGAAGGATAATGAGAAATGCTATCTCATAAAACGCGTGAGGAGCACGGAGCAGGATCCTTTCGTATTTTCCCTGACCTACATGAACACAAAAGAAAAACTCCCGATGAAGCCGAGCTTTTACAAGGCCTCGCTTTACAGATACCTTGAAGAGGAGCGGGACATAAGGATAGTGCGGGGCACAGAGACATTCGAGGCGGTGATGCCGGATGAGGAAGTGAAGGAAAGGCTTGAGATCGGGGATGTCCCGGTGATGAGACGTACCAGAAAGACCTATGTCGAGCAGGGGGAAAAGGAAAAAGCCTTTGAATATTCGATATGCTTTTATCCCGGAAAGAGGTTTAAATACACCGTGGAGATCTGATGCGGTGCTTTGGAGGAAGAGATGGGTTTATCCAAATACGGTAACTATGACAGACACCCGGTAAAGGTCTTTGAGGGGCTTCCGGGGGAAGCGGCGGAAGGGTCTGAGGATGTCATTTCCAAGCTTCGGGCTGCTCTCGGTTCTGTCAATAAAACAAAAAAGATACTTTGCTTTGACTATTATCCCGGGGTAACAAAGGAAACGCTTTTTGCGCTTGCAAAAGGGCTGTCTTACGATGCGCTGATAGATATGGACGAGGCAGCAAAAAGCGAGGAAGAACTTGAAAACGAGTTCAGGGACTTTATAACGGACGACAGGGTCTTTGGAGTGATGTGTCACAAAAACGTTGATTCGCTCTATTCGGAGGAAAAGCTCAAGGCCCTTAAAGAAAAGCTTGAAAGCATAACGGTGGGAACCGTGGTGGTGATCGGCTTCGGAACGAGGCTTTTGACACGAGGGGATGTCAATGTGTACTGCAGCATCACAAGATGGGAGATACAGCTGAGGTACAGGAAAGGCATGCCAAACTGGAACCATACGAATTACGGCATGCCGCCGCTTGAAAAGTACAAGAGAGGCTTTTTTATCGGCTACAGGATGGCCGACCGGTACAAAAAGGCTTATATCGATGACGTCGACTTTATCCTTGAGACAGAGGATGACAATACTCCCAAGCTTATCGGTAAAAGAGCCTATGACGCGGTGATGGGGAGGTTTTCAAAGGAACCCTTCAGAACGGAGCCATATTTTGACCCGGGAGTCTGGGGTGGCACATGGATGCGTGACAATTTCGGGCTTGACAAAGATCAGCCTAATTTCGCCTGGAGCTTTGACGGCGTTCCTGAGGAAAATGCGATAAATGCAAGGATCGACGGGGTCACGGTAAAACTCCCGTCTGTCGATGTTGTTTTCAAACACCCGGTGAGTCTCCTCGGAAACCGTGTTCATGCAAGGTTCGGAACGGAGTTCCCGATAAGATTTGACATGCTTGACACTGTGGGAGGCGGAAATCTGTCGCTTCAGGTCCACCCGCTCACGGAGTATATCCAGGACACCTTCGGGATGCATTATACACAGGATGAGAGCTATTACATCCTTGACACAAAGGATGAGGAAGGCGGCTTTGTCTATCTGGGACTGCAAAAGGACGTCGATAGGCAAAAGATGGCGGAAGACTTAAGAAACTCCTCAAAGGGAGAGTATCCTTTCCCTGCGGAAAATTATGTTAACAAAGTGCCTGTAAAAAAGCACGATCATGTGCTGATCCCCGCAGGAACGGTGCACTGCTCCGGGCGTGATGTGATGGTGCTTGAGATAAGCGCGACGCCGTACATTTTTACCTTTAAGCTCTGGGACTGGGGAAGAGTGGGACTTGACGGCAGACCGCGCCCGATACATGTGGAGCACGGCCTTAAGAATATCCGTTTTGAGCGCGATACGGATTTTGTCTGCAACGAACTTGTGCATATGGAACGCACACTTTTTGAGGCGGACGGCGTGAAGGTCGAAAGGACAGGGCTTCACGAAAGAGAATTCATCGACACCGTGAGGTATACTCTTGAAAAGCCTCTCGAAGTGGAGATGAGGGACACAGTGCACGTCATGAACCTGGTGGACGGAAGAGCGGCCGTGATAGAGAGCACGGATGGAAGTTTTGCGCCTTTTGAAGTGCATTACGCGGAGACAGTGATAGTTCCTGCGAGCGTAGGAAAGTACCGCATCGTTCCGGACGACGCATCCGTAAAGATGATAGTGGCTTCTGTAGCCTGAAATGAGGGGGAAATATGGATCACAAAGCAGTTAAAAAAGTACATGTTGTATTTAAGACGCATCTGGATATCGGTTTTACGGGGATCGGGAGGGATGTCCTTGAAAAGTACAGAGGGACCTACATCCCGAAGTCTGTCGATCTTGCATTGCGCCTTAACACTGAAACCGAAAAAACGTTCATCTGGACCGTGGGATCGTTTCTCATAAAGGACTCGCTTGAAAACGCATCCGCAGAGGACAGGGAGAAGCTTGAAAACGCGATCAGGAGGGGAGACATCTGCTGGCACGGGCTTTCCTTCACGACTCATACGGAGCTTCTTGATGAGGAGCTTTTGGATTATGACCTTTCGGTGTCTGACGATCTTGACAGAAAATACGGAAAACACACCATTGCCGCAAAGATGACTGATGTGCCGGGGCACACAAGAGCACTCGTAAAAGCCATGGCAAGGCACGGAAAAAAATATCTCCATATCGGCGTAAATCCGTCTTCGATGGTGCCCGGTGTTCCCGATACTTTCCGCTGGAAGAGCGGGGAAGACGAGATCATTGTGCAGTATTCCTATGTTTACGGCGCGCCCTGCTATGTGGACGGAATGGATGAAGTGCTTGAGTTTGCACACACCGGTGACAATCTGGGGCCGCAGGAACCTTCTGTGATCGAGTCCGAGATGGCAAGGATACAGAAACTCTATCCCAATGCAAAGATCGTCGCATCGACCATGGATGAGTACGCCGCTTCGCTTTTACGTGAAAAAGACAGGCTTCCCGTTATCGAGGAGGAGATCGGTGACACATGGATCCACGGGATAGCGTCGGATCCTCTTAAGGTGAGCCGTTACAGGGAGCTCATAAGGCTTAAGAACATATGGCAAAAAGAGGGAAAAATCGACAGAGATTCAAAGCAGTACAAGGACTTTTTGCAGAACCTTCTTCTTGTCGCCGAGCATACGTGGGGGCTTGATTACAAGAAATTCCTCATGGATTTCACAAACTGGGAAAAGAAGGATTTTGATCTTGCCCGCAAAAACGACAGGACGGATCTTGACATGATAACGAACAGGAATGCCAACATGAGAGGCGTGCTCCTTTCGGATATCGAAAAATACAGGAACGGAGATACCACGGGTTCCTACAGCTTTTACGAGAGTTCACACAAGGAACAGATGGATTATGTGTACAAGGCTGTAGAGGCACTTCCCGCGGACCTTAAAAAAGAGGCAGCGGCTGCGTTAGAAGCACTTGATGAGACCGATCACGCTTTTTCAAAGGACTGCCGCGGAACAGAAGTCTCGCCTTACGAACACCTGCATATCGGAAATTATGAAGTGGCTTTCGGGGGATACGGAGAGATCGTATATCTTTCAAAGAACGGATTAAAGCACATCACGGACGGCGTGTTCGGAAGGCTCGGCTATACTACGTTCAACGCAAGGGACTGCGTCGACAATTACTATTCCTACAACAGGGATTTCCGCCTTAACCAATGCTGGTCCGAGGGGGATTTTTCAAAGCCGGGACTGGAGTTTGTGGAAGGACTGGAGCACAGAGACTACGAATTTGGCCTCAGACGTTTGGCCGCAGCGGGAAACAAGGTGTACATAAGAGTCAGGGGAAACGAAAGAGCCTGTGAGGAATACGGCTGCCCGAGAGACGGATATATCACATACGAGTTTATGGATGACAAGATCCTGTGCCGCTTACGCCTTACAGAGAAAGACGCAAACAGGATGCCGGAAGCCGTCTGGTTTGATATGCGCTTTGACGTTGAAAATCCTTACAGATGGAGGATGAAAAAGATCGGAGAGCATGTCGATCCGATGGATGTCCTTAAAGGCGGGAACAGGATGCAACACTGCGTCGAAGAAATGGATTATACAGGAGCTGACGGACACATAAGCGTGAAGAACATCCATGCGCCGCTCATTTCCGTAGGGGGACGCGCGCTTTACGGAGACTACAGGGAGATCCGCGATGTGAAGAACGGCTTCTCATATTGCCTTTTCAACAACAAATGGGGCACCAATTTCAAAATGTGGTGCGAGGACGACATGACCTTTGATTTTGAGATAGAGATATAAGAGGGGGAAACATGAAAAAAAGAAAAAGCAGGGCTTTGTGCCTGTTTCTGGCGTGCCTTGTGCTTGCGGGATGCGGGAGCACAAAGGACACGGGGAGTGAAAACGGCGGAAAGGCTGAGCCCACTGCAGCCGCTGAGCCGGCAGTGACCGCGGAAGCAAAAGAACCCACGGCAACACCCGCGCCCACGGCGACGCCTGAGCCCACAGCGGCCGAAACACCTGTTGAGGAGGTAAACATGAAGGATTACGGTGACAAATATATCAATGTCGGGATGCAGCTGCTTGACGAGACCATTCGCAAATATTACAACAAAAAAACGGGGTCACTCAAGACATCCCTCATAAATGATGCGGAGGCTACGCTCTGGCCCTTTGCGTCTTTCCTTGAGGCACTTTCCGAGAGCCTTATGAGAGACCCGGAAAACGAGGAACTGCGCGAAGTATATAAGAGCGCGCTTGACATAGGTCTTCAGGGGTACCGCGTGGAAAACGCGACTATCAAAGCGCCTGCGGGAACATTTCCCGGACAGCTCTATTTCAATGCAGGATGGCACACGGCAGGAGACTACTATTATGACGACAATGCCTGGATTTGTTTCCAGCTCTTTACGGCCTATGACCTTCTCGGAGACCGGAAATATCTTGACGACGCGCTGAAGCTCCTTGAGTTTTTCTGGACGGGGTATGACACAGAAGTGCTCGGAGGCGGAGTCTACTGGGATAAGACCTACGGAAAAGGAAAAGGTATATGCACAAATGCTCCCATCACCATCTGCTATCTCATCGGATATCAGAAGACCGGAGAGCAGGAATATCTCGACAGGGCGCTGAACCTTTACAACTGGATGATAAACAGCCCTCTGATGACGCAGGACTGGACCATTCACGCGGGCTTTACCGAGGACGGAAAGGTCGACAACTGGATCGCGGCGTACGATCAGGGAACACTTATCTACGCCACATCGCTCCTCTATGAGATAACTGGAGACAGCACATATCTCACAAACGCGGGAAAGATCGCCATGGGCGCCTCCAAGCTCATTTTCAAAAAGCAGGGCGATTCCTATGTCATGAAGGGAAACCCGATATTTAAGACATGGTGCATCGGATGGGCCATAAGAGGAATGGAAAAATACTATGCCACCTGCAATGTCAGGACGCACACCTTTATGGAGCACATGTACGAGGTGCTTGATGTGAACATGACCACAAAGAATGCGGCGGGGCAGTACGATCCGTTTTTCTCGACGGGCGACTGGTGGGACCAGCCCGGATATGACACAGATGTCATCCAGCCCTCGGGAATGTGCGTGATCTACACTCTGTCCGGTGATCTTCACAAACAGGACGCAAAATAAAAGGATCAAAGACCCGGAAATATGGCGGCTTCGTTCTGAGGCCGCTTTTTTTGCGCTCATGCGAGGCAGTATTATCGACAGGTTATAAATGATATACCAAATATTTTAATTGACATAATAATATATATCGTATAATATAAATGTACGGTCGAAAGACATGACAGACAAAATGAGAAACGGATACCAAGGGGGTACAACATGAAACTGATGCATTCTGAGTGGGAAGGAAGGCTGGATCACTGGATACATACTTTGAAAAAGGATCTTTACGAGCCTTTGGGAGAGCTCAGCTGGACATTTTTTACCGCAACGGGACAGATCCCGCCCTGCGACGCCGAAGCGCTTGCCGTAAATCCCGCAAAGGAAGGGATGACATGGGGAAGGAGCAGGGAATATGCGTGGTTCAAGTCGGAGTTTACATTGCCGGGTGAAGCCGAAGGGAAGAAGATAGTGCTTAATCTTGCTCCCGGCGGCGAGTCCACGCTTTTTGTGAACGGGAAGTCATTTGGCACCTACAGGGCTTCATGGCTCGGCGTAAAGCATCAGTTTTATTCCGACAACATCGTTTCAGAATGCGCAAAGGCCGGAGAGCATTTTGACATCCTGATGGAAACATATACAGGGCATGACTTCCCTGAATCCGAACTCGGCGGATGCTGCACAGGTCCCGTGCTCCCCGGGCTCTATGAGCCTCAGGACAGAAGGAACAGGTGCACTCTCGGAAAATGCACCTACGGCATATGGAATGAAGAGGCCTATCAGCTCTATATGGACGTGATGACCTTGAGAAGCCTTTTGAGAACGCTCGATCCCACGTCATTACGCGCGGCAAAGGTCGCGGAGGCTCTTGAGAGGTTTACGCTCACTGTTGACTTTGAGCAGGGAAAAGAAGAAAGACGGGCATGCTACATAAAGGCCCGCGAGGAGCTTAAAGGCGTCCTTCAGGCGATGAACGGAAGCACGATGCCCAAGCTTTACGCCATGGGACACGCGCATCTGGATCTTGTGTGGCTCTGGCCGATAGACGAGACAAGAAGAAAAACGTCCCGCACCTTTGCCGCCCAGCTGCGTCTCCTGGAGCGTTACCCTGAATACAGGTTCATCCAGAGCCAGCCTGCCGAATATGAAATGTGCAGAAAATACTATCCTGAGCTTTTCCAAAGGATATTTGAAAAGATAAAAGACGGACAGTGGATAGCGGACGGCGCGATGTGGGTGGAGCCCGATACGAATATGAGCGGCGGAGAGGCGCTTGTGAGACAGCTCCTCTACGGAAAGAAGTATTTCAGAGAAGTGCTCGGCGTGGAAAGCGAGACATTGTGGCTTCCCGATACGTTCGGATACAGCGCAGTGCTCCCGCAGCTCCTTAAAAAGGCCGGCGTCAAGTACCTTGTGACTCAGAAGATATTCTGGACCTACAACGAGGGCGAGGAATTCCCTTATCACTATTTCAAGTGGAGAGGCATGGACGGGTCCGAGATAACGACGTTCCTTCCCACAAGCTACGGGTACGAGACCGATCCGCAGTCGCTAAACAGAGCATGGCGCGAGAGAAGGCAGCTTAAGGGTCTTGAGGGATTCCTCATTCCGTTCGGATATGGAGACGGAGGCGGCGGCCCTGCGAGGGACCATGTGGAATATGTTTTAAGACAAAAGGACCTCGAGGGCGGCGTAAAGGTTGAGATGTCCGACCCCGTGACGTTCTTTGAGGAGATGGAGGATCTCGGCGGCCCTAAGGAAACCTGGGACGGAGAACTTTATTTCACAGCTCACAGAGGTACATATACATCACAGGCGAACATAAAGAAATTCAACCGCACCGCGGAAAAACTCTTAAGAGACTTTGAAATGTGGTATTCCCGCGCGGTGTCTTCAGGGAAGTTTGAAAGGATCCTTGACGACGAGGCCGAGGAGATGTGGAAAGTGCTCCTTACCTTCCAGTTTCATGATATCCTCCCCGGTTCGTCGATCAAAGAAGCCTACGAGTATGTTGAAAAAGAGTTTGCAAAGCTCCTCAACAGGGTAAAAGAACACACCGGGAAAGTTCTTGCGGCTCTCACCGAAGGAGACGGGATAACGCTGTTCAATTCGCTTTCCGATCCGAGAAATGCGGTGATCACATTGCCTGAAGGCTTTGAAAACGGCGCGAGAACGCTTGAAGGAGAAACGGTGCCTTTTATACGCACGGCGCACGGCACGGAAGCATATGTAAATGTGCCGGCTTACGGAAGTGTGAGCCTTATCCCGGAAAAGGCACAGGGTAGCGAAGCGGAACACAGTGTGACGGCCGAAAGTCAGGGAGGACTCACGATACTCCAAAACGACAAAGTGAAGGTGGTTTTAAACGAAAAGGGCGAGATCGTTTCGTATATCCTTTTTGAAAACGGAAGGGAATACGCGAAGGAGCCTATGAACAGGCTGAGACTCTATAAGAGCGTTCCGAGGCTTTTTGACGCATGGGATATAGATTCTAACTATGAACTGCAGGAATGCGAGGGCGCTGTGCCTGTAAAGTGCGAGATCGTGCAGGATTCCGGCTTCAGGGCCGAAGTCAGGTTCACCGGAAAGATAGGAGTTTCAGAGTATACCGAAACGATATCTCTTGAAAAGGGCGACACCACAGTGCGCATCGACATGGATATTGACTGGAAGGAACTCCACAGAGTCCTTAAAGCTTCATTCCCTGTGAATGTCCGTGCCGTCGAGGGCGTAAACGAGATACAGTTCGGCTATGTAAAGCGCCCCACACATCGCTCAAGGCTTTCCGACAAAGACAGATTTGAGGTATGCAATCATCGTTACAGCGCACTGTTTGACGGCTCTCACGGCGCAGCGGTGCTTAATGACTGCAAATACGGTATAGGCATGAAGGATTCGGATCTTGAACTTACGCTCCTTACGGCAGCGGCATCTCCCGAGATGAGAGCGGACAACAAAGAGCACACGTTTTCCTACGGATTTACGGCATGGGACGGGACCTTTGAAAACAGCGGCATCGTAGGACAGGCGGCAAGATTCAATGTTCCCGTTTCGATATCGGAAGGACATGCGGCAAAAACAGAAGGCTTTGCTTCGTCGGACAAGGCGGTCGTACTTGAAACCGTAAAGACCTCCGACGACAGAAAGGGCGATATCGTGGTAAGGCTTTATGAAGCCTACGGCACATCGTGCAAGAGCACAGTGAAGATGCCCGTCTTTAACGGAAAGAAAGTATACATCTGCGATCTTTTGGAACATGAGGAAGAAGAGATCGGGACGAATGCGGATGAAGTCGTCCTGGATTTTGCTCCGTTTGAGATAAAGACACTCAGAGTCAGAAATGAAGAAACACTTAAGGAGGACAGAACATGATCCCCGGATCACTCACAGAAAGAGCCGAAAGGCTTGAAGAATATTACAGCATCCATTTCCCGGCGCTTTCGGGAATGGTGAAGCAGTGCTTTTTAAATACAATCGAGACTACGGTAAAGAAACTTCCCGACGGATCCTATTTCGTGATCACGGGAGACATCCCCGCAATGTGGCTCAGAGACTCGTCGGCGCAGGTACGCCCTTATGTGAAATATGCGAAAAACGATCCGGAGCTTAGAGAGATACTTGAGAGCGTAATCGAAAAACAGGCACGTTTTGTGCTGATCGACCCTTATGCCAATGCATTTAACGAGTCCTGCAACAACGAAGGCCATACGGACGACGATACAAAGCAGAACGGAAATGTGTTTGAGAGGAAATACGAGGTGGATTCCCTGTGCGCTCCCGCTTATCTGGCATACAGATATTTTAAGGAGACGGGGAGCAGGAACATTTTTACAAAGGCATTTCATGAGATGATGCTGACAGTCCTCAAGGTATTTACCGATGAGCAGAGGCACGCGGGATCGGAATACTATTTCAGGCGTTACAACTGCCCGAAGACCGACACACTGCCAAACGGAGGCCTCGGAAGACCTGTGAACTACACGGGGATGACATGGTCGGGATTCCGTCCTTCCGACGACAGATGCATCTTCGGCTATCTCATCCCCTCAAACATGATGGCCGTGAAAGCTTTGGGATATATGTCGGAGCTTCTGAGAGAAGGCTATAACGACATAAAGAATGCGGAAAAATGCGAGCTTCTGGCCGAGGATATCGAAGAAGGCATTAAGCTCTACGGCATCGTGGATCACAACAGGTTCGGAAAGATGTACGCATATGAGACGGACGGCTACGGAAATCATATCCTGATGGATGACGCAAATTCGCCGAGCCTCCTCTCAATGCCCTACATAGGCTATTGTTCAAAGGATGACGTGCTGTACAGGAATACGAGAAACTATGTTCTGTCCGCGGACAATCCTTACTACAAAGAGGGCAAAGAGGCAAAAGGCGTCGGAAGCCCGCACACGCCCGAGGGCTACATATGGCATATCGGCATAGTGATGCAGGCTCTTACAAGCACAGACAGAGACGAGATCATGAACTGCCTTGACATGTTGTCAAGAACACACGCGGGAACAAATTACATGCATGAATCGTTCGATCCGGACGATCCGGAACGCTTCACCCGCCCCTGGTTCGCATGGGCCAATACCCTTTTTGCGGAATTGCTGGACGATCTCATGGAAAAAGACTTCTTTTAAAGAGAACTGCACAATTCCTTGACCGCTTGCAACAAGGTTTTTGTCTATTTTCTACAAAAACGGTTTCATAAATCGGAGGCCTCCTTGGAAAAAATATACAAAAACATATCAAAAATGTATTGACATATCATTCAAAAGAATATATCATATAGACATAAATGATATATCAAGCATATCGATTGAGGTAGATGATAATGCGGGATTCAAAAAAGATACTGCTTACCCTGGGCGCGGCCGCTCTGATAGCCATGGCGGGCTGCACCGCAGGCAGGGGAAGCGGAGGCTCGGCGGAGCCTGTCACGACCAAGCCTGTCGAAACAGCGGCACCCACCGCCGAGGCAGTGACACCCACCGCAACGCACACACCCACACCTGCGGTAACGGCGACAAAGAAACCTGAAAGCGAGGACAACAACTTGAAAAAAGGGACCATCGAAGAAGCGGCTTACGAAAGCTTTTCGAGTTTCATAGATCAGTACTATTTCAAGAGCAAGATCGAAGATTACGGAGTGTTCAAAAAGCTGAATTTCTGGGATCAGGCCGAGATCTATGAGATAGTGATCGACGCATATGAGCATACGGGAGACGAAAGATATCTTAACATGATCCGCGAGCTCTTTCAGGGCTTCACCAAGCTGCACGGCGAGGATTTCTCCTGGAATGAATACAACGACGACATCATGTGGATCACGATCGCCTTCACGAGAGCCTACAGAGACACAGGAGACAAGGCCTTCCTTGATTCTGCGGTAAGACATTTCGATCTTGTGTGGGAAAGAGGCTGGAGTGAGGATCTTGGCGGCGGCATCTTCTGGAGGATCGAAAATACCACAAAGAATGCCTGCATCAACTGCCCCGCGGCCATCGCTGCATGTCTTCTCGCGGAGGAGACTCATGACGACTCTTACTATGAAAAAGCCGTGATGATCATGGACTGGGTGGTTGAGAACATATATGAGACAAAGACCGGCAGAGTCTATGATGCCTATGAAATGAACGGCAAAAAAAATCCATGGGCTTCGACCTACAACCAGGGTACCTTTATAGGCGCGAACACACTGCTTTATCTTCATACCGGAGACGGAAAATATCTTTCACAGGCAAGAAGAGCTTCGGACTACACCATTGAAAACATGTATGACGGCAAAGTCATGGACAACGAAGCAAACAGCGGGGATCTGGTAGGGTTTAAAGGAATACTTGCCAGATGGATGTATGCTTTTGCGGTCGACTGCGACCAGCCCGATGTTATGGAATGGATGAAGATGAACGCTGAGGTTGGGTGGAGCAACAGAAACTCAAAAGGGATAGCGGCGACCACCTGGAACACAAAGACCTCGGAAAGCTCGGAGATCATACCCTTCAGCGCATCGACCATCGTTTCGGCGCTGAACAATGTAAACAATGAGTGCAGGACCGGCTTTAAAGCGGAGAAGGGTATAAAAGCCACAGACTTCACACGCTGCGGAAAAGTCATCGTGACAAAGACCGACGCAGTGCATGTAAAGGCCGACGCCGACAATGCGTTTCTCGAGTATTCGCACGTCACGTTTCCGGACAGCTGCAAAAAGACAGTGATAAAGGCAAAGACCGAAAAGCCGGTAAAGGTCGAGATAAGGATCGGATCGCCTGACGGACAGCTTATTTCCACAGGTACGATCGAAAAGAGCGCAAACGGGGAATTTTATGAGACTACCCTTGAAAATGAGGCGCTGAACGGCACACAGAAGATATACATCGTCTTCCCTGACGGCGGGAGCGAACTGGATATCTCTATGATCAATTTTGCTTCTTGATATCCTGCGGGATATTTAGAAAGAAATAAAAAAGGAGACACGATTATGAGGAGAAGATTTTTATGTTACATGCTCGTAGCTGCTTTATCTTTATCATTTGCGGCATGTACAAAAGAGGGACAGAATGCGGATGTACCTGCGACTGAGGCTCCTGCACCGACAGAAGCACCCAAGACACAGGAAGAGACACCTGCGCCCACACCCACTGAGGAACCCAAGGCAGAGCCCACAGCAGCGCCCACGGAGGCACCTGCGGAAACAAAGCCCGAGGTCCAGGATGCGGCAGGAAGGATCGAGTTTGAAAACTTCACAGAGTCCGATAAGGTTGGCACGGAAGGCTCCAAGGAAGACGACACAGAGGTGCTTGCGGGACTTAATACAAGCGGCTATACCGCATACAACATCGATCTCGGAGACGGCGGATATGAGCAGATCGCAGTACGTTACGCTTCCGACACGGCAGGCGGAAAGATCGAGATCCGTTATACAGCTCCCGACGGAGATCTTGTAGGAACCATCGAGCTTCCCGGAACGGGCGGCTGGGACAAATATCAGACCGTCACTGCTGACATCCCCAATTTAAAGGATTTCGGCCGCAAAAAGCTTCTCTATTTCGTTTTTTCGGGTGACGGATATCTCTACAACCTCAACTGGTTCCAGCTTTTCAAGGTTGCTGACGGAAGCGGCCAGGTAGAGTTTGAAAACTATGTTGAAGCCATCCCCGGCATCGTTATCGACAATGCATCCGATGGAGAAGGCGCACAGAACATCGGCGGCATCAAGAACGACTACTGGACACTTTACAAGCTCAATTTCGGCGAAGGCGGCTTTGAGCAGATCGCTGTAAGAGCATCTTCCGCAACCGCAGGCGGCAGCTTTGAGATCCGTCTCGGAAGCCTTGACAACGCACCTGTAGGAAAGTTCAACCTTCCCGGTACCGGTGACTGGAACAACTGGGACACCTACTACTTTGACGTACCTGAATTCAAGGAGATCTCAGGGGTACAGGATGTATACATGGTATACAACGACGGCGGCGACTGGCTCTACAACCTCAACTGGTTCCGCTTCTACAAGGCAGCGCTTGACGTTTCCAAGAGAGTGGAAGCAGAGGATTTCATCGAATCCACAGTTGTTTCCGAGCCTTGCGGAGCAGACGGCACAAATAACATCGGCGGCGTCACACCCGGCACTTATGCGGCATACCAGCTCGACTTCGGCGAAGGCGGCTACAACAAGCTCAAAGTAAGAGCTTCGAGCCCTATGTCAGGCGGCGAGATCATCATGCACAAGGATTCACTTGACGGTGAAGTCGTATGCAAGGTAGCCATCGGAAACAAAGACGTTTACGGCGGCGACTGGTCCAATTACGGCGACTGGGATTTTGAGACTCCCGAGCTCGCAGCCCTTACAGGTAAGCAGATACTGTTCTTCGAATTCAACAATTCTCCTGAGAACAGCAGCCACCTTTTCAACATCAACTGGTATGAATTCACCAAGTAATGACCAATAAGGGAGAATAGAAATGAGATTTAAAAAAGCACTTGCAATTTTACTGGCGCTCTCTGTGATCGCAGGCTCGTTTGCGGCCTGCGGAGGGGAGAAAGAAAAAGATACTCCCGCCGGTAACCCCGGACAGGAACAGACCGACAACAACGATCAGAAGACTCCGACAGCAGAGCCTACCGAAGAGCCCAAGGAAGAAAAGTATCCCTTTGAAGTGGTTGACCTTGACGGATATGTCTTCACGGTAGCCGACAACAACACCAACAGATGGTTCCCCGAAGAAGGCAGCTCAGAAAGAGCAAATGCCATCATCGCGAGAGTGAACAAAGTTCAGGAACTGTTTAACTGCAAAATAGAGGTAAAGCCTTACGGTGAATCCGAGTTTGCAAATGCCGTTACGGCAGGTGAGGACTACGCGGACATCATCGTCTGCGAGACATGGAACCTCGGCCGTCACATCAAGGCGAAAAGAGTGGTTGACCTTGCATCCCTTAACGGGCTCAATCTCAATGCAGACTACTGGACAAGGTACAACAACACAAACCTCCTTTCCTACCAGGGCAAGGTATACGGCGTTGCGGCTCCTTTCGCATCACAGATGGACGAGATATTCCTCATGTTCTTCAACAAGAACATCATCGAGGAGCTGAACCTTGAAAGCCCTTACGATCTTTACGCAAGAGACGAATGGACATTCTCCAAGTTCCTTGAATATGTAAAGGCCGCAAAGAAGGACCTTAACGGTGACGGAATGTTTGACGAGAACGACAGATACGGCTTCTCCTGCGGTCACAACTGGGATACACCTGTCGTTATGTATCTTGCTTCCGGAAACCAGTTTTACAGAGAGAACAGCGACGGATCGATCGAGTTCCAGTTAAACACCACCGATGCTTTCAAGGCTGTAAAGCAGGTAAAGGAAATGCTCAATCCCGGAGACACCTTCTGGCCCAAGCCCGAAGGAGCCGAGATGAACGCATATGTTCAGGCATTTACCGAAGGAAAGGCACTTTTCTACACCTACTCAAGAGGAAGAGGCGTTGCCGACGCGATCTATGACATGCAGGATGATTTCGGCATCGTTCCGATCCCCAGAGGAGACAATGCTCCCACTTACCGCTGCTGGGTAAGTCATGACGCTCCCAGCATGTCGATCCCTTCGACCAACAAGAACATCGACAAGACAGTAAAGATCCTCGAAGCTCTGGCTTACTTTGCGCAGGACGAGAACGAGATAGAGCTTGACGAATTCTGCACAAAGCTCAGAGACGACAGATCTGCTGAGATCTTAAGAGAAATGCCCAAATATGCACATTCAGACCTTGCTTTCATCGGTCAGCAGTGCGCAGGCGGCTTCTATGCGGCACTCAATGCGGTGGTGAACGTAACCTTTGCACAGAGAGAAAAGGAGATAGCTTCCACCGTTGCGGGAATAGAACTTGAAGTAGAAGACGGTATTCAGGAATTCATTGACATCATGTTAGGAAAGACCGGATCCGAAGAGTAAACAAATTCGATTCCTATCATAAATGGGTACAAAGCCTGGCACATACAGACCACCGTTTTGTACCCATTTTTATTTCAGGAGGGGTTTAATGAGAACATCAGGAAACAAAAGAGCGGCCATAGTGCCGGCACTTCTTGTGATCGTACTGGTCATAGTCCTTGTTACAAAGATCCTCGGCGGAAAACAGGAACCGGAAAATGTTTACGATTTCTCCGGAGGTTTTCAGATCGGAACACAGGGGGAGTCAAATGCCGAAAAAGGCCCGGATGCGATAGAGACTTCATCCGTTTCTTATCTTGAGGGCAAAGGCGTACAGGTCGTATCGGACCCTGACCTTGGGAGTGACAGACAGGTGCTGCTTACAGAAGAAGACAGCAGCGTTACATACGGATTTGAGATAAAAAACGCAGGTGTATACAGCTTAAAGGTAGAGTATATGCCGGCACCCGGAAATGAAAACGATATTGAGAGAAATATTCTTATAGATGGCGTTATCCCCTCGGATGACGCGAGCTTTGTGAGTTTTACAAGAGTCTGGAAAGACAGCACGGCCATAAACAGGGACCTTCACGGAAACGACATAAGGCCCGCACAGGAAGAAGCGGCCCAGTGGCAGGATATCTTTGTGTTTGATTCAGCAAGGCATTCAAATACCCCTGTGAGCTTTTACCTTGAAAAGGGAAGCCACACCGTCACCATAGAAGGCGTGAAGGAACCCATGTACATAGCAAAGATCGCTGTGAGATCATATACGGAAGCGCCCGGCTATGCGGATGTCCTTAAAGGATACAGAGAAGCGGGAGTACCGGAAGCGGATACCGGCCTGATAAAGTTCCAGGCCGAGAACATGTACAGAAAATCGGATTACACGCTCTATCAGAGCTTTGATAAGTCGTCCGCAATCACTGAGCCGCAGGATCCTTCAAAGATCAGACTGAATCATATAAGCGGCGACAAGTTCAAGCTTGCGGGACAGTGGATCTCATGGGAGATCGAAGTCCCTGAGACAGGGCTTTACAACATTGGTTTCAGGTATAAGCAGAATATATTGTCGGGCATCTATTCTTCCAGAAAGCTCCTCATCGACGGAGAGATCCCTTTTAAAGAAGCGGGGGATCTTAAATTCAACTATTCAAGCGACTGGAAGGTAGAAAACGCAGGAGACGAAAACGGGGCCTATCTTTTCTTCCTTGAAAAAGGAAACCACATACTTTCAATGGAGGTCACGCTCGGAGACCTTGCCGCCGCCATCGACACTGTGGATGATGTGCTCTATCAGCTTAACAAGATCTACAGAGAGATACTTGTGATAACGGGAAGCGAAGCGGATATCTACCGTGATTACAACTTTGACAGGATCATTCCGGAAACAATAGCAAACATGAAAGTGCAGAGCGACAGACTCGACTACTGCTCGCAGTATCTTGAGGCTGTGGTGGGCGCAAAGGGTGAGCAGGCCTCGGCTCTTGACAAGCTGAAGATCCAGCTGAAGCTCATGCATGGCGATCCGCAAAAGATAGCAAGCAATTTCAAGCAGTACAAAGACAACATCGCAAGCCTTGCCGAATGGATGGTAACGGTGAGTGATCAGCCCCTTTCGCTTGACTATATCGTGATATCGGGACCGGGCACAAAGCTGCCTAAAGGCGAAGCGGGGTTCTTAAAGTCAATGGGCTTTGAGATACAAAGCTTCCTTATGTCCTTCTTTACCGACTACAGCACTCTCGGACAGACGGAAGCCGCAAAAGGAGAAGGAAAGACGATCGAAGTGTGGATCACTTCGGGACGGGACCAGGCGAACATCATTCGCCAGATGATCAACAATTCCTTTACTCCAAACACCGGCATAAACGTGGAACTTAAGCTTGTGAGCGCGGGAACACTGCTCCCTGCGGTACTTTCCGATCAGGGTCCCGACGTGGCTCTGGGGAATCCTATGACGGATCCCATACAGTACGCCTTAAGACATGCGGCGATCGATCTCACTCAGTTTGACGGTTACAGCGAAGTGGCCGGAAGGTTTGAGGACAGCGCGCTTGTTTCCTATACTTTTGCGGATTCCGTATATGCACTTCCGGAAACTCAGACCTTCCCAATGATGTTTTACAGAAAGGACATCTTTGAGGAACTGGGACTCAATCCTCCCAATACCTGGGACGAGTTTTTTGAAGTCGTGGCAGTGCTTCAGAGAAACAATATGGAGATCGGGTTCCCTCAGGGCATGAGCGGGATGCAGATATTCCTTTATCAGAACGGCGGAACGCTTTACAACGACGATCTCACGGAATGCACTTTCCTTGAGGACACCACACTCGACGCGTTCCAGTCGATGCTTGACCTCTTTACGACTTATCGTTTCCCCAGGGATTACAGCTTTTCAAACCGCTTCAGGACGGGACAGATGCCGCTCGCTATACAGGATTACATGGAATATAACCAGTTGTCCGCATTTGCGCCCGAGATAAAGGGATTATGGGGAATGCTCCCGATCCCCGGCACCGAGCTCCCGGACGGTACATTGACCAGAGCATGCGCCTGCGGCGGAACCTGCGCGATGATGCTCCGCGGAGCAAACGACCCCGAGAGCGCGTGGAAATTCATGGAATGGTGGACCAGGAGCTCTTCACAGGTCGAATTTGCAAAGGAAATGAAGTCCATACTCGGAAAGGCTGCGATGTATGCTACTGCAAACATCGAAGCAATAGGAAGCCTTCCCTGGACGAAAGAAGAATACACTTCGATCTACGGACAGCTTGAGCACGTTGCGGGAACACCCGAAGTGCCCGGAAACTATTATGTCATTAGAAACATAGGCTTTGCGTCAGTCTCGGGATATACCTCCGGAAATGCCGAGGAACTCCTGGACTGGGTGATCGAGACGAATGACGAGATCAGGCGGAAACGCACGGAATTCGGTCTTGAATGAGCGGGAGGAGAATAAATGTCAGATCATAAAAACAGGGATATAAAAGCTTCCGCGGCCCGACTGTGGAAGGAGATAAAAAAGAACAGGGTGAGCTACCTTTTCTGCGCTCCTTATTTTATCCTTTTTTGCATCTTCACGATCCTTCCGGTTGCGATGTCGATGTTTTTGAGCTTTACGTCCTTCAACATACTTGAGCCGCCTGTATTTGTGGGGCTTCAAAATTACGTTAGGCTGTTTTTCAGCGACAGGATATTCATCGAGAAGGCTGTGGGAAATACCTTCGCGATAGCTGCGATCGTAGGCCCCGTCGGATATCTCATCTGCCTTTTTCTCGCATGGATGCTGAATGAGCTTCCGAGGATCTTAAGGATGCTCTTTACACTGATCTTTTTTGCTCCGACCATTGCGGGAAATATCTATTTCACATTCACATATCTTTTTAACAACGATTCTCAGGGGTATGTGAACGCATTGCTCATAAAATACGGCATCATACAGTCGCCGATCCTCTGGTTCCAGGATGAAAAGTACATGGTGACGCTGATAATCATCATATGCCTGTGGACAAGCATAGGTACGACTTTCCTTTCGTTCATCGCTGGACTTCAGGGCATACCCGACCATCTTTACGAAGCGGGAGCGATAGACGGTGTGAGGAACAGATGGCAGGAACTGTGGTATATCACTCTTCCTTCGATGAAGCCGCAGCTTATGTTCGGCGCGGTCATGTCCATCACCGGCGCTTTCGGAGTGGGAAGCATAGTCACCGCACTCTGCGGCCTGCCTTCCACAAACTACGGAGCGCACACCATAATGAACCATCTTGAGGATTTCGGTAATGTGAGATTTGAGATGGGCTATGCTTCGGCGATAGCAACACTCCTCTTTGTGATCATGATAGGGACGAACGCCCTGATCAAGAGGATGCTCTCGAGAGTGGGAGAATAGAAGGCTTTAGAAACCGGCTGATAAATGCCAATTTTGTTACAGAACGGAGATCGGTATGGCAAAGATCAAATTGTCGAGAAAGGAAAGAGGCGTAAAGAGGTCCTATCTTGTGGACATCATTATGTATTCCATGCTTTTGCTGCTGGGACTCGTAATGGCGATCCCCTTTGTGTTCGCGTTCTCAAACTCGCTGAAACCCCTTTCCGAGTTTTTCTACTTCCCTCCGAGGCTTTTGGTGGAAAACCCGACGTTAAAGAATTTCAAAGACCTTTTCAGACTAATGTCTGATTCATGGGTGCCTTTCAGCAGATATATCTTCAACACTGTGTTCATCACGGTCGTAGGTACTGCGGGGCATATCCTTCTGGCATCCATGTGCGCGTTTGCTCTTGCAAAACACAAGTTTCCCGGGGCAAAACTCATGTTCATGCTGATCGTGACATCTCTCATGTTCAGGGGAGAAGTCACGCAGATACCGAGCTTCATGATCTTTTCAAAGCTCAGGCTTGTGGACAACTACGGGGCATATATCCTTCCGGCACTCTGCTCGACACTGGGACTTTATCTCATAAAGCAGTTCATGGAGCAGATGGTACCCGACGAGATACTTGAATCGGCAAGAATGGACGGAGCATCGGAGTTTACGGTATTCACAAAGATCGCTATGCCCATGGTAAAGCCTGCGGTGCTCACGCTCCTCATGCTTTCCGTGCAGGGGCTCTGGAACATCGGCGGAAGCGTCTACATAAGAAGAGAGGAACTGAAAACTCTGAATTTCGCGCTGAGCCAGATTATGACCGGCGGCATAGCAAGAAGCGGTACTGCCGCCGCTGCAATGGTGCTCATGATGATAGTTCCGATCACGATATTCATCTTTTCGCAGTCAAACATCGTGGAGACAATGTCAACTTCCGGTATGAAGGACTAAGGGACAGGGGGAGGAAAATGAAGAAAAGATCGTTGTTTATATCTTTATGCCTTTTCATCGTCATATCGGCGATCCTTCCGGGAAGGACCGTAAGAGCCGAAGAGGTGGATGCCTATGTCCCCTATGTGACATACTGTTATGACTCACATGCAAACGGAGACTGGTATGTTTCCCCTCATGCATATGTGCCCGAAAAGGATACGGATTCGGTGGACATGGGACTGGAAGTGAAACTAAAAGACCCGTCGGACCTTACCTGTGACAAGGACGGAAATCTGTATATCGCGGATACCGGAAACAACAGGATCGTCATTCTTGACAGTGAGCTGAAGGTAAAGAACATCATTTCGGAATACACTGACAATTCCGGGGAGACAACGGGCTTTAACCAGCCCAAAGCCGTGTTTGTGAACGAACAGGGCGATATCTATGTCGGAGATACGCTTAACTGCAGGATCGTAAAGTATGACAAAGAAGGAAAGCTCCTTCAGGTCATCGACAGTCCTTCGGAGGAAGTGCTCCAAAAGGTCATTTTTGAGCCTTCCGCGATCGCAGTGGACAACTACGACAGGATATATGTTATCTCGCAGAGCACAAATATGGGTGTTCTGACGCTTGATTCGGAAGGCGTTTTCCAGGGCTTCATCGGAGCGGAAAAAACTACGGGAACCTTTTGGGATATCGTAAAAGACGCCTTTATGAGCGAAGAAAAGAAAGCAAAGGCAAGACAGAACGTTCCCACCGAATACAACAACATAAGCATCGATGACAAAGGGTTTTTGTATGTTACGAGCAGCGCCTACGATCAGTCGGCGCAGTACAACAGCATGGTGAACAAGAGCGGCACGGCAAATCCCATAAAAAAGCTGAACCCTTCGGGCGCCGATGTGCTTAAAAGAAACGGCCCGTTCAACCAGGGCGGAGACATAAACTATTTTTACGACTGCTCAAGATTCATCGATGTTGCGCTTGGGACAGACAACGTATACAGCCTTCTCGACCAGACGGGCGGAAAGATATTCACATATGACGGCGACGGAAATCTCCTTTATGTTTTCGGAGGTCTGGGCTCTTCTCTCGGCGTTTTTCATATGCCCGTTGCCATCACATATTACGGAGACAAAATCCTTGTACTTGACGCAAGAACGGCTTCGATCACGTCTTTCATAAGGACAAAGTACGGAAATACCATCGCAGAGGCCATCAGGCTCCAAAATGCGAGAAAGTACACAGACGCGGCCGAAGAATGGAAAAACGTCCTTAAGGAGAACAACACCTTTGAGCAGGCATACAGAGGGATAGCAACATCCCATATGCGCCTCGGAGATTACAAGGCAGCAATGGAAAACTTCAGATACGGAAGCGATCTTGAGGGCTACAGTGAGGCCTATTCATCATACAGAAAAGGCGTAATGGAGCACTATATGCTCCTCATCCCCGTTGTGATTGCGCTGATCGTGTTCCTCGTGGGGCTTGCGTCAAAAAAGATGAAAGCGGTGAACGAAGCCGGCTGGAACAAACAGGGACCTGTAACGCTTAAGGAAGAACTCTGTTACGGCTGGTATGTCATCTTTCACCCTTTTGACGGCTTTTACGAGCTTAAAAGAAGCAGAAAAGGGACGGTGCGCGGCGCAACGATCTTTCTGGTGCTCGCTGTCCTCGAGGAACTGTTCAAGCAGATAGGGTCCGGCTACATCGTGACCGGAAGAGACTGGGCAAGAGTGAGCATAGTCGATGCTTTCATGTCCATCGGTGCGCTGGTCCTTCTCTGGACACTTGCAAACTGGGGACTGACTACGCTGATGGACGGAAAAGGAAAACTCAAGGATATCTACATAGCAAGCTGTTATGCTCTTATCCCTACGATCCTCATCGGATTTCCCGCGACCATCCTTACCAATTTCTGCTCGTCGGCGGAACTGGGTTTCATCAATATCTTTTGCACTGCGGGTTACATCTGGACGCTTTTGCTCATCTTTTTCGGAGCGCTTGTCGTAAACGACTATTCGCTCCTTAAAAACATCGTCACGACAGCGTTTTCGATAATCGGTATGGCTTGTATCGCATTTGTGAGCATACTTACGGTAAACCTCTTTGTTTCGCTGTTCGGATTCGTGCAGACCATTACAAACGAGATCGTCTATCGTATTTAAGGAGCGGAAATGAAAGACAAGAAAAAAACAAGAATACGGATATTGCTGATCGCTCTTGGGGTGGCGGTCGCAGGACTTGTGGTATGGACCGTCCTTTCAAGACCGGCATCCGAGACGGTGGCATCAACAGAGTATCACGCGAAGGAACTGGACGGCGAGTACAGGGAGGCAGACCCTTCCGCAGGACCTGTACAGGTCGCTGACGACGGCAGCCGTATACTGTACTTCGACCAGAAGACCGGAGGCCTTGTTCTTGAGGACAAGGAGACCGGAGAAAAGGTCTGGTCGATCCCTCAGGAATACGCATCGGATCCAAAGGCCGGTGGCGCGGACACAAAAAAGGAACTTGGCTCCGCGCTTCTTCTCACATATTATGACATAAAGACTCAAAAGACTGTGGTGTTTGACAGTCTCACAAACTCCGCGGAGCTTTCACAGATCTACTATGCGCCGCTAAAAGACGGCTCGGGCGTTGGCGTGAAGATGGTCCTGGGACGTGAAGATTCCGCGCGTCTGATCCCCGAGATCATAAGCGCCGCAAGGTTTGAGCAGGTGCTTCTCGACATGGAGGCCGCAAGCGGGAGCTCAGTCGCAAAGAAAGCGAAGGCACTTTACATAAGCTATACGATGGACAAGTCCACCGAAGATCAGAAGAAGAAATTCCCCGCTCTTCAGAAAAGCGACATCTATGTGCTAAAGACTTCCGCGACAAAGAGGAACAAGGAGGATCTCGAAAAATATTTCAGGGAATGCGGCTACACCTATGAGCAGATGGAGGCCGATTACGCCGAACTCGACTATGTTTCGCAGGCTGAGCAGTTCCCCTGCTTTAAGGTGGTCATGGAGTACTTCCTTGAGGACGGAGCTTTAAAGGTGAATATCCCCGCGGGACTCATCGACTATGACAAAGACGCTTTTATCCTCACACAGCTTCGCATTTTCCCTTTCCTCGGAGCGGGAAAAGTCGGAGAAGAAGGCTATGTCTTTGTTCCTGACGGATCGGGAGCGCTTGTGCCTTTTAACAACGACGGAAAGCTCAACTCGGTATACACGGCAAACCGCACCTACGGTCCCGACGGCGCTGAAGCAAAGACAGACCGCGGAAGTGATTATTATGAGTACAGAAATCCGGTGTTCGGCATAAAGACAGGTGAACATGCGGTCTTCGGAATCGTTACGGACGGAGATGCGACCACGCTCATCTGCAATCAGGTAGGAAACATCACTCACTCGTACAATACGGCATATGCCACCTTTATCCTCAGTCAGAACGCCCAGTATGAGTCCTACACCATGGAACAGGCTCCCTGGGTACAGTATGACAGAAAGGGCTATACAGGAACGATCTCCCTGAGCTACTGGCTACTCACAGGTGATGATGCAGACTACGTGGGGATGGCAAAGACCTACAGAGACTTCATTTTAAGCAGCAGAAAAGAGAAAAAGACTGAAAACGGCTCGCTTCCCATCTTTATCGAGACGCTCGGGACGGTCGGGAACAACACAAGAGTGCTCGGCATCCCGGGCTACAGAAACGTGGAAGTCACATCCTACAAAGAGGCGGGAAATATCCTTTCGGAACTCTCCGAAATGGGAGTGAGCGGCATAAAACTCAGATATCTCGCATGGTGCAACAACGGCTATTACACGGATGTTCCAAAGGGCATAAAGACCGAGAACAAGGTCGGATCGAAACATGAGCTTAAGGAACTTAAAAAGGCAGCAGACGCTTTGAACGCGGAGCTTTTCATGGACATCAATGTCCTCACTTCCTCGTTTGCAAACAAAAACGGCTTTAACCCTGCGTTTATCAAGTCGGAGGACGGCATCAGAGACCTGTTCCAGAAGCAGTCCTTCTATCCTTTTTACAATCCGACGGTCGAAGCGGTGCGTGGATGGGAGTTCTGTATAAATCCGAAAAAGGTGCTTTCGTATTTTGACAAAATGACCGCAAAATATGACAAGCTCGGCCTTACGGATATTTCTGCGGGAACAATGGGAGAAGTCCTTAATTCAAACTATAAAAAGTCGGATTACACAAACCGCCAGGAGAGCTTGAAGATCATGAAAGAAGTGATGGACAGAGCTTCAAAGCGGTATGATTCGGTAATGGTCGAAGGCGGCAATTCCTATACGCTTTCCGATGCGGACTACATTTTGTCTCTTCCGATGACTGACAGCGGATACACTGTCGAAGAAAGAAGCGTTCCGTTTATCCAGATAGCGCTCCACGGCATTGTGACCTATGCGGGATATCCGATAAATCTTTCTCAGGATCCGGAAACAGAGATCCTTAAGTACGTCGAATACGGGTGCGCGCCCTATTTCAGGGTGTGTGACGCTGACGGCGCGATCCTCAAGAAATCCTTTATCGTCGAAAGAGATCTGTTTGATGTCGGATATTCAAAGTGGAAAGAAGAGATAGCACAAAGCTATGCAAGGATGGAAGCCGTTCTCGGTCCTGTAAAGGATGCGTTCATCACCGATCATGAGATCTTGATGGACGGTGTGTATGCCACGGTCTACAGTAACGGATATACGGTCCTTGTAAACTACACCAAAGAACCTGTGTCCGTAAACGGTGAGGATATTCCGGCACTTGATTTTGTCCTCGTGAAAGGAGCGCTGAAATGAGCAGGAACAAAAAGAAAAAAGGCGTTTCTCTTGCGGCAAAAAAGGCAAGGATGGGCTGGGTATTCGTTTCTCCGTTCGTTATCGGCTTTTTCCTGTTTTTCATGATACTCATCGCTCGTTCCGTGGGCTTCAGTTTCATGGAAGTGACAATGGAGCAGGGAGGCGGATATTCGACCAAATGGGTAGGAAAAGACAATTTCTATTACATGCTCCGGGTGCATCAGTACTACACGGAACAGATGTGGTCCTCGGTAAAGGATATGTTCCTAAACCTCGCGATAGTTCCCATATTCAGCCTCTTTGTGGCGATGCTCCTGAACCGTAAGATCAAAGGCAGGACGATATTCAGAGCGATCTTCTTTATACCGGTTATCCTCGCAACGGGTATAATCGCAAAAGCGGATGCTCTGAACAATATCCGCGGAGCCTTTTCAAACCTCGATATGGGAGAGATCACGACCACGGCCGAGGAGATGAGCGACGCTTTCAACGTGGAAAGCCTTATGTATTACTTAAAGAACGTGTTCAGGTTCTCACCTGAGATCATGAACATCGTTGAGCGCGCGATACAGAACATCTACGGCGTGATAAACGATTCCGGAGTGCAGATACTCATCTTCCTTTCGGGCCTGCAGTCGATCCCGTCTTCACTCTATGAAGCCGCTGCGATCGAGGGCTGCTCAAAGTGGGAGAGCTTCTGGAAGATAACGGTGCCCATGGTGAGCCCCATGATACTTGTAAACTTTGTATATACGATCGCTGACTCATTTACGAAGTACAACAACAATGTCATGAAGATCATCCAGGAGGAGATCCTTGCAAATTCCTACGGATATGCGTCGGCGGGCGCCTGGATATATTTCGGTATCATAGCGGCGGTGGTGGCTGTCGTGATGCTCGTCGCAAGACGGTTTGTATTTTATCAGAACAGGGACTAGGAGGTAAAAATGAACAAAAACAAAAAGCTGCACATGTTCAAAAACGGCAGAAAGATCATTTTTACTGCGTTCCAGTATCTGATACTGATAGGACTGTGCTATTACATCCTTTCTCCGATATTTTTAAAAGTGTCCATGAGCTTCATGTCGGAGAACGACCTTCTCGACAAGCTCGTTGTCTATATCCCGAGAAAGATAAGCCTTTGGAACTACAAGACCGCGGCTTCGTACTTAAATTACTGGGAAGGGCTTTTCAACACATTTCTGATATCGACCTTCGCGGGACTCATACAGATGATGGTGTGCACATTCATAGGATATGGCCTTGCGCGGTTTGATTTTAAGGGAAAGGGCGCGATCATGCTGGTAGTATTCCTTACGATCATCACACCGCCCATGACTTACCAGACGCCTATGTATCTGTTTTTCAGATACTTTGACATTTTCGGTATCCTTAAAGCGACGACCGGCTCGGTACTCAACCTCATGGACTCTTTCTGGCCGCTCCTCATCCTTTCCGTGACAGGTTTTGGATTTAAGAACGGTGTTTACATCTACATGATGAGACAGTATTTCAGAGGATTCCCGCTGGAACTTGAGGAAGCCGCATACGTTGACGGTTCGGGAGTTTTCAGGACTTTCTGGTTTGTCATCCTTCCAAATGCAAAATCGATGCTTGTCACCATCTTTATGTTCGGTTTCGCATGGCAGTGGACCGATACGCTGTATTCAAAGATGTTCTTCAGCAGGATCAAGACACTTTCAAACCTTCTGAGCAAGGGCTTTGAAGGAATGATGGTCGCAGGAAAGGAACTCGGACTTAAAGGCGGACAGCCGCTCACGATCGCGCTCACAGGCACCTACAGCCTCATGGTGATCATCCCGCTCATACTCATCTATATCGTTGTGCAGAAGCAGGTCACCGAAGGCATCGAGAGAAGCGGTATCGTCGGATGACAAAGGGGCAGACATGCTTGACGGACATTTAAAGGCGCATACGGCGCCCGTCGCAGACAAAGAGAATATAGTTTATTTTAAGGATTACAGGATAACGGTGCTTTCCGACAGACTTTTCAGGATAGAAAAGGACAGAGCCGGAGAGTATCTCGACAAAGCCACGAGAGTGGTCTGGTTCAGAGACATGCCGAAGAACCGGTTCAGTATTTACGAAGACGGGAACGAACTTCAGATAAGCACGGACCTTGTCACACTCTCCGTAAATGATGGAGAGCCCTTCGGAACCGTTGTCTTTAGAGACGGGAAGAAAGTAACACTGAACGACTCTGAGAATCTTCTCGGGACCTACAGGACGCTTGACTGCTGTAACGGAAACCTTTACACGGTGTGGGATCGTGATACGCTCATGCAGACCCCGATAAAGCTTGAAAAGGGCGTACTCGCAAAAAACGGAGTGGCAGTGTTTGATGACGCTGCATCAGTGATACTTGATGACGACGGCCTGATACGCGAAAGACCTGAGACCGAAGCGGATATCTATGTATTTGCTTTCGGGCATGACTATCGCGCCGCGATAAGAGAACTCTACATGATCACGGGGCGTGTGCCACTTGTACCGAGGTTCGCGCTCGGAAACTGGTGGAGCAGATATCATGACTACAGCCAGAAGGAATATCTTCACCTCATGGAGGATTTTGAAAAAGATGATATTCCCTTTACCGTCGCGACCGTCGATATGGATTGGCACTGGTCATACAGCCTTGACAGGGTAAAGCATATCACGGAAGACGGGAAAAATGACGATCTTCACGGGCACGCGAACGGATGGACCGGGTACAGCTGGAATACGGAGCTTTTTCCGGACTACAGGAGCTTCTTAAAGAAACTGCACGAAATGGGGCTAAGGGTCACATTAAATCTCCATCCTGCGGACGGCGTGCGCTATTTTGAGGATGCGTACGAAGAAATGGCAAAGGCCATGGATATCGATCCAAAGAGCGAGCAGCAGATCAGGTTTGACATAACGGATGAGAAATTCATAAACGCATATTTTAAGGTGCTTCACAAGCCTTATGAACATGAAGGTGTGGATTTCTGGTGGATCGACTGGCAGCAGGGGAACAACTCAAAAGTAAAGGGGCTTGACCCGCTGTTTGCGTTGAATCATTACCATTTCGCGGATAACGCAAAAGAACACCTTCCGCTCATATTGTCGAGATACTGCGGGATAGGCTCTCACAGGTATCCGCTGGGCTTTTCGGGCGACACTCATGTGACATGGGAGACATTAAAGTTCCTGCCGTATTTTACGGCGACTGCTTCAAATGCAGGCTATTCCTGGTGGAGCCATGATATAGGCGGTCATATGGCGGGTGGCAAGGACAACGAGCTGAACGTGAGATTTGTGCAGTTTGGCGTGTTTTCTCCGATAAACCGTCTGCACTGCTCAAACAGCCTTACCTTCACCAAGGAGCCCTCGGCATATAAGAACGGAACCGGTAAGATCATAGAATCCTTCCTTCGCCTGAGACACAGGATGATACCGTTCCTTTATTCCGCGGCGTATGAAACGCATTTAAACGGTCGTGCGCTCACAGAGCCTATGTATTATGATCATCCTGAGGAAGAAGAGGCATACAGGGCAAGAGATCAGTATATGTTTGGTGGAAATCTCCTTGTGGCGCCTGTGATAACAAGATCCGAAAACTACGGGATGGCGGAAACAAAAGTGTGGCTTCCACATGGCAGATGGACGGACATATTTACGGGTGACGAGCACAACGGCGGAAAGACCATAAGCGCAGTGCGATATATGGATTCCATTCCGGTGTTTGCGAAAGAAGGAGCAGTCTTTGTGCTTGACGCAAGAAGACACGGAAATGCCTGTGACACGCCCGAAAAACTTGAAATCATGCTCTTTAACGGTGACGGTACTTATACACTTCATGAAGACAAGGACGGCGTGCGGTCGGATACATGCTTTGAACTCGTAAAGACAGGAGAAAACAGGCAAAAACTCACGATCAGGACCACAGAGGAGGCTGCGGGAGCATATAGGGAGAACAGATGCTTTGAATTGTTCTTTAAAAATATCGAAAGTGGAAATGTGACGCTCATCCGGAACGGCATAAAAGAAGAACCGTGCACGGATGACAACAAGTGTCTGAGCGTGACTCTGAGCGGCCTTAAGGCTGGCGAAGAAATAGAGATGGAAGTCGGGTTTGCTGCAGATAATGAGGAACGTATAAAAAGAGCGGTCCTCAGAGAACTCACATTCTTTGAATGCGAGACCTCTGTAAAAGACAGGCTTACGCATGAGATACTAAACAACAGGGGTTCCTGCTTAAAGGATATATTCCTTGACTCCGGGCTTCCGTGGATATTTATAAAACGACTTCTTGAAACTGCGGATTTCTGATATTTTTCATTCATTCATAACCAAAAAAAGGATGGAGGCGTTTGGCTTTCATCCTTTTTTGGTCTGTTGTTTTCTGCTGGGAGTTCCTTTTTTCTTTTGGGATCACCTGGTAAGGAGCATGATCTTAAAGGCATCGCCTGTGTCTTTTGTCTTTATCGTACACAACTGTGTTTTACGATCAAACGAGAATCCTTCATCCGTCTGTTCAAGCTTGTCTTTTGAATGCTCTGCAAGGTCTCTGTTCCCGATCGAGACTAAAGCCGTTTCACGGCCTTGCAGCTGAACTTCAAAGACCACATCACGCTTGGGGATTTTTTTGTATTTCCCGGACCTTTCCGATACGGAAATACAGATAGCACAGTCGCCTGCCGCGTTCATAACGCTGCAGTCCACCCGGGTAAGCGCATACACGCCTTGTTTATATGCGTCGCTCGTACCGTCGTCCTCATAGAGCACAAACGAGTTTTCGCTGTCTCCTGCCGTGGGATAGATCCTTACGGTCAGAGTGTCCGAGGCTGCGGGATCGTCCATGTACTGTCTTTCCGACTGCAGAGGCACTATTGAGCCTTCTTTTACAAATACGGGAAGGACATCAAAAGGCGCGTGATAAACGATATGCCGACCTCCTTCGTACACCGAGGACGGATCGTTAATGTCATACCAGCGGCCCTTAGGAAGATATACTTTTTTCTCTTCGCTGTCGTCAAGCACGGGAGCCACAAGAAAAGCGGTGCCGCACATGAACTGGGTGTCTGTGCCGTAGGTATTCTGATCGTCCTGAAACTCCATGAGCATTGGACGAACGAGCGGAAGCCCGGTCCCGTTTTCATCCGCTTTTCCCTCAAGGCCGGTGCCTATGATGCTGTCCGCGGCAAACGAATACATATACGGGATGAGGCGGTAGCGGAGATTTATATATTTCTTTGACACTTCGAGCGCATCGTGTGTCCAGGGCTCTTTTTCCTCGACTCCTTCACAGTAATGGAAGCGGTGCACGGGAGTAAAGGTCGCAAGCTCCACCCAGCGTTTGTACTGTGTGGAAGTGATGGTGGTAAAGAACCCTCCGATGTCAAAACCCCAGTAGTTATACCCTGTGAGTGAGAGGCCTGTTCCGAGGATTATCTGCTCATGCATGGATCTGCATGTCCCCTGGATGTCTCCCGTCCAGGGCGAAGCATACCTGTGTGTGCCGCTGTAACCCGAACGTGTCTGCAGAAATGCTCTTTTTCCGTTTTCGGTCATCTTGTCAAATACGGCTTTTTGGTGCATGATCGCGTAGGCGTTCTTGACTTCGTTGAAGGTGCCGTAGGGGCGTCCTTCTTCGTTCCGGAAATACCAGTCGGGATTGTATTTTGCAGGCTCGTTCATGTCGAGCCACATGCAGGAAACGCCTTGTTTTATGATGCCGTCAAGAAGTGTGCCCCACCAGGCGGCCGCTTTGGGATCGAAGAAATCCACAAGGCCGGACGGACCGCCCCACGGCCAGGTTATCTGACGGGTGTGACCCGACACATCTTTTACAAAAAATCCGTGCTCTTCACCGTATCTGTAAAACGCGTTGTCATCGCGGTCGGTGATGTTCGGGTCGTTTATGAGCCCGTAACGGATGTGGAGGTCTCTCAGCTTTTTTATCATGCCGTCGGGATCGGGGTAGTTCTTTTTGTTAAAGAGCGTCGGAGCGCATAGGTATTCATACCATTCGATGTCGGAAAGGATGACGTCTATGGGTATGCTGAGCTTTCTGTAGGTTTCCGCGACTCTTTCGATGTCTTCCTGCTTGTAGCCGTAATGGCACTGTATGTTCCCGTAAGCCCATCTGGGCGCGAAAAAGCTTTTTCCCGCCATATCCGTGTAGGTCTTTGTTACGGTCTTAAAGGAAGGGCCGTAGATGAAGTAATAGATCAGCTTTCCGCCGGGATTCGGATTTGAGCTTTTGAAGGTGCAGGTATCTTTTCTGGAAGCGCCGAGATCGAACTCCGTAAATGAGGAGTTGTCAAAAAGCACAGAGTAGCCGGCAGAGCTCACATAATACGGGTTTGACATATACCACTTGCCGTTTTCCCATGCAGGGACGGAAGAGTCATTTGCGGCACCGTATGCATCCACGGCCCACATCTGTTCTTTCTGTCCTGTATGCTCAAAGCCATTCAGTTTTTCACCAAGTCCGTAAAAACGCTCTCCCGGTAAGATGCGGTTGTTTACAAAGCATTCTCCTGAGGGAGTCCATCCCATGGAAGAAGGCTTGTTCTGCATGATCACATTGTTTTCGCTGTCTTTAAAAGTCACAAAAAACGGCGTTTTGTTTATCTTTATCCGGATTTTAGAGAGAGAAAGAGTGTAGGAGCGTCCTGTCTCGCTCACTTCGAACGCTTCGGGGGCCACGTTTTCGTTGATCACTGTGAAGGAGTCGTAAGTGGTCCTGAAACTACGCTCGGGATCGGCAAATATCTTTACTGCGTTTCCGGATACGGATGAGATAAGGACATCCGCGTTGTCGCAGGAAAAAACGACTTTTGACGTTCCAAGGCCCTTTACCGAGCGGACATTCCCCACATAACACGGTGTGGAGGGGATGATCCCGATGAAGTCGATGATGAGATTTCCCGTATCGTCTTTTTCTTTTACAAAGGAAATGTTGTTTGCACCTTTTTTAAGACGCACGTTCATGGTAAAATCACTTCTTATGTCGAGAGTGCGAAGGGAAGCAAGGAGGAGACGCTGTTTTTCCTTGTTTATCGCAAGCGTCACGCTCTGAGGCTCGGAGTTTGTGTTCCCCGCGCCGTATCGTATCCTGAGAGCGTAAGTGCCGGCTTTTCCGGCAAAAACCTTGAACTTGATCCCGTCACCTTCATGAGTGAAACCGGGCAGGTTTCCGAGGCACTGCTCTTTTGTCATCGAACCGGAAAAACCGGCATCGCACGCTTCATAGATCTCAAAAAGCTTTACCGAAGAAATGCAGACAGCGTCCGAGGAAGCATGGCTTTTTTTGCACTTTTCCGGAACGGATATCGTTATCTTTTGCTTCCCCTCGGGCAACACAAAGCTTACGGGAATCTCGGTAAAGGTCTCTTTGTTTACTGTGGGAATGAGGGTTATGGTCTTCTTTACGCCGTTTACGGAAAGCTCTGCGCTTTCTTTTTTTCCTCCGGCGTTTGAATATCTGATGGAAAGCCCATATTTCCCGCTTTTTGTGATATAATGTTCCTCACTGAAATACATAAAAATTTTCTCCCCTCACATCTTTTAAAATTCGAAAATAAATGTTATAACATTTAAAATATGATATATATATTATATCATATCTACGGGAATATGAACAGCATCATATGCGATTTATTTGTATTTTCGGCAAAAAAACGCAAAGAGAGGAAACAAGATGAATGTAAAAGAAAACAGTCCGTTAAAGGGAAAGAGGATACTGTTCCTCGGTTCTTCCGTCACTCTCGGAGCCTGCTCCGGAGAATATTCCATGGCGGACAGCATCAGGGACACAGACTGCGCGGAAGTCACAAAGGAAGCTGTGAACGGGACAACGCTTTCGACCGCGCGTGACAATTCCTATGTGGAACGTCTTTTAAAGATCGGCAAAGATCAAAAGTTCGACTTGGTGGTGGTGCA
>JAEEGL012774196.1_pt1 | contig 38263 bp, 39 predicted proteins | sample 9134231 | NCBI WGS metagenome assembly JAEEGL01 (sample SAMN16246548, study PRJNA631951) | gut metagenome | biome: gut microbiome; feature: rumen; material: fiber-attached | host: Bos | place: Iran: Karaj | collected 2018-10
ATTGATTACGAAAATATGCTGCCCATGACAATTAGTCTTTGCAAGGTAGCTTAAAAAACAATAAAAAACTTAGTCAAATTGAATGTGTTTTACCTGAAAGGGCAACCTTTTGGGGCTATACGTCAGAATTGGCTGCTAACACTGCTTCCGCTCCTTGTCATTCAAACCATTAATCTGACTAGGAGTATGAACGTCAAGGATATATTCGAGCTGCGGAAGCAGGGGAAGATCGAGGAGGCGTACGAGGCGATACGGGCCATGTACGCGGTGCATAAGGGTCGCTACACGTCGTTGTGCATGTTTTGGACGGCGAGTGACGTGTTTAAGAAGCGGCTGGAAGAGAAGCGGATTGAGGAGGCTGAGAAGATATACCTGGCACTGAAGCGGCTTGTCCCCTCGATAGAGGATAATAAAACTACCGGTTTCATGCACTATGCTGAGGGCCGGCTGATTAAGGAGTCGGAGCATTTCCGAAGGCGGTACTTTGCAATAAAGTCTAAAAATAAGGCGAAGAAGCAGGCAACAAAGGCAACAGAGGGTACAAGTAAAGAGTTTGAGGGGTCAAGCGATGCAAGTGCTTGCAGGCCTGAGGGGACATGTAAGGCCCCTGAGGTGGTTGATGAGAATCCGTGCCTTGATGAAAAGCCCTGGGCTTCGGTTCCCGCGATAAGTTCCTGAAGAATTACTTGTCCCCTGCCCTCAAATCTGGCCTAGTAGAGATGACCCAACCTGATTCCCCTAAGAGTCCAACTCAAAAATACCGTAAGGCCCAAGGGTAGGTTATTAGCCCCCTACAAGGGCGGTGGATGGTGGGATGACCGTTCATTAATAGGGCCAGGCCCTATCCTTATCCTAATATATGCGACCCCGATGGGGTCATGAACAAACGATAAACGATAACAAACAATATGAAAATCCTAGTCACCGGCGCGAAAGGCTTCGTAGGCAAGAACCTCTGCCACGCGCTTAAGAACATACAGCAAGGAAAGGACCGGCGCTTCGACGGCAACGGCCCGCAGGGCCCCAACGCCAACGCCACAAAACCGCAGCTGCAAATCGAAGCGGTGTATGAGTATGATTTAGACTCCACCTCCTCAGAACTCGACCTCTACTGCAAAAACGCAGATTTCGTTTTCAACCTGGCCGGGGTCAACCGGCCGCAAAACACAGAGGAGTTCATGCAGGGGAATTTCGGGTTTGCATCCACGCTGCTGGGTACCCTCAAGAGGCACCGCAACGCGTGTCCGGTGATGCTGAGCAGCAGTCAGCAGGCGAGCCTCGCTGGGCGGTTTGGCGACAGCGAGTACGGGCGCAGCAAGCGGGCGGGCGAGGAGCTGTTCCTCGAGTACGGCCGGCAGACGGGCGCGCGGGTGCTCATCTACCGCTTCCCCAACCTGTTTGGCAAGTGGTGCAGGCCCAACTACAACAGTGCGGTGGCCACCTTCTGCAACGCTTTTGCGCGCGAGTTGCCTTACACCGTGAACGACCCGTCTGTGCAGCTGGAACTGCTGTACATCGACGACCTTGTGGACGAGATGATTGCCGCCCTCCAGGGCCGCGAGCACCGCTGCGAGTTCGATGGCCTGGCCGTGCTGCCGCAGGCCGACGGCCGCTACTGCTATTGCCCCGTGACCCACCACGTCACCCTGGGCCAGATTGTGGACCTGCTGCAGCAGTTTGCCCAGCAGCCCACGACCCTGATGATGCCCCAGATGCCCGCCGGCAGCTTTCTTGGCTAATGTGAACTTCCGCATAACAGCCTGATACACAATGTAAAACGAAAACACCATTTCCTGTTTCATCAGACATTCATCAGACATCCGGGAAATTGAGCCTTTTCCGCTCATTTCTATACAAAGGTACCACTTTTTACCAGAATACGCAAGAGCTTTAAGATTTCTTATCCTTAAAGGCTTAACAGATGTTAATGCAAGAATGACTTTTGAAGCGTGTGTGAGAGAGGTTGAGGAGTCAATGAGGGATAATAATGAAAAATCGGGGTTCCGAGGTGTCAAGATAAAATCTGAGGGATAACCGAAAGCCTGTTGTTTGATGCGAAAATAAAAATAAACATTTCGAAAGATAATTTAACCAAATTGGTTGATTTCTGATTGCACAGGTGGTTGCGATGCAATGCAGTTCGATACTGCCATTCAGAACGAATTAAAAATAGGAGGTAAACAGATGAATAACAGATATTATGCCAATGTTCAAGGGGCAGATTCTGATGCGATTGTGGTTTGCTTCTGAAAGATAAATAAAACGGCCAGATGAAGGGGCTGCTGGCTGTCTGGTAATATGCTCCACTCATTTTACGATTATGAAAAGATTTACAACCTTTATCAAAAAGTAGCTTGAGTCTGCATGGTGGACTCGAGCTGCAATGAAGTTGTGGATAGCTTCCCAACTTTTGACCAGTGGTGTTTCTATCTATAGGAGTGCCGAGTAGTATTCGCTAAATCCAACCTGTAGAAACGAGCTTTAGCTAAGCATCGACCTCTATGGAGGATGGAAGGATGTTGAGGATGCAAAAACGTATTCTTGGAAGAAAGCCAAGACTTCATCGTGAAGCCTAAGGTGGCAGGAGAACGGTCTTTTGGGGTTCGAATCCTCGCTGTCACCATAATATAACCGAAGAGAAATGCAATGACTCCTTTTGAGAAGAAGATATTCGATACGCTAATAAACAATTCCTTTCTGTTTTTGAGTGAGGCATTAAGTCGACTAATTGACAGAGATCCAGACGGGGAAGGTAAGTTGGATACTAACCTGCTTATCCTTACCTGTGCTGAACTCCAAATCTCCTTGGAATTGGCGATTCGTGCGACATTGGTTAAATCGGCAGGGATTAACTGCATTCTTAAGAGTGACCAAGCGAGTCTTCTTGAACCTGAGATTGAGGAACTATACAGTAAAACCGCTCTTAAGGTTACTGAATTTGATAAGCAAAAAAACTTCCTGAAGTCCAGCAATATTTCGCGATTGACTAATAAGGAATTCAAAGAGATTGACCGCTTCCAGGTATATCGTAATAAAATAGTTCACTTTTCTTGCGAGTTTTCCGATGTTCAGCTGACAGAACTGCGTGACAAAGTTCTCTACTACATTGTTCATGTCATTTTGGTATTACTGGCTGATACCTCTACTGGAGAAACACCTGCGGAGTATTTGCAGAGCAAACTTGGTTTTGAATTCTATAAGCGAGTGATGGCTTACTATCCTTATATAAAGGCAATGGAACAGTATGCGGCGAAGAATGCCGATCCAGTTTGGACTTGCATAGGTTGTTTTCACCGAACCTATTCACCAGAGTTTGATTATTGCTATTGCTGCGGTTATGAAACGCTAGCAGGTTACAGGCGTGTGGATTGTGGATGTTGCGGAACGAAGGATTCTGTTATCTATGATAATTTGGATATTCACAATGAAGGAAACAATCATATGATGCGTGGTTTTTGCATGAATTGTGAAGAAGATACTTATGTATTTGAATGTCCCAAGTGTGGAGAGGCTCACGATATTACTAAGAATTTTGAAAGAGATTATTGTGATTTGAACCATTGTATTAATGAATAATTATGGCTAAAGATATTGTGGATTATTTAAAACATACGAAGAGAGCAAAACTAAGAGTTATTGCTGGAAATTATTATACTGATGGCGCAGATATTTGTGTACATCAATTTACTCGTAATTGGATTAAACAGATGGTGAATGAAGATATACAATATGGAAACTATCTGATAGGACTTCTTGTAGATGGCAGCTTCAATGTATGTTACATAGGTCGTTCAACTGATCAAAACCTTCAAACGCGTATTTCCCAACATACGTATAATAATGATCCGCATTACTTTGATGATGACTATTATTTCTGGTTTCGTGGTGCTGATACGGAGAATGATGCCAGACTTCAGGAATGTATAGATTTCCACTCTTTTGGTGGCGATGATGATTATCTTGACAATGATTATCATCCATCATTGCCTGAAGGTGTGGAATGTCCTTGGGAGGGTTGCGATCATATCGGGGAATAATTGAATTGTTCCAGCATCCTTTTAGAGTGCAGTATCAATATGTTCGATATGTCAGATATCATAGAATTTACAGACAATATACTGATAGGTGCTGTAAATCAGGCTAAGCAGAGACTTCTGCCCCGTAAAAAGTTTACGGAGCCTTGCTATACGTCAGCTATTGTCAGCATATTCCCATCTCTGATTAATTCTTCTATGTTTCGGGATGTGAAGTTTGGTGGTTGTTTTATCCATCAACGTCCTATCGTTAAAGCACAAGGTTATCCCCATGGATGCGAACTAGGAGATTTGTTGGTTCTGTGTAGGGACAAGTCTCAAGGAAACGAGCGCTTTAATGCCGCTCTATTCCAATTGAAAAGAGATGATAGACATTCTCCTGAAAAGAATGTTGTATTGAGTCCTATTCAGTATGATCTTTATACCAACTGGCCTCTTTTTTCCTTTGGATATACCTTTGATAAGAATAATTGCTATAATATTCGTCCTCGTATGGTTTCACCTGGAGCGCAATATATGATTATTGAGGATGCGCCATATTATAGACCGGTAATGTTTTCAACATCGATACCAAGAAATGATATATATTTCGATGATGAAGCATCTTTTGGACTCTATTTATGGAACTTCATCCATTGGGATACAGGTCGTCCAATCTCTATTGAAGCAGAGAAGGACGAAGATGAATGGTCTCGCTTGATTTGGAATTTGATTAATCATACAAGAAGTGTCGTCTATAACCAACGAGCGATACAACAGTCTGCCGATAGAGCTAATGGAGATTTCTTCAAATTTATGCAAACATCGGAATGTATGGATTATATACCGCAGTCTCTGTTGTCTGAGATAAATGGTGATTCGGATAATGCTTTTGACCCAACCAAAGAGGAAAAAGAAGCGATAAACCTAGAATATAATGGCGCGATCTCAATACTCTTTATTGATGTTTAAAGGTAAAAGGATAGGTGTCTTTTGTTGCAATTGCTATAAATAGGTTGTTTCTATGCCCCTTATAACACCGCCAGTCAAGAATATAAAGGAAGTGACAGAACCATTGAAGGAGGAGATTCTTAATGGTCATGTTCATTCGATAGATGAGATGAAGGCATGGCTGCAGCCTTTGGGTTACAGCGATGCGATAAATGAGGCGGCAATCAAATTTATCCTGCGTGAGTTCGTGATGAGAGAGGTGTCGACTGATAATATGATGAACATGGATATGGTTATTGAACGTCTGCGTCCGCAGCTGGAAGTTACAAAGGAGGATATAGAGCAAATCATTATCATGGGATTGTACCATCATCGTGACCTAATTGGTCCTCCAAGTGCATTTATAAAGGCGGTATGACTCGGAATAAAATGATAATCTCAATGGGATACGTAAAGATTAAGATTCAGCAGACAGCAAGTCGGGGCGACTTGCAAAAATGGGAGGACCGAATGCTTGAGAAGGCAAAATGCTGGAACAAGTTCTGCCTTGGCATTTATGGTGAGAATGAACTTCGAGCTGTGCATGTTATAAAGGAAGGAGATGACGAGAATATATATCTGACAACGCTTTGTGAAGATTGCATCAAGAGTTCAAAGGATTTTGAAGCATTGGTCAATGAGAGTCATTTGATTGTTGAACCACATCACGACATAGAATAACACTCCAAAGATATGTGTGGAATAGTAGGTTATATAGGTAAGCGGGAGGCTTATCCGATACTGATAAATGGACTTCATAGACTCGAATATCGAGGCTATGACTCAGCCGGTGTGGCTCTGCTCGACGGCGACAGCCTGAATGTCTATAAAGCAAAGGGCAAGGTGAGCGACCTTGAAGAAGTGGCGAAGGAGAAGGATTGCAGTGGCACATTGGGCATAGCCCATACTCGTTGGGCTACACATGGAGAACCCTCAGTGACAAATGCACACCCCCATGAGTCTGAGAGTGGTAATTTGGCATTGGTGCATAATGGTATTATAGAGAATTACACTATACTCAGAGAACAACTACAAACAAAGGGTTATCACTTCCAAAGTGCGACAGACACTGAAGTGCTGGTACAGCTCATAGAGTATTACGAGAAAAAGCACAACTGTGATGTGGTTAGTGCCGTGCGATATGCGCTCAATAAGGTGATAGGTGCTTATGCCATCGCTTTGGTGGATAAAAGGCAACCCAATACTTTGGTAGTTGCTCGTAAGAGCAGCCCTTTGGTTGTTGGAATTGGCGAGAATAACGAAGAGTTCTTTATCGCTTCTGATGCGACACCTATCGTAGAATATACCAGTCATGTAGTCTATATAGATGACGAGCAGATTGTTAAGGTTGAACGAGGTAAAGATATTGAGGTTTCTAATCTCCAGGCAGAGCAGGTAAATGTTGATGTGAAGGAGATTGATGTTGATTTGGAGATGCTTGACAAGGGAGGCTTCCCTCATTTCATGCTCAAAGAAATCTTTGATCAGCCTAAATGTCTTGAAGACTGTATGCGCGGCCGCTTGGAGGCCATGGATAAACGCCTGAAGATTGAGCCCGAGAATATCCAGTATGGCATTAATCTTTCTGCTGTCAAGCAATATAAAGCACAATTGATGAATTCCCATCGCTTCATCATCGTGGCTTGTGGTACCAGCTGGCATGCAGGTTTGATAGGTAAGCAGCTCTTTGAAACCTTCTGCCGTATTCCCGTACAAGTGGAATACGCCAGCGAGTTCCGCTATCGCAACCCTGTTATCCACGATGATGATGTGGTAATAGCCATCTCTCAGAGCGGTGAAACCGCTGATACTTTGGCTGCTATTGAATTAGCAAGAAGTAAAGGTGCGTTTGTCTTTGGTATTGTGAATGCTGTTGGCAGTAGCATTGCCAGGAATACTGATACAGGTACATACATCCATGTAGGCCCGGAGATAGGTGTTGCTTCCACTAAGGCCTTCACTGGCCAACTGACTGTACTCACCATGTTGGCGCTGACCCTTGGTCATGAGAAAGGATTGGTATCAGACGTGGATTTCTCTCATTATACAGAGGAATTGTCAAAGATACCTTCTATGATAACGAAGGTATTGGAGCAGAATGGTAAGATTGAGAATATAGCCAAGACATTCACCTATGCTCATAACTTTATTTATTTGGGCCGGGGTTGGAACTTCCCCGTTGCATTGGAGGGAGCTCTGAAGCTTAAAGAGATTAGCTATATCCATGCAGAGGGTTATCCAGCCGCAGAGATGAAACATGGCCCAATAGCCTTGATAGATGCTGAGATGCCAGTTCTGTTTGTTGCAACCCACCATCAGCAATATCAGAAGATCATCTCTAATATGGAGGAGGTAAAGGCTCGTGGCGGTAGAATTATTGCCGTAGTCACCAGAGGTGACGAACAAGTGAGGGAAATAGCAGATCAAATAATAGAGGTGCCTCAAACAGAGAATTTCTTAGCCCCTCTGTTGAGTGTTATACCCCTTCAGTTACTGGCTTATCATATAGCTGTTAAGAAAGGAAAGAATGTAGATATGCCAAGAAATTTGGCAAAATCTGTAACAGTTGAATAATGGATTCTGACTGCACAGGTGGTCGCACAGCGATGCAGTTCGATACTGCCAGTCAGAACAAATAAAATGGAAATTATGGATACAACATTGAAAAGATTGTTCCCTTATATAATTATACTATTGGGATTGTTTTTGTTGTTCTTTCTTAAACAAGCAGAGATTGCAGGTGTTTTCCTGTTAGTTGGTATAGTCATGGCGATAGAAAGAATTTGGCCTGAGAAATGGGGGACGGACAAAAAAGATTGATTTTGACCTAAATAAACTTATATATTATGTCAGTATTTAAAGACAAAGTCCTGTTGATTACAGGTGGTACAGGTAGTTTCGGTAATGCAGTGTTGAATAGGTTCCTGCGCACGGACATCGGTGAGATTCGTATTTTCTCCCGCGACGAGAAGAAGCAGGATGATATGCGTCATGACTTTCAGGCGCGTATGCCGGAGGTGGCCAACAAGATTAAGTTCTACATTGGCGACGTAAGGAATAAATCAACGCTGAAGTACGCGATGAAGGGCGTGGACTATGTGTTCCATGCTGCGGCATTGAAGCAGGTTCCTTCTTGCGAGTTCTTCCCCATGGAGGCTGTAAAAACCAATGTGATTGGTACGGACAACACGCTGGATGCGGCTATCGATGCAGGCGTGAAGTGCGTGATTTGTTTAAGTACGGACAAGGCGGCTTATCCTATCAATGCGATGGGCATTACTAAGGCCATTGAAGAGAAAATAGCAGTTGCTAAGAGCCGTCTCTCGGGTGACACCAAGATCTGCTGCACGCGTTATGGTAACGTAATGTGTTCAAGAGGTTCTGTGATTCCTCTTTGGATTGACCAAATCCGTAAGGGTAATCCCATCACCATCACTGAGCCTTCGATGACGCGATTCATTATGAGTCTTGAAGAAGCAGTCGATTTGGTGCTCTTTGCTTTTGAGAATGGTAAGAATGGTGACATTCTGGTGCAGAAGGCTCCGGCTTGCACCATCCAGACGCAGGCAGAGGCTGTTGTGGAACTGTTTAAGCATCAGGCTCCCAATGAACCCGAGATTCGTGTGATTGGTATCCGTCACGGTGAGAAGATGTACGAGACGCTGCTCACCAAGGAAGAGGCAGCCAAGGCTATTGACATGGGTAACTTCTATGCGGTTCCTGCTGATAACCGTGACCTGAATTATGACAAATACTTCAAGGATGGTGACACCAAGCGTGCGATGATTGAGGAGTTTAACTCGAACAACACCAAGAGACTGAATCTGGAAGAGACCAAGGAGAAGATTGCATCTCTGGCTTATATCCAGAATGAGTTGAACGGAATACCTAACTTAGTGTAGTTTCAAGTTTCACGTTTCAAGATTCAAGAATTATGGCTGAATTTAAGAATAACGGGAAGCTGAAGCTTCTCATCATAGTAGGAACAAGGCCTGAAATCATCCGCCTGGCCGCAGTAATTAACAAATGCCGTGAGTACTTTGATTGCTTGCTGGCACATACCGGTCAGAACTATGACTACAACCTGAATGGGGTGTTCTTCAAGGATTTGAAGTTAGCAGATCCTGACGTGTATATGGAAGCTGTAGGCAATGACCTAGGCGAGACCATGGGTAACATCATTGCTAAGAGCTACCAGCTGATGGTGGAGGTGAAACCAGATGCAGTTCTGGTGCTGGGTGATACCAACTCTTGCCTGAGCGTAATCGGTGCCAAGCGCCTTCACATTCCTATCTTCCACATGGAGGCAGGCAACCGTTGCAAGGATGAGTGCCTGCCCGAGGAAACCAACCGCAGAATTGTGGATATCATCAGTGATGTGAATATGGCTTATTCTGAGCACGCCCGCCGTTATCTCGCAGATTGCGGTCTGCCCAAGGAGCGTACATACGTGACTGGTTCGCCTATGGCTGAGGTGCTGCATAACAACCTTGCAGAGATTGAAGCCAGCGACATTCACAAGCGTCTGGGCTTGGAGAAGGGTAAGTACATTCTTCTTTCCGCACACCGTGAAGAGAACATAGATACAGAGAAGAACTTTATGTCTCTGTTCACGGCAATCAACAAGATGGCAGAGAAGTATGATATGCCCATTCTCTACAGCTGCCACCCTCGTAGCCGCAAGCGTCTTGAGGCTAGTGGCTTCAAACTTGACAAACGAGTTATCCAGCATGAGCCTCTTGGATTCCACGACTACAATTGCCTCCAGATGAATGCCTTTGCAGTGGTATCTGATTCGGGTACTCTTCCTGAGGAAAGTTCGTTCTTTACCTCAGTTGGCCATCCTTTCCCTGCCATCTGCATCCGTACCTCTACTGAGCGTCCTGAAGCATTGGATAAGGCCTGTTTCTTCATTGCTGGTATTGATGAGAAGAGTCTGCTGCAGGCTGTAGATACGGCAGTAGAAATGAACAAGGCTGGAGATTACGGTATTCCTGTTCCGGACTATGTGGAAGAAAATGTGAGCACTAAAGTGGTTAAGATTATCCAGTCGTACACTGGAATCGTAAACAAGATGGTATGGCGAAAATACTAGTAACTGGAGCTAAAGGCTTTGTAGGTAAAAACCTATGTGCCCAGCTCAATAACATTAAGGACGGCAAGGCACGTTGCTATGGTGACCTGACGGTGGAAGCTGTCTTTGAATACGACCTGGATTCTACTCCTGAGGAGTTGGATCAGTGGTGTAAAGAGGCTGACTTCGTGTTTAATCTGGCTGGCGTGAACCGTCCGCAGAACCAAGAGGAGTTTATGAAGGGCAACTTTGGCTTTGCCAGCACCCTGCTGGATACGCTCAAGAAACACAAGAACAACTGCCCTGTGATGCTCAGCAGTTCTCAGCAGGCCTCCCTGACCGGACGGTTTGGGAATAGCGAGTACGGGCGTTCAAAGAAAGCAGGTGAAGACTTGTTCTTGGAATATGGCAAAGAGACTGGTGCTGAGGTGCACGTGTACCGCTTCCCAAACTTGTTTGGCAAATGGTGCAGACCTAATTACAATAGTGCAGTTGCTACATTCTGCAACGCCTTTGCCAATGACCTGCCATATACAGTTAATGACCCTTCCGTTGAGTTGGAACTTCTGTACATTGATGACCTGGTGGATGAAATGATTGCCTGCCTCAAGGGTGAAGAGCATCATTGTGAGTTTGATGGTTTGGATGTCATTCCTTCTAAGGACGGTCGCTACTGCTATGTGCCCACCACTCACAAAGCAACGCTTGGCGAAATCGTTGACTTGCTTAAGAGTTTCGCTGAGCAGCCCAAGACTTTGATGATTCCTGAGATACCTTTCAACTCTTTTGCGAAGAAGCTTTACAGTACTTATTTGAGTTACTTGCCCAAAGAGAAGGTCGCTTTCCCGCTGAAGATGAACGTAGATGATAGAGGGTCGTTCACGGAGTTGGTGCATACATTGAATGCCGGTCAGGTGAGCATCAACATCAGCAAGCCCGGCATCACCAAGGGCCAGCATTGGCACAACACCAAGTGGGAGTTCTTTATTGTTGTGGCCGGTCATGGCTTGATTCAGGAGCGCAAACTGGGTACTGAAGAAGTGATAGAGTTTGAAGTCAGTGGCGATAATATCCAATGCATTCACATGCTCCCTGGATATACACATAACATCATCAATCTGTCAGAGACCGAAAACCTCGTCACGGTGATGTATTGTAATGAGATATTCAATCCGAACAAACCGGATACTTACTTTGAAAAAGTATAATTAATGGAGTTGGAGTGTTTTTCCTTTTATTCGCTAAGCGACATCTTTCTGTGTTAAAGAATCAATAGTTCAAAAAAATACACTATGACCAGAATATTATTTATAACACCGGATTTTTATCCAAACAGTACTGGCTTTGCAAATGCGTCGATAGGCTTAATAAACGCAATTCGGAAATATGGGCAAAATGAATACGATATTCATGTCTTTACGGATGTCTTATTAGCTGATGCAAAAGAAATAGAAGGGATAACAGTTTATCGTGTTCCACAAAGGCAAACAAATAAGCTAAATCGCCTGTATTATGAATACAAGAGGTATAAGTTGTTAAGAGATATCATTACCCAAAATTCCATTGATGTAGTCTTCTTTGAAACGAATACATTCCCATTTGTTCAAAATTGGGTTTTAAAGAGTTTTCACGACAAGGTATTTGTTCGTATTCACTCAACTGCCGATACTGAAGTTGTTGTTTTTGGGAAACAAAAATGGTATAACCCCGCAATATCAAACCGTATGATTTACTCATTTATGCAAGGGGTGCCAAATATCCTTTCAACAAGTAATTATTATTTGGATTTTGTTAAGCATTATTACTTAAATGATAATGTCTATAAAATATGGGATGATAAATCATATGGTGTTCTTTATAATACTGTTACTGTAAACGCCCCATGTACTCAAGCTGTATCCTCTAATAAATTCCTGACAATGGGAAAAATGTCAGATAACGGGCTTACACAAAAAGGCATGATTGACCTAATTCGAGCTGTATATTATATTAAAGAAAGTAATAGGCTGCCAAGCGACTTTGAATTGACAATTATTGGGGAAGGCGTAAAATTACCAGTAGTCCGCTCGTTTATAAGCAAGCTTGGTGTGGATCATTGTATTCGTATTCTAGAACGCGCATCCCATGACGAAGTTTTGGATATGATTTCTAAAGCTAAAGCAATCATTCTTCTATCCAGGTATGAGGGACAGTCAATGTTTATTACTGAGAGTATAGCGATGGGGAAACCTATTATTATCTCTGATCATAATGGAATGCAAGATGTTCTAAGAGATAACAAGAATGGCTTCTTAGTGAAGACAGGAGATATTATTGATGCTGCAAATAAAATTGAAATGATGATACATTTGGATAATGAAAAACTATCAAGCTTTGGAGCTCAATCCCGGAGTATTTATTCGAATAATTTTTCAGACGAAAAAGTATATCTTCAATTTGATAGATTAATGAAAACCAGATACTAAGGAAATGGTATATGATTATTTAATAGTCGGTTCTGGACTCTTTGGGGCAACATTTGCTTACAAAGCGACAAAACTTGAAAAAAAATGCCTGGTAATTGACAAACGCCCTCATTTGGGCGGTAATGTCTATTGCGAAAATGTGGAAGGTATAAATGTCCACAAGTATGGTGCTCATATCTTCCATACAAATAACAAAGAGGTTTGGGATTTTGTAAACAGCCTGGTGCCGTTTAACCGGTATACCAATAGTCCAGTCGCCAACTACCATGGCAAACTCTTTAATCTCCCATTTAATATGAACACCTTCTATCAGATGTGGGGAGTCACCACACCAGAAGAGGCTACAGCAAAGATTGAAGAGCAGAAAGCGGAGGCTGTCGCCAAGATGAAAGCAGAAGGCGTTACTGAGCCCCGCAACCTTGAGGAACAAGGACTTTGCCTTGTCGGCAAGGATATCTTTGACAAGCTTATCAAGGAGTATACTGAGAAGCAGTGGGGACGCCCTTGTAGTGAACTACCGGCGTTTATTATTAAAAGGCTCCCCGTGCGTCTTGTTTTTGATAATAATTATTTTAATGATGCTTATCAGGGTATACCTATTGGTGGTTATAATAAACTGATAGATGCATTGCTTGAAGGTGTTGAATGCAAAACTAACACGGACTTCTTTAATTCTGAATACAAGGATTGGCGAAAATATGCCAAACAATTGGTTTATACAGGCCCTATTGATGAATATTTCGGATACTGCTATGGCAAACTAGATTGGCGTACTGTAACTTTTAAAACTCGTGTGATAGATACCCCCAACTACCAAGGAAATGCGGTCATAAATTATACTTCACATGAGCAACCTTATACCCGCGTTATTGAGCACAAGCATTTCGAGATGTTTGGGCATACAGTCTATGAGTGCCCAAAGACAGTCGTTTCTGAAGAGTACTCTGCTGAGTATAAGAATGGAATGGAGCAGTACTATCCAGTGAATGATAATAAGAACAATACCATGGCAGATAAATATCGTGCTCTAGCAACGAAAGAAAGTGATGTCTTTTTTGGAGGACGTCTTGCAGAGTATAAGTATTATGATATGGCACCTGTTATGGAAATAGTCCTCAATATGTTCAAGTAACAGTTTTTGTAATGCAGGAGATTGGTTTAAAAAAAGCAGCATTATATAACGCAATTGCCAAATATGGCTCTATGCTTGTACAATTAGGAGTGACGATGTTGTTGTCTCGCCTAATTTTGCCAGAGGCGTTTGGAGTTGTTGCTATAACCTCTGTACTATTAGGATTCCTTAATTTATTTGCAGACTTAGGGTTGGGAATAAGCATTATTCAGCATCCTGAGATGCCTAAAGTTAATATTGATCGTTTATTCTCTTTTAGCATCATTATCGGACTTGTTCTTGCAGCAATCACTATTTTGGCCGCCTTTCCTTTAACTGCTATTTATAATGAACCGTTATATAAAGAATTATGCCTTATACTTAGTATCGTTTCTTTTCTACAAGCTGCAAATGTAGTACCAAGTTCTATACTAATGAGGGATAAGCGTTTCAAAGCTATTGCAGTTAGGACAATTGTTAGTTCTTTTATTAGTGGCGTTATTGCCATCATATTAGCGTGGAAAGAATTTGGCGTATATGCATTAATTATTCAGAGCATTATTAGTTATGCGGTTTTGTTTATTTGGAATTATTGTGATGTGCATTTAAGTTTGGCACGTTTTAATACTAGAACTATTGCTGGCATTTTGGGGGCATACTCCTTATACCAGGTATTGTTTAACTTTATAAATTTCTTCACTAGAAATCTTGATAATCTCGTAATAGGAAAATATTTTGGCCCAGCCCCTTTGGCCCAGTACAATAAATCCTATATGTTGTACTTATATCCCAATAACCTTTTCTCAGCGGTACTAACGGGCGTTCTTCATCCGTATATTCGAGAGTATAAAAATGATTACGGGGCTATGTTTAATAAGTATTTGCAAATAGAAAAAGTCTTGTCTCTTATCGGGGCTTTTACAATGATTACTTTTTTTGCTTGCTCTCATGAGATTATCTATATTATGTTTGGTAGCAACTGGCAACCTGCTGGAGTTTATTTGAGATGTCTGTCGCTATGTATGTGGACTCAAATGATGTCCGCGACTTCTGGATCCATTTTTTTAGGACTAGAACGAACCGATCAAATTTTTAAGTGCGGCATTATTAATTTGATTTTATTGTTGGCTTCGATATCCTGTGGGGTATGGTTTAATAGCCTGCTTATTCTTTCGCTTTGCGTTAGCGCATCATACAACTTGATTTTTCTTATAACAAATTATATCTTGATTAAAAAAACGATGAACATAAGCCTCCGAAAATTTCTTGCTCCATTTGTTTGGGATGGTTTTTTTGTCTTTGGCTTTGTTGTCCTTATATATTATTTACCAGAAGTTTCTGCGAACATTTTCATCTCCCTCATTATTAAAACACTTATATGTACTTTGGCTTACTCCTTGTTTTTGTCATTTACGAAACAATGGAAAACCATATTGTCTTTGAAGGGAATGATATCGTGAAATAATAATCTATTACATGTGTGATGGTGGATTCACTTGTTACAGTTTCTATTGCTTCATATAACAATGCAAACTACATTAGTAGGTGCTTAGATTCTGTCATTCGACAGAGCTATACAAATTTAGAAATATTAGTTATTGACGACGGTTCTTCAGATAATACCGAAGAAATCCTGAATCAGTATGCTGGTAAGAAACGTATTAAATTTGTAAAGAAGAAAAATGAAGGCTTAAGTTCTGTAAGACAATTAGCCTTAGATATGGCTGAGGGAAAATATATATGTTTTATAGATGCGGATGACTATTTGTCCGAAACATATATTGAGGTTATGCTAAACAGAATCGTTCAGTCTGGTTCAGATATCTGTGTATGCGGAACTCGATTTGAGGATGAAAATGGAAGATATCTTAGTACCTTTTCTGAATTATTTAAGTGTTATGACATTACAGAACCTTATAAACCATCATACTCTGATATGAATCAGTATGGTAATCAAAATATAGGAGGACTCCATATTAGTGATTCATGGAATAAATTATATAATTTAGAGTTTTTACGCTCCAGTCAAGTCAAGTTCGACGTGCCTAAGGGCTTAAATGGAAGCGATGAGTTTTTTAACCGACTATTGTTGCTACATAGGCCGAACTATATAACAGTATCTCAGGAATTATATGTGCATATAATGTATCAAAATTCAGCAGTGCATCGAAAATCGAAAAACTTGATAGCATCATTTGCTTTGATTTTGGATTCTATGATAAAAGAATGTAAAAAGCTTAACGTGCTGAATGAATTAAAAGGATTCCTGTCAATCTATTATATAACCTCAATATACGCAGCTCATTTGGATGTATTAGGAGACAAGGAGAATGACTTCTCAAAAATTAGATACGAAGATGAAAAGTTACAGGAGAATTATGTATTTCTTAAAAAATCAGAATGCACTGGTATCCCCAAAAATATTTCGCTATTCTTCTTTCTTTACAAAAACTATCCAAGCTTAGTGCCACTCCTTTTCAAGATTCGTGTTTCCTTAAAAAAAATAATAAGGAATGATATTTAACTCTTTAGATTTTTTTGTATTTCTCTCTGTAGTATTCGTGGCTTATTGGCTGTTTAGCAAATGGTATAAAGCTCAAAATTTGCTTATAGTTATAGCAAGCTATATATTTTATGCATTTTGGGATTGGAGGTTCCTATTAATCATAGGCTCTTTATCCGCAATAACATTTATATGTGGCATTTGTATTGAAAGAATTAGTAGTACTAAGAACAAACTTGTCATCTGCATAGCAAATGTTATTATTTGTTTGTTGATGCTAGGTATCTTTAAGTATTTCAACTTTTTTGCAGATAGTTTTGGATTGATATGTAATGCAATGGGAATTAAAGTCGATCGGATTGTTTCCCACTTGATTCTTCCTATTGGTATCAGTTTTTATTCTTTCAAATGTATTAGTTATATTGTAGATGTTTATAAAAAAGATTATAGGGCTTCCGCTGATATAATTGCTTTCTTTGCATATATATGTTTCTTCCCTCAACTGATGGCGGGACCAATAGATAGAGCATCTAGTCTACTAACGCAGTTTCAAAAAAAGCGTTCCTTTAATGAACCTATTGCCTCTGATGGTTGTAGGCAAATGCTATGGGGTTTTTTTAAGAAAGCGGTAGTAGCAGATAATTGTCAGGTTGCAGTAGATCAGATCTGGGGGGGGCAGTTTTCAGAGCCCGGCTATGTGTTAATTTTGGTTTCGATTCTTTATTCTTTTCAAATATATTGCGATTTTTCAGGGTATTCTGATTTAGCTATTGGATGTGGCAAGTTGTTTGGAATTAAGCTAACTCGTAATTTCAATAATCCGTATTTCTCTAGAAATATACAAGACTTCTGGCGAAGGTGGCATATTTCATTAATGACATGGCTACGTGATTATATATATATACCATTAGGTGGAAGTAGGTGCACTTCAATAAAGATATATAGAAATATTGTTATAGTTTGGGCAATAAGCGGACTGTGGCATGGCGCAAATTGGACTTTTGTCTGTTGGGGGCTATTTCATGCTTTTTTGTTAATTAGTTACCGCAAGTTCAAGAGTGTTATATCATTGGGAGATAGTAAGACTGCAAGGCTATTATGCATGTTTGTTACTTTTTTAATGGTTTCGTTTGGTTGGATATTGTTTAGGGCAGAATCTGTAGCCATTTCATTTGTATATTTAAATAGTGTTTTTGTAAACAATTTGGATTTCGGTAATTTTATAGGCCATTTAGAAGGATTGAATCTTACAGTAATTATACCCGCCATTGGTTTCACCTTAGTGGTTGAATGGCTTAATAGATATCGACAACATGGTCTTGACTTCCCAATCGGGGGAGTGATGTTGAAACATACCCCTCTTCGATATTCATTTTATGTAGCACTTGTATTGTGTACAATGGCTTTATCGCCTTCAAATTCAGAATATATCTATTTCCGCTTTTAGTTGTATGTTCGTATTTGCTCGAAAACTGATCATAATGGTGGTGTTGTTCATTTTTTCAAATGCCATTTTACTTTGGGCTATTCCTAAAGATAATAATGCATATATGAGCGAGTACAATGAGAAGATAAAACTTTTAGAAACAACAGACCAGCCCCGCGTGATTTTTATCGGAGGTAGTAACGTTGCATTTGGGTTGGATTCTAAAATGTTACAAGATTCATTAGGGATCCATGTCATTAACTTTGGCCTTCATGCAGGTGTGGGTATACGCTATCCAATGGAGGATTGTTTAAGCTTTGTTAGGAAAGGTGATATAATTGTAGTGCAGTTTGAGTATAGTAACTTTTATGATGGCGGAAATGGTACATCTGGTGTGTTGTCAAACCTTATGGTATCAACAGATTGGAGAAACTTTTCTAATTTGAATATTAATCAACTGACGAACCTTATAGGGATACCCAAGGTCGCTTTCGGAAGGCTAATTTGTCTCATTTGCTATCCGTTAAAACGTAGTTTTGATACCATGTTAAGTGGTGACAAAAATGAAAAATATGAATATACTAAAGCTGGTTTCAATCAATACGGGGACGAATCACTGCATTTTACATATCCATCTCTACAATATAATGCAAGTATATATAAAGAACCAGGCAAAGTGGATTCATCATTTATGAAGTGGTTAGAACTCTATATTCAAAAATACGAAAGTGCTGGTGCAAGAGTACTTGTTATACCACCAGTATGTATAACTTCGTATTTTAAAAAAGTTTATAGTAATGATGTTGAGCGGGCTCTTGAGGGTATCAAACACCCTTATTTAATCAAACCCGATTCGATGGCTATCGATGATAGCTGTATGTTTGATGCGGTTTATCACATTAACTATCATGGAGCCCAACAAAATACAAAGCGAATTGTTAACGTATTGAGGGCAAAGGTCTTTAAAGAGAACTAGAATCCATTATTCGTAGTCAAAATGAAAAAAGTTCTTTTATTGATTGTTACATATTTATATGTATTTTCGCCAATACAGCCGGCACTAGGCATTGGCGGAATAAAGTTCCTTTATTTGCTGATTCCAGTTCTCTTATTATATACGGTTAAAAATAATATAATTAAAACAAAGCATGTATTTTATTCATACATGGCATTTTATTTGTATTTATTAATAAGAGGATGGTTCGCATCTTCAGATACCTCGCAATTACTCTACGATGGAACTATCACTTTTATTGAGGCTTTCTTTATAGCACATGTTGTAATATACCTACATGAAAAGAACTCTGTTAATCTCATACGGTCGTTAAAGGGCTGCTTATATATTGCGTCCTTATCTGCCATTTTATGCTTGTTATCCCCTTCAATAAAATCATTGGTCGAAAATTTTCTCTCATTACCAAATATTGTAGAAGGCCAAGAATTTCGTGGATATGGAATAGGCTGCGAACAGACATATTCATATAGTATTAGCATTGCTATTATTTATACTGTGCTATTGTTTTATCATAACACCTCGAATAAAATATATTTTTTGTTACCATTTGTTGCAGTCTCAATTTTAATTAATGCAAGAACCGGATTTATAGTTCTATGTTTAGGGTTGTTGTTGTTCTTCCTAAAGGAAAAAATGCATCGAAAGCCCCGAATACTTATTAGTATATGTATATTGGGTCTCCTGTTGTTGAATTTTAACACATCCTTCCTTCTGGGTTCGGAAGTCGGAACTTTTGCTTTGGGTTTTTTTGATCAGATGGGCGCATTATTATCAGGTGAGTCTTCTGACGACGCCGGCAACACTCTAACATTATTATTAAAAGCATTTGATTATTATCTCCCCCATACAATAAACGAATGGCTATTCGGGCCAGGGAACACTATAGGGGATGAAGGCAAGATAATTGTTATGGATAGTGGTTTTTTCAATGAATTATATTTTGGAGGTATTTTTTATATATTACTATGTTTCCTTATACCTTTTGTGTTTTATAAAAAATTACACTCCAATCACAGATACTTTACTATTTTTTTATTCATTTCGTGTGTTATATTGAATGTAAAAGGTCCATTTGTTCCAATGGCTCATGGATTTAAGCTGATATCATTAGTATGTATGTATTTCATCTTACATCCAGATATAATTGAACAACGACGTTATTTACCAAGAAAAAAATGAAACATTTGTATTTTATATCATCCCTGGTACCGGATAAAGATCCTTATATAAACAATGCCTTCAGTCGCTCAGGAAACAATGTTTTAGCGGGGATAGCAGAATCGATACCTTCGACAATTCAACTGCAATTGGTGGGTTTAAGACCAACCCCTCCATTCCCGCAGGGGAAACTATGGCACAAAAGTTGTACTGATATTATACCTCCTAATATGGTGATAACCCTCTGGAGTGTGCTCAACCTAACAATAGTAAAAGATATCGTCTGGGGGGCTATGTGCTTTCATAAAATACGGAATTGGAAATCTCAATTCAAAAAAGAGCCTGCCCATTTGCTGATGTATAATATATACTCTCCTTTTTTCCCGTTTATTTACTGGGCATGTCGTCTAAACAAAGTCCCAATATACGTCATTTTGTATGATTTGGGAGTGCCACCTAAAAGACTTAAACTGGGGGTAATAACCATGATGGCTTATAAGTTTTATGAAAAAATTGCCAAACATTATATACCCAAGGTCGATGGCAGAATTGTAATAAATGAGAAGATTATCGATTATTATGCACCAGATAAGGATTACCTATTAATAGATGGTGGAATAAATAAAGCGGTAGTTAATCATCTTTTCCCACTAATACCTTCACAAACAAACACCTACGTGTTTGTTTGTGCGGGGATGCTGTGGGATCAAAATGGCACAAAACTAATATTGGAGGCAATGAAATTATTGAAATTACCAAATATTAAGGTGTTGTTTGCCGGCCGTGGAAATGATGTGCCATTAATAGAGGAAGCTGCAAAAAAAGATGATAGAATTGAATACCTAGGTATGCTGTCTATGGATAAATTGTTTGAATTTTATGAAAAAGCAGACGTATTATTAAATTTAAGAATAGAGGAAGAAGTGGATTTCCATTTCCCTTCAAAGCTTTTAGAATACATGGCAACCGGTAAAACAGTTGTTTCAACATCAATAGCCCATGCTGAACGCGACTATGGAGAGTATATAGAGATTCTCAAAGATGTATCAGGTAAAGGACTTGCATCGATGTTTGAAAACATTTGTAAGACTCCCAAACAACAATTATTTGAAAAAGGGAAAAAGATGCGTGATTTTATGCTATCTAAACGTACTTGGGGGTATAGAACTTCTGAAATATTAAATTACATGGGTTTAGATGAGTAAGATTAAGAATAAAAAGGAACTACAGTTCTACATAATGGCCGATATGATGATGAATAGAGGCTGTTTCAAAAAATCACTAAAAATGCGCTTGCGTGATTTAATTGCTCCTGATTATGTTATGGATTATTTAATATCTATGCGAAAAGCTTCTTTTTATGATGTAAGTTCTTTAAAAGGAATCTATTATAGATTAAAATATAGACGACTAGGGCGCAAATTATCTTTTTCTATAGAGGCAGATGTGTTTGGCTATGGATTATTAATACCACATTATGGAACAATAGTTGTTGGTAAGAACCAAATAGGGAACTATGCAGTACTCCAAACTTCCACATGTATATCTGGCAACCAGAAGACAATAGGTGATGGATTATATCTCGCAACTGGTGCAAAAATTACATCAAAAGTTAACTTGGGCGATAATATTACAGTAGGAGCTAATTCTGTAGTTAATAAGTCCTTTCCTCAAGGTAATGTATTGCTAACCGGTATTCCTGCAGAAACCAAAAAGGAGTCTATAGCGTGGTATCTGAGAGATGGCGTTGAGTTTAGTGAAAAAGTCCGGAAGATTGAGGATCTTCGTGTAAAAATGGGGCTATCAATAGATAAGGAAAGAAAAAAGAAATAATGAAAGTAGTATATCTATCGAATTTTTTTAATCATCATCAAAAACCATTGTCTGATAATCTATATAAACTGACAAATGGCGAATATTGGTTTGTTGAAACTTGGGATATGCCTCAAGAGCAACGAGCTTTGGGATACCAGGAAATGAAAGAACCATATGTCGTCAAATATACCAAAGATACTCAGCATGAGATTGATAAGATAATAATGGATGCTGATGTTGTACAGTATGGGGAGGCTCCTCTTAAGTTAGTTAAAAAAAGAATTGCTGCAGGGAAATTAGTCATTAGAGATGATGAGTGCAGGTATAGAAGTATATCCCGTTTTTTGAAATGGCCTATATACACATACAAGTCTCTGTTCCTTAATAGTGGCTATCTTGCCTGTGCGAGTGCTTATGCACCAATAGACTATCTCCTTTCAGGAATGAACCCAAATAGATGCTATAAATGGGGCTATTTTACTGAAGTCAAAAGATATGATGATATTGAAACGCTTATACGTAGAAAGAAATCAAATAAAATACTTTGGGTAGGAAGACTGGTAAGTTTAAAGCATCCCGAATCGACTATTTATTTAGCAAAACGTCTAAAAAATATAGGGGTAAGTTTTGAAATAGATATTATCGGAACAGGACCAAAAGAAAAAGTTTTGAGAAAAGCAATACAGAAATATAAATTAGAAGATTGTATTCACATATTGGGACCAATGCCTCCTGCTATGGTCCGGAAACATATGGAAGATGCTTCTATTTTCATTTTTACTTCCGACCGACATGAGGGCTGGGGTGCTGTATTAAATGAATCATTGAATAGTGCATGTGCAGTCGTTGCAGCCAATAATATAGGTTCCGTACCATATTTAATTGAAGACAATGTTAATGGCATGATATTTAAAGACCAGAATTGGGCAGATCTGGCGCGGAAAGTTGAATGGCTATTAATACATCCAAGTGAAAGGAATTTGATGGCAATTGAAGCATACCATACTATGACGAATATTTGGAATCCTGAAAATGCATCAAAAAACTTAATGCTTTTATACGAGGCATTATTAAATGGTAAGGACACTCCGATTGATAACGGACCTTGCAGTAAGGCACCACTGATGTTGAGAACTAAAGGCAAATTAAAAGTGTTGTAAAATCTTTCTGCATTATGAACAATCATACGAATGAGCGTTTAGAATGGCTTGATGTGGCTAAGGGTATGGCTATAATACTGGTTGTGTTGGGACATTCGTCCTTACCACCAGTTTTAAATCGGCTTATTTTTGCTTTTCATATGCCCTTTTTCTTTTTGGCATCAGGGTATTCAACGGTTTTTGACAAATATTGCTTAAGGGATTATTTGAAACGTAAAACCAAAGTATTGCTTTTCCCATTTCTTATATATAGCTTTATTAATCTACTGCTCCAACCTTATGTGTCCGATATGACATATCTGGAATATTGGATACAATTCTTAGAATTAGGATGGTTGGGTGTACCGCTGTGGTTTGTTCCAGTCTTGTTTTGGGCATTACTAATAGCAAAGTTGTACTTTATGATTAATAAACGAATCCCGCGGTACGCTTTGATTATATTTCTGCCTTTTTTTAGTATTTCACTACGATATGCTAATATATGGCTCCCTTGGAACTTGTCAGTTGTGCCTTACGCTGCATTTCTCATAATCCTTGGTAACTATCTGGCATGTGTTACAATACGCTTTAACAAGTATGAATGCACAAAAATCCAGTTGCCAGCGATGATTCTTTTTCTTTTTGTTACTGCGACGATTTCATACTTCTGGAAATTGGATATGTGCTGGAATAACATTCTACCTTTCTTGCCTCTGTTAACAGGGGCATTGGCAGGGACGACTTTTTTGTCACTATTAGCAATTTTGATAGACAAGCATAGTAAAATCACTTCACGATTATTACAAAGTGTTGGAAAGGAGACCTATTTGATACTTGCATTTGCAGAAATAACAATAGTATACCTGAATTATTTCTTTGAATTCAATTCTGTAATAAAATATGCTCTTCTTATTTTGCAGCTATTTGTGTTTTGTAAAATTAAGAATGTTGCAATAAGATTAAGTAAGACAAATAGATGAAAGATAATTTAAAATTAAATTGGGGACTATTTAGTGAGCATAGGCAAGCATTGATGGGAGGGGCAATTTTATGTATTATGCTTTACCACTCGTTTCAAGGTGCATCAGATGGAACTATTTCTCGAATATTTGTAACAGGTAAAATTGGTGTGGAATTCTTCCTTATTATTTCTGGTGTTGGATTGTATTTTTCCTTGTCAAAAGACTCTAATTTAAAAAGATTCTACAAAAAGCGTCTAATTCGAATACTTCCTGAGTATTTGATAATTTCTATCCCCATATATTTGTCACTCCTTTATTATAAAGGCGGAACTATCATAGATTTTATCATGAACATGACGATGCTAAATTTCTTTTGGGGTGAAGGCGCATATTTTTGGTTTATCCATATGATATTGATATGCTATATCATCGCGCCCTTTTATTTCAAGATTCTTGAAAGGAAATTGGTTTGTAGGCTTTCACCTTTAGTTTTTTTAGTTGTGGCCTACATCGTCTCGTATTTCGAGCCTGCATACCAAATGATTCTGCCAAGATATGCCTCATTTTTACTTGGAATGAGCCTAGGAAAAAATGTATTGAATAATAAGGAAATACAAAAAGGAGAGGATTTGGTGATGGTATGGCCTGTTGTTTTGGGTGTGTTGTATATATCTACTTATAAAGGTCAACTAGGAGATTTATGGTTAGAGCCCGCTTATTATTTCTTTTTATCAATACCATTATTGATATATTTAGTTTTGTTACTTGGCCAAAGTTCAATGGTATATAAATTTTTTTATTTCCTAGGAAGTATTACCCTTGAATTATACTTACTACATGAAATGTTTTTTCTTATGGGTGCAAGATTGTTGTTTGATAGTCCTATCGTATCATGCGTAGTGAGTATAATGGCCACAATACCTTTTGCTTATTTATTATGTAAGTTGAATAAAAGGGTTATTAAGATTATCCAATATTAACAAAACACATTTTTTTCTAGATATGCCTAAACTTCTTCAAATAGATTCTTGTCTAAACATGTGCTCTACAGGACGCATAACTGAGAGCATTGGCTCTTTGGCAATTAGCCAAGGTTGGGAGGTCTATATAGTGCATGGTGCTCGGTATGCGAATCCGCCTTCTTGTATGCGTTCTATACAATCTGTTACAAAGTTTGGAGAGTATATTCATTTTATAGAAGGATTATTATTTGATAATCATGGATTGGCTTCTAGGTCTGCAACAAAAAGGATAGTGGATTTTATAAAGGAGATAAAACCTGATATCATCCAAATGCATTGTATTCATGGCTACTATTTAAATTACAAAATACTATTTGAATATCTTAATACTACAGATATCCCTATTGTATGGACATTCCATGACTGCTGGGCTTTCACAGGACATTGTGCTCATTTTTTATCAGCGGGGTGCTACAGATGGCGAGACGGAGGGTGCCACCATTGTCCATTATCTGGTGATTACCCTAAGTCTATATTTGATGGCTCAGTGAGGAATTATAAATTAAAAGAGAGACTGTTTAAGTGTAATAGGAACCTGCATATTGTTACAGTATCAAAATGGCTAGAATCCGTTACAAGGGAGTCATTTTTCTGCGACCATAATATTCAAACAATATATAATGGAATTGATACTAAGGTGTTCTATCCAAGAGAAACAACGCTACTTCGAGAACGCCTGAATTTACAGGATAAAAAAGTTCTAGTAGCAGCAGCTACGTCATGGTATGAGAACAAGGGATTGAATGATTATAAAGAATTGTCGAATGCACTGCCTGACGATGTTGTTATATTATTAATCGGACTTACCGAAGATCAAATCAAAGCACTTCCTGCAAAAATTATTGGGTTAAAAAGAACTAATTCGGCAACAGAACTTGCCCAATTCTACTCAATGGCTGACATTGTCCTGAATTTATCTTATCAGGAAACTTTTGGCTTGACAACAGTGGAGGGGATGGCTTGCGGAACACCAGGTATTGTTTACAATACGACTGCTAGCCCAGAGCTTCTCAGTAATGAAACAGGTCTTGTGATAGAGGCTGGTGACATAGAAGGTGTTAACAATGCGGTCCGTACTCTCATTGAAAAAGGAAAGCGGTCTTTTACAAGCCATTGTGTTAACCGTGTGTATAGCCTTTATAATAAAGACACACAGTTTCAGAAGTATATCAATTATTATGAATCTTTATTAAATTGAGAATCTAATGAAAGTTATTATCAATGCAGACGATTGTGGCATAAATGCACAAGTTAATAGTCACATTAAGAAGGCTATAGAGGCCGGAAAAATAAGCAGTACAACTATTATGGCTAATATGCCTGATGTTGATGGAGCATATTCGCTATATGAAGAGTTCTCCAATAAAATCTCATTTGGCGCACATTTAAATTTGACTGAGGGTGAACCTTTGATAAAAAGCCGAGTGCTACTAGATTATGGTTATTATTCGGAAGAAAATGGTAAAATGGTATTTGATGGGTGTAAGGCAGAAAGGTTTAGATATAAAATTCTGCCCAAAGCGATACGGGGTGAGATTTATAACGAGCTAAGTGCCCAAATAAAAAAACTCCAGTCTCAAGGTATTAGATTATCGCATCTTGATAGTCATCATCATATTCATACGTGTTTCAGCCTCATAGGAGTGGTTGCTCAGATTAGTAAAGATTTCAATATACCCAAAATTAGAAGGATCAGGAATTATGTACCCGTATCGTTTAATTATTATGGAAGACAGATGTGGTATTTAATTTCATATTTCAATAATAAGGGATATAAAATGACAGATTTTTTTGCTGAGTACCAGGAGTATTTTGATAGAAATAAGATCCCTCAGCTAAAATCATCGTCAACAATAGAATTGATGATTCACCCAGGGCATTATTTAGAAGAATATCAAAAAGAAGAACAGATGATGCTTGATATGACATATTCTAATGATATTGAATTGATTAATTATAATGATCTTTGAAAATGGAGATTAAACTAGAACGAATTACAATCCAAAATATTATTGATGGTTATGTAGTTGATCGTGACAATTATCATCTATATAATGATGCTTTCCTGCATTTAAGAAAAGACATTTTTCTAAACAACCCGAACTTAGATGATGCGAATAGTACATGCGCTTTCTTAGTGAGAGCAGATGGCATTGTCGTGGGGCATCTTTTTCCATTCCCTACAAGAATAAAAGCTGGGGATAGTGTTATTAGAGCTGCATCAGCATCAGATTTATTCGTGTTAAAAGAGTTTGAAAAGTACGCCGCTGGTGCCGATTTGGTAATGGCACCTATAAGGGACAAAATGAATGCTGCTGTAGTATTGGCAGATATTTCTGCAGAAGGGATGGACTGTTATCATGCTTTTAGGTTTAAGGATTTTGCTTTACCCAAAATGATGCAACCTCATTCTACTAAATTTATATATCAAAATTTGGGGTTAAAAGGTTTGCCCCTTAATTTGGCTAGTTTTATTTCGGATTTATTTTTAAAACCTTTCATTTCCTTTTCAATGTGGAGACTACGTAAAGCCACAGAGCAATATGAAGTTAAAAAACTAGAAAATGTACCAGAATGGGTTGATTCGATGGTTATAAACGACGGTCATAAATATATGGAGATTCACGACCATAAATGGATGCAGTGGTGCCTTGACAATTCTTATTCTGACAATACGACTTATAACAAATACTTTTGTGCTATATATAAGGAGGATACACCGATAGGCTTCTTTATTAATTATGAAAGGATAATGTCAATACCTGCTCGTAATATTTATAATATGAGGCAGGGCACTTTGATGGAATGGGGTAGCTATGATGAGAGCAAATTATCCGAATTAGAGATTACTAAGATTGCAATGGCACATTTCTCGGATAATTTAGCATTATGTCAATTTGCCACAACAAATATGATGGTTATTAAAAAGATGAGGCAATATGGGTTCTTTCACCACAATTATCATCATGTTGTTTTTAAAGATAACACAAAGACTTTGAAAGATTGTGGCGATGCGAATTTGTGGCGATTAAGATTTGGTTATGCCGATTCTCTTTTTTGAAGAATATTAACAGAATAATTATTTAGTATATGGAAATTAAAAATTTTATTAAGAATTTTGCTGAACAGTTTGAAGATACTGAAGCAAGTGTTTTTACAGCTGAAACTAGGTTTCGTGAGTTAGAAGAGTGGTCATCATTGACTGCATTATCAATTTTGGCAATGATTGACGAAGAATATGATATACAGCTTTCGCCAGCCGAAATGAGAACAACGAATACAATTCAAGAACTATTTGATCTCGTACAAAGCAAAGAGTAATGGAATACAATCCGTTTTCACTCCAAGGTAAGACGATTTTGGTTACTGGAGCATCATCAGGTATAGGACGAAGCATTGCTGTTGAGAGCTCTAGGATGGGGGCTAAAGTGATTGTGACAGGGCGTAATGTATCCGCACTTCAAGAGACCCTACAGTGTATGAGCGGTGATGTACACACCATAATTCCTGCTGACTTGACAGAAGAAGATTCTGTTATTTCGTTGGTAGACGCATTGCCTGCCCTAGATGGGGTTGTTCATAATGCTGGAATGATAGATCGGATGTTGTGTAAGGCAGCCAAAGAAGAAAAGATGGAGAGGTTAATGAAGACAAACTTTAAAGGGCCTGCTTTATTACAAAAAGGATTATTGAAGAAAAATAAAATAGAAAAAGGTGGTTCTATTGTCTTCATAGCATCTAGGGCGCCCTATGCTCCAAGTATAGGAAATGCTTTTTATTCAGCAACCAAAGGCGCAATGCTTGCATATGCAAAGACTCTTGCTTTAGAAGTGGCTCCTAAACAAATAAGAGTAAACAGTATATGTCCAGCAATGGTTTGGACAGAACTCACGCGTAAAGATGCAGAGCAGATGGATGCAAATTATGAAGAAGCACAACAAAAGTATCCATTAAAAAGATTCGGCAAGCCAGAAGATGTAGCATACCTGGCAATCTACCTTTTATCAGATGCGTCTGTGTGGATGACAGGAAGTCAGATAGATATTACTGGAGGTGGTGAACTAACATTGGTATAATATGAAAGCATTCATTAAAGATATTGCATACTATCTGCCTGAAAAGATAGTAACAAATGAGGATCTCGTGAAGGAGTTCCCTGAATGGAGTGTAGATAAGATAGCGGAAAAGGTAGGCGTTAAGCAGCGGCATGTTGCAACAGACGAAACTGCGTTGGATTTAGCTCAAACAGCAGCTGAAAAACTATTTGCTAAGGGTGCGGTTCAAAAGGAGAATGTAGATTTCGTTCTTCTATGCACTCAAAGTCCTGACTACATACTACCCACCTCTGCATGCATATTACAAGATAGGCTTGGTTTGTCAACAGGAACTGGCGCTTTGGATTTTAATCTGGGCTGCTCTGGCTACGAGTACGGTTTAGCCTTGGCAAAGGGCCTGGTTATATCCGGTGTCTCGAAGAATGTACTATTGTTAACCGCTGAAACTTATAACAAGCATCTCCATTCTCGTGATAAAGGAAACCGAACGATATTTGGTGACGGTGCCAGCGCAACGATTGTTTCTTCAGAGGGTTTTGCTGAGATTGGTGAATTTGTGCTAGGTACCAAGGGTAAAGGTGCTGAGTTTTTGATGGTGAAAACGGGAGGTTCTCGTTACCCGGAGAAGCAAGGCGAAATTGAGTTTGATGAAGGTGGCAATCCAAAATCCCCAGATTACCTTTTTATGGACGGTCAGGAGATTTTTATGTTTACTTTGATGACCGTGCCTAAGATGATAAAACAAACATTGGCGAAGCATGAGTTAGAAAAAGACCAAATTGATTTGTTTGTTTTCCATCAGGCCAATAAATACATGCTTGAGCATTTGAAAGGTAAACTGAAGATTGATGATGAGAAGTTCTTCATGAATCTTGAGAATGTGGGGAATACAGTTTCCTCCACAATACCTATTGCCTTGGTTGATGCAAGAGAACAAGGCAAGCTTAAAGGGAAGGTTTTGATTGCCGGATTTGGCGTGGGATTGAGTTGGGGCGCAACAATATTGGAAGTAAAGGAATAGAGTTTTTCAACCAAAGGAAACCCCCTGTTTTAGCTTTTTAGTGGCAGGTCCGGAGGTATAAGATTAATAACAAAAAAAGTAATTATTTTATGAAGAAAAGTGAAATCAAAGTGTGTACGCACTGTGTAATGAACACGACGGACACTAACTTGGTGCTTGACGAGAATGGAGTATGTGACCGCTGTCATGATTTTGAAGAAAAGGTTCTGCCTTGGTGGAATCACGGTAAAGGTCATGAAGAAGAGTTAAAGAAACTCATTGCTGATATTAAGAAGAGTGGCGAAGGAAAAGAATATGACTGCTTGCTTGGTATGAGTGGCGGTCTTGACAGTAGCTACATGCTGCATATGTGTATTAAGGAATGGGGATTACGCCCGTTCGTGTTTCATATAGATGCTGGCTGGGACCTTCCTGTGACTGTCGAGAACCTGAAGAAGATGGAGGCTAAGATGGGCATTAAGATCCATAATGAGGTAATGGATTGGGAAGAGATGCGTAAAATGCAAATCATATTCTTCAAGGCTGGCTTGGGCTTGGATGTTCCCCAAGATCATTGCTTTGTGGCAATGGTTGATCACTTTGCTGCCAAGATGGGTATCAAATATATTCTGAACGGATTTAATGTTGCCACAGAAGCAGTGGCTGATCCTGAGTCATGGAACGAAGGTGGTGGTTCTGCCTCGGATGCAACATATGTAAAAGATGTTATCCGTCGCAATGGCGGTGGCTGGATGCCCAAACATTTCGTATGGACTTCTGGTTTTAAACATAAGTTCTGGTTGCCGTATGTTAAAGGTGTAAAGACAGTGACTCCTCTAAACTTGATGCCACTGACTCGCCAGCAGATGATAGACACATTGCATGCGGAATATGGTTATGAAGCATACGGCCAAAAGCACTTTGAGGACGAAATCACCAAGTTCATTGAGGGATACTGGAATCCGAAACGCTATGGGCAGGACATCCGTATCGCCTGGAACTCCAGCCTGATTATGACTGGCCAGATGACACGTGAGGAAGCATTGAAACAGATGGAGCAGCCTCCTATGACAGAGGAAGAAGGACAGAAGATGTTCAAGGACATTGCTAAGAAACTTCAGATAAGCGAAGAGGAACTACAATCTTATTTTGACAAAGGTTACGATGGTCGTAAATATCGCACCAGCAATTGGGCATATAAGATTGGCATCAAGATTTATCAGACACTTGGTTTGGATTATAGAATTAGAAAATAATATTGTACCAAAGGAAACCCCCTGTTTTAGCTTTTTAGTGGCAGGTCCGGAGGTTTACACTAATAACAAAAAAAGCATTTATGGAAAAAAGAGAGTATCAGCGCTGTACTCAGTGCGTGATGGATACTACAGATTCAAAGATTAGTTTCGACGAGCATGGTGTTTGTGACCATTGCAGAAACTTTGAGAGAAGAATTAAACCCTATTGGAAACCGAAAGAGAATGATTTTGAAGGGCTTGAAAAATTAGCCCAAGAGATTAGAAAAGCGGGAAAAGGGCGGGATTATGATTGTATTTTAGGTCTAAGTGGAGGGGCAGACAGTAGCTATCTGGCTTACATTGCCAAGGAAGTGATGAACCTCAGACCACTGGCATTTGTGGTTGACACTGGATGGAACCTAAATGTAGCGGTTGAGAATATAGAGAAGATAGTGAAGGGGCTCGACCTCGATATGTATACCGAGGTGGTGAACTGGAAAGAGATGGCAGATTTTCAGCTTTCCATGTTCAAAGCATCTATCTCTTCTCAGGATTTTCCACAGGATCATGCCATTTTCGCAGGTTTGTATAACTATGCAACCAAACACCACATTAAATATGTGCTGACAGGTTCAAATAGTGCTACGGAATTCATTCGTCCACCATTGGAATGGATCTATATGAACGACCTGCGAATGGCCTTAGACATTCACAAAAAGTTCGGTAAGGTTGAGCTGAAGACGTTTCCGCTTTGCAATATCTGGAAGTATCGCATCTGGTATCGCTATTTCTTAGGGATGAGACGTAGGTTCCCGCTGGATTATGTGGTGTATGATAAAGCTGAAGCTGAAGAACTACTCCACGAAAAGTTTGGCTGGACCAAGTATGCCAACAAGCACTACGAGAACGTTTTTACCCGCTTCTTTGAAGGTTACTATTTGCCTCATAAGTTTGGATATGACACTCGCAAGAATGTGTTAAGCAATGAAATACTTGTTGGTACGATGACCCGTGATGAGGCTTTGAAGATTCTGGAACAACCACCTTACGATCCTGAACAAGCTGAACTTGACAAAGCGTATGTGGCCAAGAAACTAGGCATTACAACGGAAGAGTTTGATGAGATTATCAATCAGCCTAACAAGACTCCTGCTGACTACAAGAATTCCATCTGGATGCTTAAAGTCTCGGTGGCAGTTTGTAGATTGTTGGGTATTGAAAACAGAAACATGAGGTAAGATGGTAGCGATAGTAGATTACGGATTGGGCAATCTGGGTTCGATTGCCAATATGCTGAAGGTGATAGGCGAAAAGTCCGTCATCACAGCAGATAAAGATAAGATAGCGCAAGCAGATAGAATCATACTTCCTGGTGTAGGGGCCTTTGATGCGGGTATGTCAAAGCTGACGGAAACTGGATTGGTGGACTTCATAAAAGAACAAGCTCTAAAGGAAAAGAAACCAATCTTGGGTATTTGCTTAGGCATGCAACTGCTTGGACGGAAAAGCGAAGAGGGGCGTCTGGGAGGATTGAACCTGATTCCTTTTGAGTCTGTTCGCTTTCAGTTGGATGATACCAACCTGCGTGTTCCGCACATGGGATGGGATATTGTGGAGTTTCAAAAGAAAAGTCCTTTGGTGGAGGGCTTGACAGGAAGACAACGTTACTACTTTGTTCACTCTTATCATGCCAAGTGTGATAGCAAGGAAAATGTGCTGATGACTTGCGATTACGGCTATGAGTTCGCTTGTGCTGTGGTGCGGGATAATATCTATGGTGTGCAGTTTCACCCCGAGAAGAGTCATGACTTTGGAATGGCTTTACTCGAAAACTTTGTAAGGAGGTGCTAGTATGTTTACAAGACCAAGAATTATCCCCGTCTTGTTGATAGACGACCGAGACTGCATCAAGACTGTGCAGTTTGGAGAGCGCACCTACCTGGGTGATGTTGTGAATGCCGTTAAGATTTTCAACCGCAAAGGCATTGATGAACTGGCCATCCTGGATATTGGTGCCACCAAGAATCATCGTGAGCCAGACTTTGAACTGTTGAAGGATATAGCCAGCGAAGCCTTTATGCCTTTGAGTTGTGGTGGTGGTGTGACTACTATTGATCAAGTTCATCAACTGTTGGCCATTGGTTATGAGAAGGTGGTCATTAATACCTCCCTGATTACGAATCCGGATATGGTACGTGAAGCAATACGGTTATATGGTAGTCAGAGTATTGTGGCCTCTATAGATGCTAAATTGATTGATGGAGAATACAAATGCATGATTTGTGACGGCCAGCAGGTGATTGACAAGCATCCTCGTGATTTGGCCATTGAGGCAGAACAAATGGGCTGTGGTGAGATTATCATCAACAGTATTGACCGAGATGGCATGATGCAGGGATATGACCTGAAACTGGTCAAGATGATTGCAGATGTTGTCAAGGTGCCTGTAACTGCTATTGGGGGTGCAGGTGGAATCAAAGATTTGAAGCAAGTCATTCAAGAGGCTGGAGCCCATGCTGCTGCTGGTGGAAGTATGTTTGTGTTCTATGGAAGACTGAGAGCGGTATTGATTACAGCACCAAGTGAGCAGGAACTTACGGAGGCTGGCGTATATCACGAATAATAATTGATTTGATGAAAACACTTTGGATTATATCTGAGTTATTTCCCCCGGATGAAACATCAACAGCTTTCATCCTGGGGGAGATAGCTAACGTGATGGCAAAGAAGTATGAGGTGAAGGTGATTTGTGGGCCAGAAATCTACGATAAGCGTAAAAAAACAGACCCGAACAATAAGTTTGTATTAGACCATCAAATCTCAGTGACTCATGTGAAGGGCGTAGATTTAGACAAGAACACCTTCTTTGGTAAAGCCATGAGGTTTGCAGTCATCAGCCGCCAACTATATACGACCGCTAAGAAGAACATCAAAGCGGAAGATAAGGTACTTTTAGTGACGAATCCGGCACCTGTCGTTGCTTTGATATCAAGACTGAGGAAGAAACGCAACTTTGAGCTGAATATCTTGGTGCATGATGTATTCCCCGAAAACACAAAGCCGGCTGGGCTGAAACTGCCTTCATGGGCATATCAATTCTTGAAGAATCTATTTGATAAAGCATACAGTAGAGCAGACCAGTTGATTGCTTTGGGCCGTGATATGAAACAGGTCCTGGAGCAAAAGGTTGCAAGATTTGAACACCATCCTAAAGTGACCATTATTGAGAACTGGGCAGACTTGGATATTGTTTCTCCGATAGATATGCCACTGCATCCTGATAAGTTTGTTTTAGAATATGCTGGTAACATAGGGAGAGTGCAGGGGTTGCAGGAGCTAATTGAGAATCTCAAAGAATCATCAAATTACAATCTAGAGTTCCACCTTTGGGGTACCGGAGCGGAAGAATCATGTTTGATAGACTATACTCAAAACCATAAGATGAAAAATGTGATATTCCATGGTGCTTATCTCAGGTCGAAGCAAAGTGAGGTTATCAATAGCTGCGATATGGCTTTGGTAACATTGACGGAGGGAATGTTTGGTCTGGGTGTGCCTTCTAAAACCTACAATATTATGTCAGCGGGGAAAGCGGTTCTTTTCATTGGTGACCCCGAGAGCGAGATAGGATTGCTAGTTAAAGAGAAGAACATAGGCGTTGTCTTTAAGCCAGAAGATAAAGAAGATATTGTGAAATTCCTGGCCAGTTTATCGAAAGACAAACAATCCGAGTTCGCTGAAATGGGCAAGCGGGCTAGGCATGTGGCAGAAATGGAATATGCGAAGGATATTATACTCAACAAATTTGTAGAAGCGATATAATGAAAAAATTATTATTTACTGGTGGTACTGGATTTCTTGGGAAGAATGTGATGCCCATACTTACACAAAGGTATGAGGTAACAACATGTGGTATCACGTCTGATGATATGATTAAGGCAAACTTAGCAAGGGAAGTACCAGTTTTACCCACACACTATGATATTGTGCTACATGCTTGTGGTAAAGCTCATATTGTACCTAAGACAGAGGCTGAAAAGCAAGCATTCTATGATGTGAATTATCAAGGCACTGTAAACCTTTGTTCAGCGTTAGAGCAAGCTGGTGTGCCTAATGCACTTATCTTTATCTCTACGGTAGCAGTCTATGGATGTGAGTATGGTGATTTGATTGATGAATATCATCCGTTGAATGGCGATACTCCTTATGCTAAGAGTAAGATTATGGCGGAGACGTATCTGACAAAGTGGTGTTTAGATAATCAAGTAAAGTTGAGTATTCTACGGCCTTCTTTGTTAGCTGGTAAGAATGCTCCCGGTAACCTTGGCGCGATGGTAAATGGTATCAAGAAGGGCTTCTATATGAATATTGCTGGCGGTAAAGTAGTTAAGAGTATTTTGATGGCTGAGGATATTGCCCATTTACTTCCACTTCTAGAAGTGAAAGGTGGTGTATATAATATTTGTGATACTAGGCAACCTTCCTTTGGCGAGATTTCATTTTCCATTGCAAACCAGCTGGGTAAGAGGAAACCATTGAATGTGCCTTATTGGATGGCTTGGTGTATGGCCAAAGTGGGAGATTTGTTAGGGAACAAGTCACCTATTAACACCTATAAACTAGAGAAGATGACTAAGTCGCTTACTTTTAGTAATGAGAAGGCTAGGACGGAATTGGGATGGGAACCGCTTAATGTTCTCGATAATTATCGAATATAATGGACATGCTCTTTCTCGAACTATTTCAGTTCGCATTTGGTAATCGTGTTAGCCTAAGTAAGATACTTTCGGAGGATGAGTGGCGATTTGTTTTTAATACTGCAGAAAAACAAGCGATTGCGGGCATAATATTTGAAGCATTAGACCCGTTAAGTAAAACAGGGCAAAAAATACCTACAGTACTATTATTTGATTGGATAGGTTTAGCAGAGAGAATTAAAAATCAAAATATAGTAGTAAATCAGCGGTGCAGAGATATTACGAAACATTTCTCAGATGCAGGTTTTGCTTCTTGTATTCTGAAAGGGCAAGGTAATGCCCGTTTATATCCCAACCCATTAAGTAGACAATCAGGAGATATTGATATTTGGGTGAGAGGTAAAGAAAGCGAAATAAAGAGATTCGTTAAGGATAGATTCCCTAATGCAGAGGATTGTCTCTATCATATCGATTACCCTATATTTGACGATGTAGAAGTAGAAGTCCATTACGCGCCCTCCTATATTCGTGCTCCCAAGTATGGGTATGATAGAAAACTAAAGGCGTTTTATGAGCTGTATGCGGAAGAACAATTTACACACAAAGTCTATGTAGAAGGTATAGGAGGTGAGATGTGTGTACCAACTGACGAGTTTAATGTTATATATCAGTTAATGCACATAAAGAGTCATTTCATCAGCGATGGAGTAGGCTTCAGGCAAATAATCGATTATTACTATCTTCTTTCAAACATAGAAGATAATAATAGTAAGGTGAGGTGGAAAGATCAACTTAAAGAATTAGGATTACTGAAAATTGCAAGAGCTGTAATGTGGGTCCTTCACGACACGATGGGGCTAGATGATAAATATTTGATTGCTGAGCCCGATGAAGTTAGAGGAAAGCTTCTGTTATCAGAGATTTTTGCATGCGGCAATATGGGTAAATATGATAATCGTATTTCCGGAAAAATAAGAAGTAAACATCCTTATGTTTCGAAAGCGATGAAAGGTTTGAGGATAGGAGCGTATTTCCCTTATGATGTATGGGTGGAACCGCTTCTTGGTAAGATATACAGAATGAATCATTGAAGATATTTTTAAGTATTTATGTGTATGACATATATTATCATAGCAGTACTGCTACTCGCAGCGGAACTGCTTTACTTTAAGATAGCGGATAAATGCAATATCATTGATAAGCCTAATGAACGTAGTTCGCATAGGCGAATTGTGCTGCGTGGAGGTGGTATTATCTTTACCATAGCATTGTGGATATGGAGTGTTTGGAGCGGATTCCAATATCCATGGTTATTGGCGGGTGTAACGCTGGCAGCGGGTATCAGTTTCATAGATGACATCCATTCTTTGCCCGATTCACTGCGCCTGATAATTCAGTTTGTGGCAATGTTTATGATATTTCAAGAAATTGGAATTCTGCATTGGGATATGTGGTGGATAATCCCAATTGCACTTATCGTTTGCGTTGGTGCAACCAACATATATAATTTTATGGATGGTATCAACGGTATCACTGGTGGTTATTCATTGGCGATGCTGATACCTCTATATCTGTTGAATCAAAAATATTGTTTCGTAGATGAATCTCTATTGATTGTCATCGGACTGTCGGTATTGGTATTCTGTTTGTTTAACTTCCGTACGAAAGCGAAATGCTTTGCGGGAGATGTGGGCAGTATCGGTATTGCTTTGATATTGGTGTTTGCTGTTGGTAGATTGATGCTGGTGACTGGTGATATAACATGGATTGTGCTGTTCATGATATATGGCGTGGATGGATGTTTGACTATCTGTCATCGTATTATGCTCCATGAGAACTTGGGACAAGCGCATCGTAAGCATGCCTATCAGCTGATGGCGAATGAGTTGAAGATGAGTCACGTCACAGTTTCCTTGATTTACATTGGGGTACAATTGGTCGTTTCGCTCGGATTCATATACCTAATCCCGAATACCATTGTGGCACATTGGATTTATCTAGTGACAGCTGCTTTGGTTTTGGCTGTAGCGTATGTGCTATTCAAGATGAAGTATTATCATCTACATGAGGAATATTTGGCTTCGCTGAAGAAGTAGTCTTAAATATATAAATTGAGGGATATGAAGATTACACAAGCAATACTTGATGATCTTACTGCTAAGGCAAAGGAATCGCCAAGACTTCGTATGAATCTTGACTTGCGCGACTCTGCAGAGGATACTTCTCAGAGAATGCTGAATGCGATAGAGCCTGGTTCTCCATTACCTATTCATAGACATCAGAAGACTTCGGAAACTGTTGTATGTATACGGGGTAGATTGGTGGAAGAGTTCTATGATGACTTGGAGAGAATTTGTACTGAACGTATAGAACTTTCGCCAAATGGTCCTGTTGTGGCTCTTAATATACCTGCAGGTCAATGGCACACTGTGCAGGCATTAGAATCAGGCACGGTAATTCTGGAAATGAAGAATGGAAAGTATGAACCGATTCAGGACTGCGATATCCTGAAGATGTAAGATGGCTGATGTATGAAGGAAGATGTCATTTATAGGTTGAAAGAATTTATCGAGGAAGAGGCAA
>JAEEGL014924092.1_pt1 | contig 38260 bp, 20 predicted proteins | sample 9134231 | NCBI WGS metagenome assembly JAEEGL01 (sample SAMN16246548, study PRJNA631951) | gut metagenome | biome: gut microbiome; feature: rumen; material: fiber-attached | host: Bos | place: Iran: Karaj | collected 2018-10
TAGATCTTTCCAACCACTACCAAAGTAAGCCGAAGGATTAGTTATTTCATAATCATCAATTTCTCCCCATGTGCTTTGATAAAGAGTTATAGCACTTGGAAGATTGCCATTAGCCATATCTTCACTAGTAAATGTATAGCTTCCGGTAGTTGGAATATATTTTTTACTATTAGCTCCACTATCATCTACATATTCTAGTTTCAATGAATATGTCTCATAAGTTGGTTGCTCATATTCTACAAAGAAGAATTGAACATATTGAGTGGAACTATCCGTATCAAGTGTAAATGTATACTCTGTTCTTGTGGTATCTATTCTACCAGATACAAATTCACTAACAGTGACAGATGATCCAACGTTCCATCCTCTTCCATTTGGTTTTAAGCCAACGTATTCATAACTTCTTGAAGGCTTTGTTACTGTAATTTTGTCTCCATCAGAGCCTGTGTACGTCTTTGAACTTTTCTTATTGATTTTCTTAATAATTTGATTTGCATCTGCACTAATTAAGTATTCTTCAACTATATAATCAACATCCGTAACAGGTACTGGCTCTTTAGGAAGCCATGGTGATGGAACTTCAATTATTACATCGCTATCAACCTCTAATTGTGTTGCGTTATCTCCATCATTAGTACTATAAGGGCTATTGATATTGTTAGTATTTATATAATTATTCCTTGCACTTCTCCAAGAATCTTTTAATTTAATTCTAAACGTAATTGTTGGCCATTCGCCATTAAATGTTTGTCCAAACTTAAGTCCTAAACTTTTTGAAACGTTCCAAACGATTCTATTACGAGAAGAATCGAAATATGGTTGAGTCCCTTCAATATTTGAACTTACTGAACCATCAATATAATCAAAATCTTTGTAGTTAATTGTATCAGTAAGTTTAAATCCCATATTAGGTTCTTGCTGACCAAAGAACAACTGATTTAAAGCAGCTTCAACCTTCGCCGGTATTTTATCATTATATTTACCACTTGAATCAATATCAATAATATAATCCTTGTTAGCTGTGAAAATATTATTAGCAAAACCTTGACTCTTTCCTATACCAATAACTGGAAGAAACGGTGCATCTTTATAATACTTTGCCTCACTAGTAGGATAAGTTGGCCAGCCTTTGGTAATATTATTCCAAATTGGTATAATAGTTCCACCAGTTCTAACTCTTCCTGTTCTAATTAAGAAAATCTTAGTGTTAAGGCTTTCTCTAAGTTCATATGCTGCTTTTTTATAGAAAGTATTAATCGGAGACTTCACCGAACCATTAAGTTTACCATTTAAACCAGCTTTAACAGATTGTTCATACGATAAACCACCATCTCTATTGATCATAAAGGCTAAATTTTCAGTATAATAAGTTCCATAGTTCTCATATCCTTTATCTCTTCCGCCTTTACTTGAGTATATTGGATCGGCATCACCATCTGAGAAAACAAGTAAGCATCCCTGTCTTGAAGTATCAGTTCTTAACTGATAAAGGGCATTGGTAGCTAATAATGGCAAGTCGATATTTGTATACTCATTTTTTGCAAACACTGTAGACATATCACTTGCAACTTTTGTAATAACCTTGTTTAAATCAGCTTGTGAAGTTACAAATGACTTATTTGCTGCATCTGAACCAATATTGGTTTTAAAATCAGCTACAATATCGTTATACTTTTTTACTAAAGCATCATTTCTTGATTTTAAATTTTGAGCCTTAGTGTTAGAAGAATAATCAGATGGCATAGCTATATTATATTTAGTACCTAAGTTATAATTTTGATTTCTAGTAATCTTCTTAACAGTGCTTCCATCCAAATAGTATATATACGTTGTCTCACCAAATATAATAATTGAAATTCTATTATTGTAGTCAGCTTTTAGCAACGTAGTATTAATGCTATTTAAAAGTGTAGTTAAATTTTTATTGATATCCTTATTGGTAGTGCCAAGATATCCAAAACCAGTATAAGAGCCATCTAGTGCAACAACAATATCTGAGTCGTAAATCTTGGGGCCTTGACTTTGAACTTCGATTGTAACCTCGGCCTCTGTCTTTTCTTCATCGAGCCATCTGGCACTCTTAGTTACTTGGTAATCATCTTTGGCACTTGCAACCTTTTGTGTGTTGTAGTACTGGCCATTCTTGTACTTACCAACTCTTGTAGAGAAGTTTGCCGCATAAGCAAAACTCCATAGAACGAAGAGAATCATTAAGAATGAAAATGCTTGTAAAATCTTCTTTTTCATAATACCTCCTATAAACTCTTTGGATACTGGCAACTTAATAGTTGCCAGTATCTAAAATTTATATACTAGTGTGATTGAGCTGCTTCTACAGCTTTAACATCGATATCGTATATTGCCACTGGGAAATAGCCATCATTTTCAACTTGATAGTTATAAAGTGTATTGGTTACTGGTAAATGTACCTCGTGAGGAACTTTATATGTATCGTTTCCATGTGCTCTTTCATAATTCCAGCAATTATAAGTTGAACTTGCATAGCTTAAATATGTGTTGCCTTTTTCTGTTAAAGTCTCAATCTTAAATGAAACCATAACGTAACCTTTTGTTAGTGCCTTACCCGAGCTATCTTTAACAACTAACGTTCTTGGCAATGTATATTCTGCATACCAATGACCAAGAGAGTTAACAACTTGATTTAGTGATAAACCTGCTTTGTTTTTAGCATTTGCATCAAAGTATGAGCCATCCTCTCGATTAGCTGTATATGGCAAGTACTTGTTAGCATCTTTGGTTAATTGTCTTCCAATTAATCCAACTTCAGATTTAGCAAGTCCATAATTTCTAAATGGAAGTCTAAGCTTTGTTGGAAGTTTCAATAAACCTTGGTTACCAAAATCAACTACAGCATTTGTGCCTTCTATATATTCAGCATATGCACATTTAATGCTTGCAAAACTATCTATTCCTGTTCTTCCAGAAATATTAGGTGAAAATGTTTTTAATTCTCTTGCTTTTGCTTGTTCTTCTATTACCTTTTGCTTTAATCTAGCTTGTGTTGATAAAGAAGTACTAAATGTGTTAATTGTTGAACTTCCAGGAATAGCAATCACATTACCTTTTGAATCAGTGCAACTAAATGTCGCTGATACTATATTTCCAGCCATATCAAAGTAAGTTAGCTTAGGTGTTATCTTTATGAAGCTTGATTTTAATCCCTTTGTGTTTATATTAAATAGGAATGTGCTTCCAAGGCTAATGCCATATTTATAAGTGCCTGATAATGGTTGTGTCTTTAGGCTTTCGCTACCACCAAACCTTGATGCTAAATCATTATCATACAAGTAAGTTGCACCATAGTCCTTAGTTCCCCAAGCTGGTTTAATTTCATGCTGACCTATTGGAAGTGTATCGGCCCTATACTCCATACCAACCAAATTATTGTTTCGTTCTCCCACAAACAAGCTTTGATTCCATGGACCATCGCCTGTTAGATTAGTAACAGTGAAGTCATATACTCGACCAATTACAAAGATGTCTACGGTCTTATCAATTGTAGCATTTGTAGCTTTGTTTCTTAGTGTTATCTTAACAGCATTATCGCCTGCATAGCTTTGTTCTAGTACCCATGAAGGTAACCTAAAGTACATTTTCTTTGATCTTCCTCTTTCGTTTTCAGCAATAGTGATATTTTTTTTATCTTCAGGGATACCTTCTAGTTTTACATGCTTGTTGCCTTGTTTAACAATCATGAATTCACCAAGTTTATCTTTATCGTTACTATATTTCTTATTAGCATACACATCAAATGGCATTTGAACGTCTACAATTTCATACTCACCAGAAATATCGCTATTATTCTCGAATTCAAATCTTAAGCTAAACGCTTCATCAAGAACGATTACCTTGTCATCTTCTTTCTTACCTAATTCAGTTAATGCAGGGCTATCTTTTGGACTTTCTAGTCCGTCGCCTTCGTATTCGATGATTGGTTCGATATCTATGTCTGGTTCTTCTGGAACTTCTTTATATTTGTAGAAGAATTTAATAACTACATCTTGTGTACATGCAGATTCTTGCTCGTTCTTAACAAAAACTTCGCTCAAATTGTTTTCAACATCAATTGCGTTATTAGGATCAACTGAAGTTCTATTCTCCAAGAATTCATATTGACTCTTATAATTTGAATCAGGCTCAAACTTTTGAGCTTCGGGTCCAAACTTAACAGTGCTTGAATTTGTTAATTTTGTGTCTGGAATCTCAATTCCATTTTCATCTTCAACTATATGATATACTGTTACTTTTCTAGGTGGCACATAATAAATATTAACAACAATATCATTTGTGATATTACTAATTGTCATTGGGAATGTGCCAGTTTGTTGAGCGCCACCATCTAGGTTATGATAAACATACACATATTCTGAATAATTACCATTATTTGCTAAATTGATTTCTACACTTCCATTATTTGCAATGTTGTTTTTTGTTTCTTGTTTAAACGGAGTACTTTTATTAGTAATAGAAAAGTGATTAACTTTTACGGTATGTGTTTGTACTGATTTTACATATATAAAATCTATATATTTGATTTCGCCTCTTTTAAGTTGTATTTTCACTTCACCTTTTTTATTAATTCCATAATCATTAATATTAGCATCCTTTTTATAAGGAATAAGTCCATTATTATCAGGATTTTTATCATATTTAATAAAACCATAGTATGGATATTCAGATAAATATTTAGTTAGATCTATATTCTCCAATATTTCTGCTCTACAATCTTCTTCTTTTATTTTTTTCTGTCCCTCATTGGCATAGTGAATTTTCCATCCATATGATTGTGCTTTTTTAATAACATTTGTATCTTCACTTATCTCAATTTCAATTGCCCTCAATCTATATTCTGCCAATCGATTTACATAGAAGAAATCAAAGCAATAAAACTCATTAATTGTTGGAGTGTACTTTGTATCAGCAGTTGCACCATAAGATCTCAAAACACCATTTAATATGTCTTTAGTGCTTTTTTCAAGTAGCTTTATATCATCTTCCGATATTACATTAGTGCCTTGACGGCTTAAGAAAAAGTCATATCCTTGGATGCTAGGGCTTGATACAGTTATTTTTTCCCCTTGTTCTGCAGATTTAGTCTCATCTTTGTATAGATTGATTTCGTCAACATTTCCATCTTTATTGACATCAATTTTCCAGATTCTGACTCTGTAATCAATTTTGTTTGGCTCCATTTTGTAGTAAAACGTTATCTCATTATTTTGACTTAATGCTAACACGCTATCAGCATAATCTTCATACTTAAGATTCTTCTTAGTGTTATAGTCAATTTTGTTTTGGAAATGGTATTGATCACTCCACCTCTCATCTAGAGACTTTAGATCATCACCTGTCTTATAGTATCCACTAATATTATATTCTTTATCTTCATTGCTCTGAGTGGCTCCCCATTTTGAATAGTCATTTTTTATTACGTCATCACTATCATATTTAAACTCTTGTAGACTTTTAAATTCTACTTTATTGTTTTTATCACAAGCAACATAATTAACTTTCAAAGTGTATTGCTCCGTAACAGGTAGCCATGGCGATGGAACTTCAACATGCTCACCAGGCTCAGGAGTATCTAATTTCAAATAATCGTCTGGATCATCATCAGGAGTCTTCTCTGGATCTGGTTTATTATTAACCGTAGGTATAATGTTTGTATTAACCATACCAATATGATCTATAACTCTAGCTTTATTTAAATTCAATTTAAAGGTCAAATACGGAGCTTCACCGTCAAACAATTGTGCATAGCTAATGCCTTTAATCTTCCATGTAATAGTATGGTTACTAGAATTATAACTAACCGTATAATTCTTAGAAGGAAGGTTAGATTCAAAAGTATCACTAATCAAATCAAAATTATCATAGTTAATAACATCTGTAATAGTACCACTAAATTTTGCAATTGAATTAGATGGATTTAGGTTTGCAATTGTCCTATCAACTATTGAGTATAGATTCTCTCTAAGAGCACTTATTGAATTTAACTTTGAAACTGGAAATATTCTTTTTCTTGAGTCGGTATTTGAAAGTAAGTTAAACCTTGCATCATTACTTGAATTGACGCCTTCGTAAAACTTATCTGCTGCTGCAGTTGTAAATACCATCGGTACATTTGGATATTTACCATATGAATCTTTATACTGACCTTCTTTGGTCATTTTAATTCCTCTAGTAATATAATTCCAAATCGGTGCAAGATAGCGATCTTCACAGTGTCTTTCTGCGGTTCCAGTTCTTATTAAAAATATGTCACTTCCTTTTCCCTCATAATTATCGTTATATAAATTTGGATTTCTTAAATCATCGGATGCAATCTTATAAAAATAATTAATTGGGTATCTTCCTCTTATAGAATTTCTAGCTGCAGAATAAAATTTATATGACTCTCTAAGATGTGCATTGGTTCCACTAATAGGACATGTAATACAATCTCTAGTGAATGTAGGAACACCCTCCGTCATAGGAATACCAGGATATGATTTATAATTGTAATTTATGTTAAATTCTCCCATTGGATCTGGAACACCATCTGAGAAAATAACAACTACACTATCTCTAGAAGTATCACTTCTGTTATCTAATAAAAGTTTTGGTATTAATAAGCTTAAATCAATATTGGTAAACTCTTGATGCTTTTTTGATTCATTAAAAACCTTTGTATATAACGCGTCAATTGACGTTTCATCAAAGAAGTAATTATCTGAGTCTCCTTCTTTAAACATACCATTAGATAACTCCGTTTTAAGCTTTTTATAGTATTCAGTTAATTTAGTATTTCTTGCTTCAATGTTTACAGCTAAACTATTAGAATGTGTTGGCTCAAAAAGACCTTTATCAGCATGAGGGTTTGATATAGTAACTCCACCATTTTTTCCAAACTTATCTTTATCTGTTAATACGCCTTTATATAAAACTCTTTGAACGTTAATATTATTTGAATCATTCTCTTTAAACAAAGATGCATATTCTGAAAATGTAACAACAGCAATCCTATTTATTGGAACCTGTTCTCCATCTTGAACATCGTATTGATATTCAAGATATTTATGCATAATTTCTTTAAGGAATTCTTTTTGAAACCCTGCTGCTTTAGAACCTTCTACATCTTTTAGCGATTCACCAAAGTACTCAAAGCAGCTATTTGAAACGTCAAATACAAGTACGATATCTGCGCCTCTTTTCCTTTCGACCGGCTTAGTATCTACTTGAATTTTAACTTCTGCCTCTTCGCCACTAACTATCCATTGAGCGCTCTTAGTAACTTTTACGTTTCCGTCTTTGCTAACAACGGTTTGAGATGTTCTATAATCATAATTAAGGTAGTTTCCTACATTTGTCTCCCAAACTTCAGCTGCATAAACAAAACTTGACACAACAAATAGTATTAAAAGTGCAAATAGTATTTTACTTAACCCTTTTCTCATAATGTCCTCCAATTTTTCACATAATAATCCTATTTTCATTTTAGCATTTTATGGGCATTTTAGCCCGATTTGTAAGGTTATGTAACACAAATATAATATCATTGTAACGTTCCTAAAAAGTAGTCAAAAAGCACCTTTTTATGGCACATAAATAGCGCCGGCGAAACGCCGACGCTATTATTATTTTACTAGTGTGTCATTGCTGCATCTTGGCTTAATTTAGCAGATGCATCATAAATTGCTACTGGGAAGAATCCATCACTATAATCTATTGTAAATGATGCCGGATTTGTCTTGTTTTGTAAGTTTGCCATTACTGATGGTGCATTTACATTTCTTACGTGACTTGCATTCTTAACCGTTGCATTTTCAATATCCCATTGATTGAACACTACTCTACTGTTATTTTCTATGTCTTTAGTGATGTTTTGTTGTTCATACATCAAGTATGTCTTCTTATCTCCATCTTGTGTATAAATCTTGAACAATACTACTATGAAGCCATCTTTTAGTGTTTCATTACCCCTCTTAACAAGTAATGTATTAGGTAATCTATAACCTGCATACCAATGACATACGGAGTTTACAAGTACTTTTTCTGTTACTAAATCAGCCATATTGCCCAAATAGCCAGTGCCATATTTTTCAAAGTTATATAATTGCTTTAACTTCGTGTTTTCAAAGCACTTGAGTCTATTATCTTGACCTATTAACCTTGTTTCACTTCTAAATAGTTGTGCATCTCTTGCATAATACAAGTATGGAAGTCTCAAGCTCTTTGAAATCTCAAGTAACTTACTTGTTCCAAATGGAGTGTTGCCTAGCTTGATTTCATAGTATGCATTTACTAAGCTCATGAAATTTTGTCTTTCTGAATTTATGCCTGCTGTTAAGTTTTTATCCTTGTTTGCATATGTGTTCAAAGCTTCCAATAATTCATTCATAAATTCGTCAGTTCTTCTAGCATCACTGTTTAACTGAGTAACTAATTGATCTTCTCTTGTAACTCTTCCATTTGCATCAGCAAAATCCTTCTCAGTGTTTGTTGCAGGGTCAATATACTTAAATACTACTGATTTATCTGGTATTGTTGCTCCTGCTGGGTAGTATAGAAGCTTTGGTTCAATTAATATTTTCTCAGACTTTAAGCCCTTAGTGTTAATAGTAAACATAAATGAGCTTCCAAGTCTTATACCATAGTTGTAAGTATTAGGTTGTGTTGTTCTTTCCTGATTTGCTTGAACATTTGAGTTATATAGTATTGTTGAACCGAATTCTTCAACCTTGACTTTTGATTGTCCTATTGGTAATGTATCAGCCTTATATTCAATGTTTGCATTATTGCCTGTGAACAATGAATTGCTCCAAATATCATCTCCAATAAGTTTTGTTACTGTAAAGTCATATAAACGACCAATTACTGTTATTGTTATCTTCTTGTGAGTTGTTTCCTCACCACCAAATTGTAGCCAGAACTCAACTTGATTATCGTAGTTCTTTTCTTGTACATACGAAGGAATTCTAAATGTTATTACTGGGTCTTTGTCTTTGTATTCTTTGGCAAAGTCATATACCTCAAATGTGCTTCCTGCGTCATGTACAACTGCATCGTTAGTGTCCTTCTTATTTGTGAACACATCAAATGGCATCTTAGCCATAATCTTTGCTCCTGCTCCTTTTGCAAGACTTCCTGTTCCACTTGTGTTCATCTTTACACTAAACAAATCGTCAAGTACAACTCTGTTATTTCCAAATTCGTCCTTACGGCTTGGTTCTAATTGATCAACTTCACCATCTGGTACAAACTCTGGTGTTATTATTGGGCCTTTGTAGTATAATTTGATAATTGTCTTTCCTTCTTCTATTGTAATCTCACAAAGAGGTTGTTCTTGTGGAACATCATTAACTTTCCAATTACCTGTGTATACTAATCCTGGTATGTTACGAGCCTCCGGCGTATATGGATTTCCCGGATGAACATCAGGATGTTCTGGATTATTCTCATTTGTAGCAAGTTGATCGTCAGTACCTTCTAGTAAGTGCAATACCTCAACTTCTGCTTGCTCATCCTTTTGCTTATACCAATAAACAACTATTAAATCTTCGGTTATTTGTGGGCCTTCATTAATAGGTGCACTAGAACTTGTGATATCCCAATTATAGCCTACGTCCGGTCTGGTTTCATATTCTTCAAATTTCCAATCATTAATATCTTTCTTATTTGGTACTATAATGCTTCCAACATAGGTTCCTGCTTTAGTAGATACACCCGTCCTTGGTGTAGCAACATCTCCATCTACATCATCTAAGTCTAGGTCTTTCTTATTTATGTCTCTATAGTAAAAGCTTACTTTTGGAGTTGGTGCAACTGTTCTTAAATAGATGAAATCAATATAAAGGTTTGCACCAGCCTTCGCATCAAACTCAAAACTCTGTGCGTTTTCCAATATAGAATTGCTTGTAACAAAATCGTCCATCTTTTCTGCTTCTATAAGCATACGAGCATAATCATTACCTCTTGATCCTATAAGCTGATCATCCTTTAAATCATCCGGAAGGTATGTATCGCTTTTTATTACAACATGTTTTCCAACATCAACTGCAATATCTGTACATTCTTCAGGCCTGTACGCTCCTCCAACAATTTTGATGTTTGTAATCTCATCACTATTATTTGCCTTTTCACCAGTTACCAAGAAATATCGAACACTATATAGTGTCTTTTCTTCACTTGCATTATAGTGATATACAATTTCATTGTCTTGCAACAAACCAAATTCTTGGCTCTCTTCCCCACCATCAGTGTATCTTATCTTTTCATCATTAATATAGATTTTTCCTTTTGTCCTAATTACTTTGTCCTTCCAGCCAAAAGTTGCAAACACGTTATCTTCTTCTACAATAAATTGATTAACATTACTCTTATATCCATTAATGTGATTTTTAAGCAGTGAATTCTCAACAAAGTCATTGTCATCTAAATTATCCTTTGTATATTTTATAGTCTTTGTTATTGTTGCATTACTACTTGGGCTATCATCTACATATTGAAGTATTAATTCATACGAGCCTTCTTCAACTTCGACATCCCTATCAAGCCATGGTGAAGGAATTTCTACATCATCTTCTGGAGAATCAGGGTCTGGATCAAATACACACTCATTATCTTCAGGCTCTATTTCGTTTGTATTTATCCAGCCTCCAAGAGTTTCAACATACTCTTCCTTAAGCTTAATTGTAAATGTTAAGACTGGATTTCCACCTAATTCTTCAAAGCCACCATAGTAAATTTCGTCATCAGCCAAAAATTCCCATTTAATAGTATGAGAAACTTCGTCATACGAAACATTGCCAGTTAAATCTATATCTCCAATCTTTGCCTGCCAGCTATTTAGTACTATTTCGAACTTATCTGAATTAATCTTATCTGTAAGAGTTCCTGTGAATTTAGCAGTTGGCCACATATAAACATTAATCAAATCAGTTAAGATAGAATTAATTCTTTCAATCGTTTGCTCTTTCTTCTTTTTAGAACCTTCATAAGCAAAGAAAATGTGATTGCCCGGAGTAGTTCTTTGAGCATAAGTACTATCATTTGAAATTTGTCCAATGTATGGAATCTGAGGGAAACGTCCATATGTATTTGCATCTTTAGCATTGCTTATATTATCAACGTGACCTGTAATGTAGTTCCATATCGCATTAATTGCATCAAACGCTGCACCGTTATAGTGGCTAGTGTTTCTTCCTGTTTTAACAAGGAATATACTACCATTAGCATTATTTCTAATATCATCTGACGCAATCTTGTAGAAGTAGTTTGCAGGATATGTACCAGTACCTTTAGCTCTGACGTTTGCATCTTTATTGTGTCCACAAACTATACCTTCTTTATAAGCATACCATTGTGTATTACTTGTGATTGTTACGCAACCATTCATCTGAGAGCCTGCATAAACCATTGGGTCTGGCTCACCATCAGAGAATACTATTACAATACTATTTCTATCTGTATTTGCTCTGTTTTCTAGAAGAACTTGAGGAATGACCAAAGCTAAGTCTATGTTAGTGTATGAACCACTTTTAATGTTAGCTCTAACAGCTCTTTCAACTTGTGCATAATTGTCTTTATCAAAGAAGAAATCATCTGAAGTATTTCCGCCAGTTAATCCTAGTTTAGAAGCTATTTGTGTTTTGTATGCAGGATATCTTTTATCTAGAACGTCTTGTCTTAACTGTAGATTCTTTGCAGTATTGTTTCCTTTTCCTTTTGGATTAAATAGTGAATTATCATTTCCTCTAGGTATGCTTACTCCAACAGTTTCAACCTTAGATGGAGTACGTTTAAATAGTCTTCCACTTTCGTCGAATTCAACTACAGCAATTCTGTTATTAGATCTTTGCAAATCATAACCACTATATGATCCTAAAATGAATCTTTCGGCAATTGCATCAAAGCACTCATCAATGAATTGTTCATTAGCGCCCATACTAGGTTTATTTCTATTTTGTGGAGTAGACTCATAAGCGCCTGTGAACTGCTCATAAGCAGTAGCAGAAGTATCGATAACTATGATAATATCTGTGTCTTCAAGTTTAGTTTTTGTATCAATCTCTATTTTAACCTCTGCTAGGGTCTTTTCTTCATCAAGCCACTTAGCACTTTTATTTAAGGCAATGGTCTGATCATTATTCATAGTGTTTTGTTCTTGCTTATGCTCCTCAATTCCAGGAACTGCATCGTTTTCCCACCTTAAAGATGCATAAACAAAGCTCCCTAAAACATATAAAAGTGTCAATAGTAGTAAGGCTTTACTAATCTTCTTCATAACTTCCTCCTAGATATAGTCTAATACTAATTATATTCCTATAAATTCTATCAAAAATAAGTAGAATTCCTTTAAGTATTACAATATTGTAACAAAAATATAATATTTGAAACAAAGCGCATAAAAAAGCACCCGCAACACCATTTAAGGCATTGCGGGCGATTTTTATTTTGCATACTCAACGGTTCTACTTTCTCTAACAATTGTTACTTTAATTTGTCCTGGATATTCCATTTCATCTTCAATTCGTTTAGCAACATCGTGAGCCATAACTGTCATCTTGTCATCGTCAATATCTTCTGGCTTAACCATGATTCTAACTTCACGACCAGCCTGAATTGCATAAGACTTTTCAACACCTGGAAAACTATCAGCGATTTCTTCAAGTTTTTCAAGACGTTTGATGTATGTCTCAAGCGTTTCACGTCTAGCACCTGGACGAGAAGCTGAGATGGCATCTGCTGCCATAACTACAACTGCTTCTAGAGAAGTTGGTTCTACGTCTCCGTGGTGAGCTTGAACAGCATTGATAACTTGTTCATTTTCTTTATATCTTTTAAGAATATCTACACCAATTTCAACGTGTGTTCCTTCAATTTCGTGGTCGATTGACTTACCAATATCATGAAGCAAACCAGCTCTTTTAGCAAGTTTAGAATCAAGACCAAGTTCGTCAGCAATTATTCCACAAAGTTGAGAAACTTCAATTGAGTGATTAAGAACATTTTGTCCATAACTTGTTCTATATTTAAGCTTTCCGATTAGTTTGATAATGTCTGGATCAAGTCCGATAACTCCTGTTTCCATAGAAGCTCTTTCTCCTTCAGACTTAATTATCTCTTCTAACTCATCCTTAGCTTTCTCTACCATTTCTTCGATTCTAGCAGGGTGAATTCTTCCATCTACAACTAATTTTTCAAGTGCTATCCTAGCGACTTCTCTACGTATAGGATCAAACCCTGAAAGTATTACTGCTTCAGGAGTATCATCGATGATCAAATCGATTCCTGTAAGAGTCTCAAGAGACTTAATGTTACGACCCTCTCTACCAATGATACGACCTTTCATGTCGTCATTAGGTAAAGGCACAACCGAAACAGTTGTTTCTTGAGTGTGATCTGCTGCACACTTTTGAATAGCAAAGGTAATAAGATTTTTGGCCTTTTTGTCAGCCTCATCTTTTGCTTTGTTTTCTGCCTCTTTGATTTCCAAGGCAAGTTCATGAGATAATGTTTCACGAACATTCTTTAGAAGATACTCTTTAGCTTCTTCAATTGAAAGTCCTGAAATTCTAACTAACTCTTCGTTTTGTTTTTGTCCGAATTTTTCAAGCTCAGCCTTCATGTTGTCTAATTCTTGCATTTTTTCTTGCAATTGAATCTCTTTTCTTTCTAGGTTGTCAACTTTTCTGTCGAGTGTTTCTTCTTTTTGAACTAATCTTTTTTCTTGTTTTTGAATTTCTGCTCTTCTCTCTTTAATTTCTCTGTTTAACTCTGCCTTTTCAGCTTGTATTTCTTCTTTTGCAGAAAGAATCTTCTCTTTTCTTTCGCTCTCTGCTTCTTTTTTAGCATCATCAATTAATTTATCTGCTTGATCTTGAGCATTTTTTAAAATTGATTGGCCTTTTTTTTCATTAGATTTTTCTATGTGTTTATGAATACATATGAAAATCACTGCTGATACTGCTAAAGTTATAATAACTGAAATTAAAAGAGGAATAAGTAATTCGTTCATGTTCTTTTCCTCCTTAATATTAAAATGTCAATGTACAATATATTAAAACGATTCCACTTATGAATACAAAAAACTGTTATATTTTATGTAAACCAAGTTATAATAATATACCATTACGGGAATAATTCTATAATTTATATTAACCTTTGTCAACACATATTTAATAATGGCTTAAAACGGCTATATAAAGCCAAAAGGCGTCCGTTTTGCACCATCTCGGTATACTTTTGTAACAAAGATTTTATGTATATTTAATATCTCCCATCCTTTTTATTTGATAAAATAATTAGTATATAGTACAAAGGAGTATTTGTTATGGATGAATTATTTGCATTTCTTATTTTTATTGGTTGTGCTATCTTTTGCTTATTTATTATCTGGCTTTCCACTTTTAAGAAAGTCCCTTCTAATTCAGTAATAATAATAGATAGGAACACCCATTTTTATAAAAAGAAAAGACACGGCTTTTATAGACTTACTTCAAAGGATAAAGTAACAACATATCTATCTACTTATAGGGTTACTCAAAATTATACAAACACTTTTGAAACTCATAGTTCTACTTTCTATAGGGTTACATTTTCGGTCACCTATTATTCTACTGATCTTGATATGTCGATACAATCTTTAGAAGACAGCAGAAGAAGTGTTTATGATATTGTTAATTGTGCGGTCGAGACTGTTATAGGTTCATATACTATAGCTGATGCCTTTAGAAGTGGTAATTTTGAGCCAGCATTATTTAAACAATTAGAATCTACTCTAGAACCATTTTATATAGACGTTATTGCGTGTAAATTGCTAAATGTAGGGAATGTTTCTCCATCAGTTGGAATGACCACCAAATTCCAAAAGCATGTTTCATCAAGTTCTGGAGACAATCCATTTGCCTAGTGTCAAATGATTAAAATATTAAAAGACGATTCCAAATTTTTTATATGGAATCGTCTTTTTTAATTATTGTATAATTGGATTATCATCTTGATCATCATAATCTTGTGTCGGCTCATCAACAAATGTATCTTCTTGGATTGAATCATCTGAAAAAACAATTTCTTGTTTTGATTCGTTTTTATGGTTTTTATCAAACCATTTCCCTATTTTATTAGATTTATCTTCATCATAAGAATGCCCATTAAAATAATATCCTGTTCTTTTTATCATAACAGCTATTATGGTCAAATATAATCTATTTACTGCATTCTCATCAAAATAAGTGGGAATATTAATTAGAATTAAAAAAGCTAATGCGCACACTCCTAATATCTTATAAAGCTTCTTATTGCTCATATTAACCCTGCGGTTAATTATTTTTAAATCTATTGCAAAAGTAACAAATAGCACTATATAGTATATAACCATTATTTGAGATGGACCTTGTACAACTCCTGGGAATATATCTGGAATATTATGAATCAAAGCCAAAGCAACTCTAGTTAAAACATAAATAATTACATAGTGCAAGTTAATAAATAAAAATACGCCAAACAATATGAATGGAAATATAGCAAATCGCAAAATTTCAGAAAGTTTTTTCCCATTCTTCAACTCACCTAAGTCTAGTAAAGCAGGAACTAAGCCCATCAAAGCAAATAATCCCAAACACAGCAAAATCTTTTGTTCTATTTCAAACACATGCAACACCCCTATTTGATATCTTTAGTATAATTATATCATAAAAACAATTTAAGTTAGCGATAAGTTACATTGTCCTCTCCTATCTTTTGATAAAGCTTTTGCAGAATATCTTTGTCTATAAACAGTCTCATATCTTTTGAGGCTGTTTTATTTATGATTCTAACATTTGTATTTGCATCAGGTCTTGATAGCGATTTAATAAACTCTCTTAAATCTTGAAGAACCGCTTCTGAAAGTCCTTCAGGAATATTGATTATTAACATCTTATTTTTTGAATTTGCTAAGTTAATAGCTTTGTCTATTAGGTTTTCTTCCATTTTCTTAGGTTCCTTACTATATTTTTTATCGTCTTCGATTATTTTGTCTAAATTGCCTTCATCATTGATTAAAGTAAATTTCATGGCCGAGACTAGTGGTTCGTCTCCCTCTTTGATATTAGCTCTTCCTTCAACACATACAATCGCATCATCAAACAGTAAGTTTTTATATGTTGCGTATGTTTTAGCAAATACTATTAGATTGATTTCACCTTCTAGGTCTTCTAATGTTACAAAGGCCATTGCATCACCATTCTTTGTAATCTTTGGCCTTACGTTTGAAATTAAACCAACTACTTTGACAAAGTCGCCATCTTGAAGATTCTGGCGACCAATGGTCGCCGCTACGGATTCTTCGTCATCTATTATATCAAAGTCTTGTGAGGATATATTAGATATCTTTTTAATTTTATCTCTATATTGATCTAAAGGATGTCCAGAAATATAAAATCCAAGCATGTCTTTTTCCATAGATAGTTCTTCGGCTCTTGGCATATCTTCTTTTTCAATATATGTATAAAGCTTAGTTGGTCCATCATCTTTATTTCCAATACTAAAGATATCCATCTGACCAGATAGCATCTTTCTTCTGTCTGAGGAAACTTGATCAGTAATTAGTTCAAATGAAGCAAGAAGAGTATTTCGGTTATGTTCGTCTACATCATCAAAACATCCAGCCATTATTAAGCTTTCTATGCACTTTTTATTAACTTGTTCTCCGCTTATTCTTTCGCAAAAGTCTATTAGGCTCTTATATGGTCCGTGTGCTTCTCTTTCAGCAGTGATTGCATTAATTGCTCCCTCGCCTACGTTTTTAATCGCTGCCATACCAAATACAATGTCTTTTCCTAAAACTGAAAATCTAGCAAAGCTCTTATTTACACTTGGTCTTAAAACATTTATACCGCGTGACTTGCAATCAGATATGTAATATGACACTTTATTTTGAACACCAATTACTGAGTTTAATAAACTTGCATAAAATTCAGTAGGATAATAGTATTTTAAATATGCTGTTCTATAAGCAACTACTGCATAGCAAGCTGCGTGAGATTTGTTAAATGCATACTTTGCAAACTCTGCCATTTCGTCATATATCTTGTTGGCAGAAGCTTCATCTACACCATTTCTAATACATCCAGGAACTACTACGTTTCCATTTTCATCAGTAATTCCATAGATGAAATTCTTTCTCTCTTCAGCCATTACATCTAGCTTTTTCTTACTCATAGCACGTCTAACTAAATCCGCACGTCCAAGAGAATATCCACCTAAATCTCTAACTATTTGCATTACCTGCTCTTGATAAACCATACATCCATAGGTAACATTTAAGATAGGTTCAAGCTTTGGGTGTGTGTATGTAACTTTAGAAGGATTATTCTTAGCTTCAATATATCTAGGTATTTGATCCATCGGGCCAGGTCTATATAAAGAAACTCCCGCGATTAAATCTTCTAGTCTATCTGGCTTTAGGTCTTTCATAACTTGGGTAATTCCAGCAGATTCAAATTGGAAGACTCCAGATGTATCGCCATTGTGGAATAACTTATATATGTTCGGGTCATTCATATCTTCATCATAAGAGACTTTTTTACCCGTATTTTTAAAAGCAAGTTTTTCTGCATCATCAATAACTGTTAATGTTCTTAATCCTAAAAAGTCCATCTTAAGTAGACCAAGCTCTTCGAGAATGGTCATTGTATATTGGCAAGATATTGTTGAGTCTCCTTTATATAATGGTACATATGTATCTACCGGATCTTTGGTTATAACTACACCAGCTGCATGAGTTGATGCGTGTCTTGGAAGACCTTCTAATCTCTTACCAATATCTATTATCTTATGAACTTCGGCATCTTCATCATATAGAGCTTTTAGTTCTTGGCTTTCTTCAAGTGCCTTATCTAAAGTTATATGAAGTGCCCAAGGAATCTTTTTAGATATTGAATCCACTTTTGCATATGGAACATCTAGCACTCTACCAACGTCCCTAACAACTTCTTTAGCAGCAAGCGTACCAAAAGTAATAATCTGTGCAACGTGGTCTTCACCATACTTACGTTGAACGTATTCAATTACTTCGCCACGGCGCTCATAGCAGAAATCTATATCAAAATCGGGCATACTTACTCTTTCAGGATTTAAGAATCTTTCAAAGATAAGTCCATACTTTAATGGATTTACATCAGTTATTCCAATTAGGTAAGCAACTAAACTTCCCGCACCACTACCACGTCCTGGGCCAACTGGTATTCCTTGAGATTTAGCGTAGTGAATAAAATCCCAAACAATTAAGTAATAGTCTGTGTAACCCATTTTGTTTATAGTGGTAAGCTCATAGTCGATACGAGATTTTATTTCATCAGTATTTCCATTAGCACCAAATCTTTCTTTTAATCCCTCATTTGTTAGCTTCTTCAAGTACTCGAAATGGTCCATATTATCTGGAGTATCAAAGTTTGGAAGAATTGTATGTCCAAATTCAAAAGTTACATTACAACGTTCTGCGACCTTTACTGTATTAGCTAGTGCATTTGGAAAATTCTTAAATGCCTCTTTCATTTCTTGAGGTGTCTTAACATATACTTCGTTTGTTTCAAATTTAAATCTATCTAGGTCATTCATCTTTTTGCCAGTTTGAATGCATAGCAAAACTTCATGACTATAACCGTCTTCTTTATTTAAGTAATGGCAGTCATTTGTAGCAATCATATCTACGCCAAGTTCTTTAGATAATCTAATAAGGCCTCGAGTGGCAACAATCTGATCTTCTAGTCCATGATTTTGAATTTCTAAATAAAAGTTCTCTTTACCAAAAATGTCTATATATTCATTAGCAATTTCTTTTGCTTTATCATAATCATCATCTAAGATAGCTCTTGGAACAAAACCAAAAACGCATCCAGACGTGGCAATTAAGCCTTCGTGATATTTTCTTAGAAGTTCTAAGTCAACACGAGGCTTGTAATAATATCCATCTATAAATGAAGCTGAAACTATTTTAATAAGATTCTTATAACCTTCGTTATCCTTACAAAGAAGAATCATATGTCCTGGCTTTTCATCAATTGTGTTTTCTTTGTCAAATCGAGAACGAGGTGCAACATACACCTCACAACCAATAATAGGCTTAATGCCTTGCTTTTGACATTCTTTGTAAAACTCAATTGCACCATACATAACACCATGGTCAGTAATAGCACAGGCTTTCATACCTGACTCTTTAACCTTGGTGACTAAATCTTTTATTCTATTAGCGCCATCTAGAAGGCTATACTCCGTGTGCACGTGTAGGTGCACAAAATCTACGTTTTCGTTATCCATTCTATCTTCTCCATGCGCTTATTTTACCACGGAAGGCTGGAAATGTAAAACTTTTAGAGACTTTTGAGAAGTTGGAAATATTTCTAAACTTATCACCGCTCGTTAACATAATATTGTCAAAAAGTGCCAACTTATATTGTACTTAGCCAAAAATCGTGCTATAATTCAAAAGCACGTGATATGGCGGTCTTTTAGACTCCTCTACGAGCATAGTATGAAATGGAGTAATACCTTATATGAATGAATTATTAGATAAAGTTAATAGCCCAAAAGACTTAAAAGAGCTCAAGGTCAATGAACTACCTAAGCTTTGTAGTGAAATTAGGGAATTCTTAATAGATAATGTTTCAAAAACAGGTGGACACTTAGCTCCAAATCTTGGTGTCGTTGAGCTTACAGTTGGACTTCATTACACATTTAATTCCCCAGATGATAGCATAATCTTCGACGTAGGACATCAATGTTATGTTCACAAGATACTAACTGGTAGAAAAAATGATTTTGCAAGCCTTCGTAAGTTTAATGGCTTAAGTGGATTTCCAAAGCCATATGAAAGTGAGCATGACTTATATAACTCAGGTCACAGTAGTACATCTATTTCTGCAGCACTAGGTATCGCAACCGCTAATAAACTAGCTGGTAAATCTAATTACACAATTGCAGTAATTGGCGACGGTGCTCTAACTGGTGGTCTTGCATTTGAGGGGTTAAACAATGCAAACGTTAAGGATTTAAACCTAATCGTAGTCTTAAACGATAATCAAATGTCAATTTCAAAGAGTGTTGGTGGTCTTGCTAATCATTTAAATAAAATTCGTTCTGGAAGAACATATACAAGTAGTAAACGTAGTATTAGCCGTATTACTCTTAAAATACCTCTTGTAGGAAGACCATTATATAAGTTAATTATTGGTATCAAAAATGCAATCAAGCATTCAATTTTACCAACTAGTAGTCTTTTTGAACATTTTGGCTTTACATATCTTGGTCCAATAGACGGAAATAACATTGCTCAAGTTGCCGAATATCTTGAAAGAGCCAAGTATTTAAATAAGCCTGTAATCATTCATATGCGTACCAAAAAAGGTAAAGGATATGAATTTGCAGAACAAAATCCAAACAAGTTTCATGGTGTTGGAGCATTTAATAAAGAAACTGGCGAGCTTATCTCTCCATCTTCAATGTCATACTCAAAACGCTTTGGCGAAGTAATGATGAATGAAGCTGAGAAAAACAACAAACTTATTGCAATAACCGCTGCAATGCCAGATGGTGTTGGTCTTCGTCAATACTCCCAAAAATATAAAGATAGATTCTTTGATGTTGGAATTGCTGAAGGACATGCAGTAACTTTTGCTTCTGGTCTAGCTAAAAAAGGATACATTCCAGTATTTGCATGTTACTCGACTTTCTTACAAAGAGCCTATGACGAAATTATACACGACGTAGCACTTCAAAACCTACATGTTATCTTTGCAATAGATAGAGCCGGAATCGTTGGTTCAGATGGTGAAACTCACCAAGGACTTCTAGATGAAGCATTCTTATCTACTATTCCTAATATGACAGTACTTGCACCAAAAGACGGCGATGAACTTGAAAAAATGCTTAGGTTTGCATTTAAGTGTCAAGGACCAGTCGCAATTAGATATTCGAGAGATGGCTATATTGAGCAAGTAAATGAAAACAAAGATAAATCTACTAATAAGATAGAATTAGGTAAGGCTGAGGTTTTGTTTGAAGGAAAAGATATTACTATAGTTGCTTATGGCAAGATGGTTAAAAGGGCATTAGAAGTTCATGAACTTTTAAAGAAAAACAATATTTCAGCAGAAGTAATAAACGCAAGATTTTTAAAACCATTTGATAAAGATACAATCCTAAAATCTATTACAAAGACTAAAAATGTAATAACAATTGAAGATGCTTACATTAATGGCGGTTTAGCTACTAATGTTCAATCCATTTTATGTAGAATGAATGACGTAAAATCATTCTTCTTTGGATATCCAGATAAATTCATTAAACATGGTAGTGTCGCAGAGATTGAAAAAGTCTTTTATTTAGATAAGTTTAGTATATATAACAAAGTACTAAGAATGTTAAATGTAGGAAGCAAAAAACATCCACAGAAAAAGAACTTCGTGAAAAACAAAAGCAAATAAAGAACGAGAATTGGGAATCATCCCAATTCTCGTTTTTTATTCTTCCTCTTTTTTAACATTAAATCTCGATACACTTAGAAGTAATCCAACTGCAGTTAATAAAACCAGTATTGACGAACCTCCATAGCTACAAAATGGAAGTGAAATTCCTGTAACTGGCATTGATGAAGTTACAACGGCGATGTTAAAGATTGCTTGAATTCCAATCATTGTTGTTATTCCAGTAGCAAGAAGTGCCCCATACATATCCTGCGACTTCATTGCAATTCTAATTCCTCTCCAGATAAATACTCCAAATAGAATTATTACAAACAAAACTCCAAATAATCCCATCTCTTCTGCCCAGGTTGCTAATATGAAGTCATTTTGTGGTTCAGATATATACATATATTTTTGTACACCTTGGCCTAAACCAACTCCAAATAATCCACCAGAAGCAATAGCATACAAGCTTTGAATTATTTGCCAGCCACTTCCATAGTAATCCTGCCAAGGGTCCAAAAACATTAAAAGACGAACCTTTCTAAACTCAGTAGAAAATGCATATATAAGTGCTGCTGCTACTCCTCCAACTCCAATAGGAAGAAGATGTATAAATCTTGCTCCACCAATTAGAAGTAAAGAAAATAGTATTATTGCAGTTATCATCATGGCACTCAAGTGATCTTGAACATATAAAAGTCCAAGAACTGGAATGAATGTGAATAGGATTGGAACAAGTCCTAACCAAAACTGTTTTATATAATCAATACGTTTATATATCAAATACGCAACTAATAAAATGAAACACACCTTCATTATCTCAGAAGGTTGGAACTGAATGCCTGCTAGATTAATCCATCTTAAAGCGCCATTTCTTCTAACACCTATTCCTGGTGCCATTACTAATGCATTAATTCCGAAGTCCTCCGAATATATGCAAGCCATGCAAGTCTGCTATTAAGAATTCTATAATCTACCCTAGAGACAATTAGCATAACTACTATACCTATAATAACGAACTTTAGTTGTTTCATAAAATAAAAGTAGCTATCGCCTTCGGTACGAAGTGAATAAGGAGCACTTGCACTTAGAAGCATAATAAGGCCAACAGTAAGCAAAACTATTACAACTGCTAAAAGACCAAAGTCAAGTGACTTTCCAAAGACAAGAAGTTTGATTGGCTCTTCGTCATTTTGGTTTTCACGTCTAGCTTTTTCAGCTCTTGCCTTTTCTCTTTTCTTCTTTTCTTTATTCAATTGAGATTTTGTTTTTTCTTTTGACATTCGATATCTCCCAATCAATTAATCTATGGCGCCCAATGGCCGTCGCTACGGCAAACATAAATATTATAGCATCTTAAATCCTACGAAACAAAGTAACGCAGTTACAATCCAAAATGCTGGCACTATGACATATTCTTTAACACCACAAAATTCCAAATGATGATGGAATGGTGCCATTTTAAATAGTTTCTTTCCCTTTGCTATAAATGCATAACCAACTTGTAAAATAACTGAAATAGCTTCCCATACACATACACCAGCAACTACTATAAGTATTAATGGATTTTTAAGCATTATAGCAACTGAGCAAAATGCTCCGCCTAATGCAAGTGAACCTGTGTCACCCATAAACACTCTCGCAGGGTTAATGTTGAAAAACAAAAATCCTATCGTAGTTCCACAAACAAGTGCTGAAAACACACTCATATCTTTATTGCCCCACGCCATTGATGCAAAAGTAAAGAATAGCATTATGATTGCCGTCACTCCACCTGCAAGGCCGTCTAAACCGTCAGTAAGGTTTAAGCTGTTTGTGCATGCTAGCATTACAAATATAGTAAATATAACATATACAATCAATGGCAAAGTGATATATGTTCTTGCAATTGGTATGTAAATGTCTGTTCCAAAATTAATATAATATAAATATCCAACAAACAATCCTGAAACCAGTAATAAACCAAACATTTTTAGCTTTGGACTAAGTCCCTTGGGATTTTTTAATACAAGCTTTTTGAAATCATCAACAAATCCTATAAAACCAAATCCGCGCAGTTACTAATGCAACTGGTATCATATTTGTATAGCCCATCGAAAGTCCAATAACTACAGACGAAGCAACAATTACAATAAGCATTATTATTCCGCCCATAGTTGGTGTTCCAGACTTTTTCATATGAGTTTGTGGTCCATCATCTCTAACAACTTGACCTACATGTAATCTTCTTAGAATTGGTATTATTATAATTCCTAGAATGATTGTTATTATGCAAGAAGCTATTAATGAGATGCTTTGTAGGTTTAGCCACGAAAAGTTTGTGTGAATATTTTGTAAGATTTCTTTCATATATATCTCCTTTAATAATTCTTAGGTTTAGCTTCTGGTAAATGTTTTAATGCTTCACGAGCAACCTCTCTATCATCAAAGTGAAGCTTAATACCATTAACTTCTTGATAAGTCTCATGGCCTTTACCAGCAATTAAAACTAAATCATTTCTTCTTGCGCGTCTAATTGCTTGTTCAATAGCCTTTTTACGATTTTGAACAAGTTTATATTCACCTTTTGTCTTTTTCATTCCCTCTTCTATTTGTCTAATAATCTCTGCAGGGTCTTCTGTACGTGGGTTATCTGTTGTAATATAAGTAATGTCAGCAAGCTTTCCTGCTATCTCACCCATAATTGGACGTTTAAATGGATCTCTATCTCCTCCGCATCCAAATACTAAGATAACTCTTCCACGTGTATATGTTTTAACTGCTCTTAAAATTCCTTCAAGACTTGCAGGAGAATGAGCATAGTCAACCATTATTACGAATTCTCTTGTATTTGGAACTAACTCATTTCTACCTGGCACTGAAACTGATTCTAGTCCAAGTACCATATCTTCAATACTTGCTCCTAATTTTGCTGTAACACAAATTGCAGCAAGTGCATTATATACTGTAAATCTTCCAGGAATTGGAACTTTAATTCTTTGAAGAGTTCTATTCATAGATACTTTAAAGTCTGCACAAGTATTTGTAATAACTATATCTCTAGCGGAAACAAATGGATTGTTATCGCAACCATATGTAGTAATTGGACAAGTTGCTAAATCCATTAATCTCTTAGCATACATATCATCTACATTTACGAAGCCTTCTTTAGCCATTGTAAATAGTTTAGCTTTTGCTTCTAAATAATTATCGAATGTTTTATGAAAGTCCAAATGATCTTCTGAAAGATTAGTAAACACTGCCATATCAAATCCACATCCATAAACTCTATCAAGAGCAAGTGCATGTGAAGATACTTCCATAACAACTACATCACAACCAGCATCTGACATTTGTTTAAACAAATGTTGTAAATCAACTGATTCAGGTGTTGTACGTGATGATGGTAGTTCTTGGTCACCAATCATATTAGCAATAGTGCCAATTAACCCAACCTTTCTTCCACCTTTTTCAAGGATTGCTTTAATCATGTAAGATGTTGTAGTCTTACCTTTGGTTCCTGTAATACCAACTAATTTAAAATCTCTTGATGGATGATTATAAAAGTTACATGCAGCTATTGCCATAAACCTTCTTGTGTCAGGTGTAACAATAACTACGATGTCCTCTCTTATAAGCGAAACATCAACTTTGTCTGGCATCATAACTACTACACTAGCACCATTCTCAATGGCAGATGCTATGAAGTTATGACCATCTGTTTGAAATCCTTCGATGGCAATAAACATATCACCACTTTCAACATTTCTAGAGTCGTACTTAATCTCTTTTACATCTAAGCTTAAGTCTCCTCTCGTGTTAATTATTTCACAATCAGAAATAATTTCAGCAAGTTTCATTTACTTTTCCCCCTTTTATTGTGCATCAATTCCGGCTTTACCGAATTGAACGCTAACTATTGTACCTTCTTCGACGATCGTACCCTGTGCAGGTTCTTGATAAATTGCAATTCCAGCGCCTGTAGATTTAAAGTTTAGATTCCTTTCTTGAAGCATACTCTTAACATTACTGCTTCCTAATTTCTTAACATTTGGAACTTCTACTGTTCTTCTCTTTTCATCATTAGCAGAATATATGCTTACTATACTCTTTTCACCTAAAGCTTCACCAGCCATTGGGAACTGAGCTGATACTATATCTTCATCAGCTGCTTCGCAAACGTATTTAAATCCTGCATTTGTAATTTTCTTTTTAGCATCTGCAACTGTCAAATTAACTACGCTAGGTACAAAGAATTTGTTTTCTTCTGAAGGCGCATCATAATCTTTTGGAACATTCTTATACTCAAGAATCTCTCCCATTAATTTTGAAACAACCGGTGCACAAATTCCTCCACCTTGGTGACCATTAGGTCCTTTTGGATTATATAGATTAAATATAAGTGCTATTTCAGGATCTTCAGCAGGTGCAAGTGCTATGAACGAAGCTACATATACTGGATTTGCTTTATCGCCTTGCTCTGCAGTAGATGTTTTACCTGCGATGTAATAACCTTTTACTTGTGCATAACGTCCTGTTCCATCAGCAACAACGCTCTTCATCATACTAAGAACTTTATCTGAGGTAGATTCTGAAATAACTTGTTTAACAACAACTGGATCGTAACTTTCTACAATCTCTCCATTTGAATCTTTTATTTCTTTAACAAGTCTTGGTCTCATTAGTTTTCCGTCATTAGCAATAGCACAAACTGTGTTAAGCATATTTAATGGAGTAAGCGTAAAGCTTTGTCCAAAACCAGAAGTTGCAAGTGATGATTTATCCTGAGTAAGCTTTTGCTCACTATGATTGAATCCACCAACTTCACCAATGATACCTGAGCCTGTACTTTCTGAAATACCAAAAGCATTTATATATTCATAGAACTTTTTAGGCCCAATTTTTAAAGCAACTGTCATATATACGGGATTACATGAATTCATAAGACCTTGTCTTAAACTTTGAGCTCCATGTGGAACTGTTCTCCAACAATTGATAGTCCAATCTCCAACTTTTAAAGAACCCGTGCAGTTATAATTAATACTATCTATGTTATTAACAATTCCTTCTTCAATTGCAATTGCAGCAGTAACTACTTTAAATACTGAACCTGGTTCATATGCATCAGTAACATTTTTGTTTTTCCACATATCTTGAAGTGCATTAGATTTTTGAGTTGCTGTATATGAATCCCAATTAAGCTTGTCTTTATCTTTTGTTGGTGTAAAAGGACTATTAGGATCAAAGTCTGGAATCGTAGCCATTGCCAAAATGTCACCATTTTTTGGATTCATAATAATACAAGAACCATAATCAGTTGGTTTGTTTTCTTCTATAGCTTGTCTTAAATACTTTTCTGCCATGTATTGAATACGTTCATCAATTGTAAGTACTAAGTTTAATCCATCTTCTGGTGGAATGTAGCTTGCATCATCAATTGGCATGTCTTTACCAGTAGCATCTTTTGAAGTAACACGTTTTCCTTGAACACCTCTTAGCATGCTTTCATACTTAGCTTCAAGACCTTCTAGGCCTTGGTTATCTGTTCCACAAAAGCCTAATACTTGTGCTAAGAAATTACCCTTTGGATAATATCTCTTTGTATCTTCATATATGTTAATACCAGCAATTTTTTCTTCTTTAATCCAAGTTCTTATCTCATCTGTTACTTCTTTATCTAACTTTTTAGCTATTACTTCTTCTACTGAATCTTTATTAACCTTACCTAAAATTGTATCGTAATCTAAGTCTAGAATTCGTGTTAAACCTTCAGCAGTCTTTTCTTTATATTTTATATTTGATGGAGTGACACTAATTGTTTCCACAGAAACAGAGCGTGCCAAAACAACTCCATTTGTATCATAAATAGAGCCACGCTTAGGACTTATAATGCTATTTTTAGTTTGCTGTGAATAAGCCTTTTGACTAAGTTCATCGGCTCTTACAACTTGCCAATAAAATAGTCGGGCGGTTACAGCAACAAATAGCATTATGAACAATATTAACATGAAGATTAGTCTTCCCTTAGGAATTACTACAGCCGATTTTGACAAAATAACCTCCAATTGTATTTTATTATGAGCTTCAAGGATATGTATTTGTTGTAAGGGCGACAATGTGATTTAGTCCCGCACAAGGAATTTCAAAAGGTTTATCCTTTTGAAATTCTCACCCTAGGCGATCTTGGCGGAATCGCCCTGTGACAAATACATATTCTTGAAGCATAATTAACTATAAGAATTATACCATAAATGCCTATAAATCTACAATTTTTGTATAAAAAAAGAGGCTGTCACGTCTACTTTATGACAACCTCATTAATCTTAAAATATATTAGCTATTTTTTCTGCAACTTGTGAGAACCAGCCTTGATTGCCAGCATCTTCTTCCACCACAAGTGGAGTGAAGATTTTATCTTGCTTTGAAACATTGATATACATAATCTGTGAGTCTTGTGGCTTTTGCATTCCAAGTTGATATTTTGCATAATTCTCAATATAAGAAATATCTGTATCTCTATCTATTTCAGCCTGAAGTTGTTCATTAATAGTTTGAGCATTTAAAAGCTCTTTCTTTGCTTTTTCAACACTATTAAACTTTTCGTTGATGATTGAATATCTATAGCAAATAAATAAAGCAATACAAGCAGCAGCTGCAAATAAAAACACTCTCTTAATATTTTGAAGTATTCTTAATGATGCTTCTTTTCTAGCTTGTTTTTTAGCTTCTATAGCTTCTTCTGTTTCATCAAGGTTAATAGCTTCAGGTTTATTTTTCAATCTCTCGTTATAATTCTCCTTACGTGCCATATCATAATTAAAAGATTCTACTCTTCTAGTTCTCTTTTCAGAATAAACTGCCATATCTTCTAGTTCTTGAATCTTTGAACTAGAAACACTTGAACTAAATGAGTCGCTGTCTTCAAGCATAAACCTTTTCATTTGTTCCCTAGTTTTTTGCGAAGTTCTCCTGTAGTTAAGTTCTCTGGCATCACTATACTTTTTCTTTGGCACCGCTTGAGCCCAATAATCATAGTTATAAGCTTCCTGTGGCATATCTTTTGTTCTCCTTTAAATCTTTTTTCTTTAGTAAAATGTATAAATTTGGCTTAACGCCTAAAACTACCTAATTTTATGTTCTTTTTCTCTCTCAAAAACTCTTAGCTTGCAAGATTTAGAACGTGGATTTGTTTCTTGCTCTTCATCGCTTGGTATTATTGGCTTTTTATTTAAAACCTTTCCAAGTGATTTAGCACCGCATACACATACTGGAAAGTCCTTTGGACATGTGCATTTTCCCTGTGCATCTGTAAATGCATTCTTTACAATCCTATCTTCTAATGAGTGGAATGTAAGTATGCAAAATCTTCCTCCTTCATTTAAGATTTCAATACCATCTTTAATTGCGTTTTCTAAATCTTTAAGCTCACCATTGACTTCAATTCTTATTGCTTGGAAAATCCTTTTAAATGAATCAACAGCATCTTTAGATTTTGGAGTAGCAGCTCGAATGATGTCGCAAAGTTCATAAGTTGTATTTATTTCTTTTTCTTCTCTTTGCTTAACAATCATTGAAGCAATCTTTTTCGAATTGTTTTCTTCTCCATATTCAAAGAAGATTTTTTCTAATTCTTCTTTTGAATAATCATTAATTACATCTTTTGCAGTAAGTTCTTGTTCTTTGTTCATTCGCATATCTAATGGAGCATCTTTGGTATAACTAAATCCTCTTGAACCTTCATCAATCTGATAAGACGAAACTCCAAGGTCTAGTAGTATTCCATCAACCTTGTGAATTCCAATGCTTTCTAGCATGTCCTTCATATCTTCATGCTTGCCCCAGATGTATCTAACATTTTCAAAATCCTTTAGTCGTTCGTGGCTAGCTTCTAGTGCTTCTTTATCTCTATCGATGCCTATTAATAGTCCATCTTTAGAAAGCTTTTTAACTATTGCCTCTGAATGACCAGCTCCGCCCATAGTGCCATCTACATATATGCCATCTGGTTTTATATCTAGATTTTCAATTACTTCATTTAGCATTATAGGTATATGTTTAAACTCCATAAAACTTACTCCTTAAAAACTATATTCCAAGCAAGCTCATCTTTTCAGCTATATCGTCTTCATCAAGATTATTGCTGTAAGCTTCCCACTTAGATTTGCTCCAAATTTCAATTCTTGACGAAACACCAATGATAACAACTTCTTTGGTAAGTTCTGCAAAATCTCTAAGTCCGCTTGAAATAAGAATTCTTCCTTGAGTATCTATTTCACATTCAATAGCACTTGAAAAGAAGAATCTTGTGAAGTTTCTAGCATCCTTGCCAGTGATTAGTGGAAGTGTTTTTATTTTTTCTTCAATGCCTTTCCATTCATCAACTGAATATCCATAAAGGCATCCGTCAAAACCCTTGGTAACAATGAATCTATCGCCAAGTTCTGTTCTGAACTTTGAAGGTAGGATTATTCTGCCTTTGGCGTCAATATTATGAAAATATTCACCTAAAAGCATCTAATCACCTCCCAAGAAATTCTCCACTTCGCTCCACTTTCCTCCACTTCATCTTTATTTTAGGATAAAACTCCCACAAAAGCAATACAAATTAGTATTTTTAACACACTTGTAACAATTGTAGTGGTGACCATCGAATTTCAAACTTCAAGTTGTAGTGGCGACCATTGGTCGCCAAAAAAAGAGCACAATAAAGCCTTGGAAGAATAACCTTCCAAGGCTTTTTATATCTATTAATTATTTTAGTTTGTCTTCTAGTACTTTATATAGATTATATCCTGGATTATCATTTCCCTTACTATTCTTGTAAGTATCACTAAACAAGTATGTAAGTATAGTAGCATGTGTACTTCCAATTAAATCACCATCTTCAATGAATTCTCCAAGCTTTGGTGTCTGCTGACTTAGTTTATTTCCCCATGACTTCATCTTACTATAATAGTTGTACTCTGTGTCTTTTTTACCTGCAGAAGTATATACATATGAAATACCTGCAGAATTAAGTTTATCTACTGAAATGTTAGAACCACAAGCACATACAACTAAAACATCAAAATTACTTAAAACACTAGCACTGCTTTCACAAATAGTTTTGGCTCCGGTGCTTGCTCCTATTAATACAGCTTTACCATAAGTTAATACTTGTCCTTTGCTATTTGTAAATTTCCCTTCTCTAATTGCTTTTAATAAATCAACAGTTTGTTTTCTTCCGGTACCAAAATATGGGTCCCAATTATCTGGTCCACCATATTCTGTTTTCATACTTGGGAAAATAACTATTGCATTAGGCCTTGTATTAACATTTTTTAATGCTTTAAATGGAGCTAGTTTTTCAATATTGCTCTTTCCATTACCATTCGAACCATGCCAAAATACAAGTAATGGTGTATCTTCATCAACTACTGCTGGTGTATATAAATAAAAATCCATCTTTCCCTGTGAAGGCAATTGATAACCTGTAACCCATTCAAATGATGGCTCTGGTTTTGGAGTTGATTCTGGTGTTGGCTGTGGCGTCGGCTCTGGTGTAGGTTCTGGAGTTGGTTTTGGAGTTGGCGCAGGTGTTGGTTCAGGTGTTGGTTCTGGAGTTGGTGCAGGTGTTGGCTGTGGCGTTGGCTCAGGTGTCGACTCAGGTGTTGGACTCGGAGTAGCTCCTATCGTTGGTGTAGGCTCAATAGTTGGTGCTATCGTTTGTGTTGGCACAGGCGTTTTTGTTGGAGTCAAAGTTTGCGTAGGTGCAGGTGTTTGTGTTGGAGCCAATGTTTGTGTATGCACTGGTGTTTGAGTTGGTTCAACAGTTTGCGTTGGCAATGGAGTCTGAGTTGGTTCAACAGTTTGTGTTGGCGTAGGTGTAGGTGATGGTGTTGAAGTCTTTGTCGGTTTTGGTGAAACCTTAGCCTCCATTTTTTCTTTAACTTGTTCCGCATTTATTATTAACTGACAAACCTGAGCTCTAGTTAAATAACCTTGAGGCTCAAAGGTACCATTATCATGTCCTCGAAGCAACTCATTAGCAACTGCAATTGCAATGTATTTCTTTATTCCAAGTGAAATCTCTTCTTTATCTGAGAATCTATCTAATGTTTTTAAGTCATATTCTTTATTTTCTAATCCCACTGCTTTTACCATAGCAACAGCTACATCTTCTCTTATAGCTGGTTCATCTGGCTTATAATAAGGTACCAAATAAACGCTTGAAGTATCAGACCAATAAATAGGTTCTAAATAATTCACACCTATTTTCATGTATTTCTCTGCCCAGTGTCCTTCGATATCTTTTAATTTAATGTTAGTGTTCTCATCTTTTAGATTAAGTGCCATAACTAAGATTTTTGAAAACTCAGCTCTAGTAACTGACTGATCTGGCTTAAATGTACCATCTGGATAGCCAATTATAATACCTCTATTTATCATTTCTGTAATTGGATTAATTGCCCAATGAGTAGATGGCAAATCCGAAAATGTGTCTGCATAAGCAAATGAGAAAAGTAGTAAAGTTACTAAAATCAATACTATTCTTTTCATTCTATAGTTCCTTTCTTTTAAATAGAGAAGCAGCTTTTAGCTGCTTCTTAAAAAATCCAACGTTTTAACTTTTTATCTTTATCCTAAAGGTTGATACCTCAGATGGTTTATCAGATGGATAAACTATCAATTTAATCTCCTTATCCAAACCACCTGTATCTTTTAGACGAAGTTTAAGAAGATACCCAGATATTCCAATTCCACCATCTGTTGAATAATAGGTTGTCTTTCCATCTAAACTTTTGAATTCCCACTTATTGTTATTTGATGGAGTTCCCTCGTATTGGTCAATCATTATTGATTCATTAGCCTCATACGTAACTAATTCACTTGTATAATATTTGCCGTCTTTTTCAATTCTGAACTTGGCACTGCTATTTGTCGAAGTGCTACTTGATGTATCTTTATTAACAGTAAGATTAACTGTTTTGGTATTATTTTTAGAATCTGTCGCTATTATTTGTAAAACTGCTTGACTATCTGAAAAATTAGGAACGCTAACTGTTACACTAGATCCAGTTTTTGTTTGTTGCGTAGAGCTTATTGTAACCCATTGGTATTTAATAGATGAAATACTATTATCTGAACTTGCTACGATACTAATCGTTTCTCCAATTTTCTTTGTAACTGATGTAACTTCACTTCCATCGACTTTAATTTTAATGTTTCCAGTACTTGTTGAAGCGCTGCTACTTGTTGAAGTTGTAGTCGCACTAATTTTTACTGTAACGGTAATTGATTTATTATTTGATTTGGTGTCTACTGCTGTAATATTAAGTTTCTTTGAAGTATTAGCACTACCATCAGGTACTGGAACTGTGAAACTAGGTAGATACTTTCTTTCTTCAGAACCACCATCCCAATCATACTTAATGTATGAAATACTATTATCTCCTGTAGCAGTAATCAAAAGCTTATCTCCTGGTTTTCTAGTTAAAGTGGTTGATGCTCCTCCATCAATTGTTATTTTGATATTCCCACTTGATGAAGCACTTCCTTGAGTTCCATCTCTATCTTCAGCTTGTGTGTCTTCAGGATCTATTAACATCTTCTTTACTGTAATTGTTCTTTCTAGTGTAGAACCATCTGTTGCGGTAACAATTATTTTTATTGTACTTGCCTTATCATAATAGCTATTTGGAACCATAGCTGTCTTGATGATATTTCCTGATTGTGTATATTTATTCTTAAACGTATAGCCACTTCTAGCAGTAGTAAAATCAAAATATATACTTTGTATCTTGCTTGCGCTACCATCTCCTAGAGCAGTTAGCATCAATGACCAATTTGCCTCAATATAACTCGATTCAGTTGTTGATGCGCTAGAAAAATCTAATGATTGACCAGTACCTTTAGCTTCACCTTTATCAGCTTTTACATTAAGAGTAATAGTCTTAACCGAACCTGTACTTGAGCTACCACCAGAACTGCTTTCTGAGTCACTACCTGAGCCGCCATTGTCTTTATCAATCTTGAACTCTAAAGAACCAGTTCCTTCTCCGCCTTGAGCATCAATGAATTTTACGTTCAATGTATGTTTCTTTCCATCTTTTAGATTATCTACTCCAACATAGAATAACCAATAATAGTTTTGATCTAAACCACTAGTAACTGATTTCCATGAGCCATTATCTATATTGTAATCCGCTCTAACAACATCGATATTTGACTTTCTCATTCTAACCAAAATTGAAAGGCCTGTACCATAATCATAATTCTTTGTTGGATTAAATATTTCAATATTAAAATCATTTTGTAGTTGTACTGAAAATTCTTTTGAACCTGTACCACTATGTCCATATGCATCAGTAAATTTTACATCTAGAGTATGTAATTTTCCATCTTTATAATTATCTACATCAGCGTAAATCATATAATATGTTGAGTCTTGGGTCATATCATATGATTGAATCCAGTTTCCATTATCAATACAATATTCAGCTTTGAACATTGTATTATACGCTTTCTTTACACGGCATAGCATTGTATAATTTAAACCACTATTTTGTGCAGGTGAGAATATTTCTATATAGAATGGGTTCTTTATAGTAATATCTTTGTATTGTAAATAGTTATCTTTATTCATAACTCTAATTGTAATTTGTTCTTGGTTTCCATTAAATAAGTTAAATGAATCCCATTCACCATTATTTTGAGATTTCGAAGAAACATATACTAACCTTTTTTGAGTAGGTCTAAGCACTGTTTTTAATCCATCTACAGAAGTATATGCATAATTCTGCCAATTAGAACCTAGTTCAAGCTCTAACATTACATCATCAAAATATACATCAGAAAAATCCATTGAACCATTTGGCCCTTGAGTTGGATTTGGACCAGCAGTAGGCGTTGGAACTTCTGTGTTTGTTGGTGTAGGTGTTGGAACTTCTGTGTTTGTTGGTGTAGGTGCTGGCGCATTTGTTGAACCATTTGTTGGAACTGGAGTGTTTTCTCCTGTTGGCGACGGTGTTTGTGTAGGAACTACTGAACCATTTGGTGTAGGAGATGGTAATACAGCATTTGGATCTGTATAGACTGTATACTTAACTTGATATTTATTACCTTCGTTATCTACGACATCAATTGTCAAGTCAGCATTTCCTTCAAAAGGAACCACTATAAACATCTCTGATCTAGAACTCATATATGTACCTGTATTATTTGACCATGAACCATTCATGCTCTTTATTCCATTACAAGCAGAGCCTTTAACTGTAATCTCTTTAGCTTTAATTGGACCAGGTCTAGCACCATTTGCTAATATAGTAAACGGTGTATCAAACTCTATCTTCTTATATTTTGTTAAATCATCTTTTAAGACAGCTATAAATGTTGTCTTGGCATCTCCATTGTTAAAATCAAATGAATTTCTTATGCCATTACTTAAATATGTTCCGTTATAATACAGCTTTCTTTGAGAAGGAGTATAAACAGTTCCTTCTTTAAGAGCTTTAGAATAATCTGACTTTTCTATGCTTGTAAAGTAAAACTTTTCCCAGTTTGAGCCTAGGTCAACTGAAAGCGTCTTAGGATCAAAGCTTAAACCATCAAATACAGCTTCTTCTTTAGCTTTGATTTTTGCCAATACATCTTCAGTGTTTATTACAATTTGACAAACTTGTGCCCTTGTAAGATATCCTTTAGGTTCAAAAGTACCATTATCATGACCACGTAGAAGTTCGTTTTCTACAGCGATTGCAACATATTTCTTAGCATTACTTGATATTTGGTCTTTATCTGAAAACTTATTTAAAGTTTTTAAATCATAGTCTAAGTTCTCTAAGCCAGCTGCCTTAACTAGAGAAATTGCAACATCTTCTCTAATAGCTTCTGAGTCTGGGCTAAAATAGTACTTTCCGTTTTTATAAACAGGTTCTAAGTATTCTGCGAATAGATTAATATATTGTTTAGCCCAATGGTCATCTCTTACATCTGCAAAGCTTGAATACTTACCATTCTTTTTTTGTTCAACTTTCTCTAGCTCATCAATAAGTTCGTTTGTACTTTCAATAGCTCTTTTATTTTTTCCTTCTAAATCAAGAGCCATAACCATAATCTTTGAATACTCAGCTCTTGTTATAGATTTATCTGGCATAAATGTACCATCTGGATAACCAATAAGAATTCCTCTTGCGGCCATCTCCGAAACTGGTCCGTATGCCCAGTGTGACGTTTGTAAATCTGAAAACTTAGCAGCTGCAAACGTGCATGACATAATAAAAAATGTTAGTATTAAAACACCTAATAATACTTTCTTCATCATAATCCTCCCTAATAATCAATAGAAATACATTCTATTACTTTTTTTCTTTAGTAAAAATTCGCCCCCTTAAAATACATAATTATTCTTTTATTTTATATGTGTTTAAAGGCTTCATCTTCCAAAACTTAATCATCGACTTAGGATGCTTTACAAGTTTTTCGTTGTATTGGTCGACAGCCTTTGAATATTCGCGTCTAATCGTCTTTAAGCTTTTTTCTAGTTGAACCAATCTTCGAAGTTCTTCTTTTACAAGTGGGTTCTTAGATTTATCTAATTCTCTATAAATAACATCAAGCTTTTTATTAATTGCTACATCATTTTCTATTAGCTTATCGTTACCTTGTTTTTTAGCACTAAGTTGTTCGCTAACTAAATTAGTCATTTCATCTTTTACTTTTTTATCTTTTATTTCTGGCAATACCCTCATTAGTATTAGATCTCTTGTTTCAAGTACTTTAACTAGTGTCTCAAAGTTAGCCATAACTATTGAATACTCTTTAAAAAACAAAAAATGTAATATCCAATAAATAATTATAATTACAAACAAAACAATTGCTACAACCATATAAAAACCAATACCTCTCCCACTTTATTACCAATAAAAATTATACAACACCAATATAGACTACACTTTAAATTAAAAAAAACTTAATAAAGCCTTAATATTTGTCAAAAACTTTTGGGGACACGTTCCAAAAGTTAACGACAGTCTTATGTTAACAAGCCTTACTTTCGGAACGTGTCCCCAAAAGTCACAAAAAGCTATTGACATAATTTTCAAGGCATGTTAGTATTTGCATCGGTTAATCAAATAATAATGAGAGGTGAGTTTATGGCAAAGACTGCGTACAACGTCCTTCACTCCCGGCTTGGTCCCTTTAAGGGATGTGAGCCCTGTTCCTGCCATCTGGACCCCTACAAGCCCCCGACCTACACTGTGTCTACGCATACCGGCACACAGTTCTGGGGTAGTCACGGCGCCTTGGTAAAAAGTGTTACCATTTGGTGCAGCAATTGCGAGAAATCGCTTACCACTAATGTGGAAGATGATGGAATTTACGAGGGAGATCTTCCCTTCTAAAATTTCATCCATTAAAGGCACCCCAAATCCTTGGGGTGCCTTTTTCATACAAAAAAACCCATTAGCTTTTAGCTAATGGGTTTAATTATTTATTAACCATTAATCTGTTTCATTACTTCTTCAGCAAAGTTTTCTTCTTTCTTTTCGATGCCTTCACCACGTTCTAATCTAGCAAATCTAACAAATTTTAAACCTTGTGCTCCACAAGCAGCGCCAACGTTTTCAATTAGTTTTGCAACTGTAACATCTGGGTCTTTAACAAATTCTTGTTCTGTGATAACAACGTCTTTGTAGAATTTGTTGATTCTTCCTTCAACCATCTTTTCAGCGATAGCTTCTGGTTTGCCTTCATTAACAGCTTGAGCTTTAATAATTTCTTTTTCTTTTTCAAGAACTTCTGCTGGAACTTCTTCTCTTGAAGAATATTCTGGTTTAGCAGCTGCAACATGCATTGCAACGTCTTTTGCCATTGTCTTGAATTCTTCGTTGTCTTTAATTGAAGCCATGTTAGCAGCTTCAAATTCAACTAGAACACCAATCTTGCCATCACCATGAATGTAGCTTTCAACATAATTTGTATCTTCTCCAGCAAATTTAACAAATCTTCTAATTGTAGTATTTTCACCAATTTTAGCAACTAGATTTGTAAGAGCTTCACCAACTGTAACGTCTTCAAACTTTTGAGCTTTTAACTCTTCAACATCAGCTGGGCTGTTATCTTCGATGTGTTTTGCAACATCAGAAACAAATTTTCTAAAGTCTGGGTTTTTAGCAGCGAAGTCTGTTTCTATATTAACTTCAACTAAAACTCCATCTTTATTGTCTTGAGATTTATAGCTTTCTACTAAACCTTCAGCTGCAATTCTTCCAGCTTTTTTAGTAGCTTTAACAATTCCTCTTTCACGAAGTAAATCTTGTGCTTTGGCTAAATCACCATCAACTTCTGTAAGAACCTTTTTGCATTCCATCATACCTGCACCTGTTAGTTCTCTTAATTCTTTTACTTGTTCAGCTGTAATCATAATTTTCCTCCTTGGTCACTTTCTTGAAAACCGGCATCTTACTGTGTCAGCTGCGGTGTCTAAAGGTCCTCAACGTCAAGCAATGTGTAACATTGCGACCCTCGTGAGTTTGCAAAGCAAATCTCACGCTAAAATTGGGTTATACAATTTAACTTGTTAAATTGTATACGCTTCCGGTCCTCGCACCTTGCTTCCTTGTAATATGCCAATTTTGAAGAAAGTTCTTGTTTAATTTTTTTACTTTCATTTTGAATATATACAAAATTATTCATTAACCTCGTCTGCTTCTTCTACTTTTTCAGCTTCTTCTGAAGAAACATCGTTAGCTTGTCCTTGTTTAGACTCGATAACAGCATTAGCCATAGCTTCGATAATAAGTTTAATTGCACGAATTGCATCATCGTTTCCTGGGATAACATAGTCAACA
>JAEEGL015429012.1_pt1 | contig 38260 bp, 35 predicted proteins | sample 9134231 | NCBI WGS metagenome assembly JAEEGL01 (sample SAMN16246548, study PRJNA631951) | gut metagenome | biome: gut microbiome; feature: rumen; material: fiber-attached | host: Bos | place: Iran: Karaj | collected 2018-10
CGAGGTGACCGAGGAGGTCTTCGAGAGTGAGAACAGCATAGTCTTCGACGAAGCTGAAAACCGTATGCACACGATTAAAGCCGTCATGGTTGCAACTCTGGGTGACTAATCATGTGGTTTACTAATCTGTTTACAGGTAGTGGAGTGGCCAGCACAGTACTGATGCTGGCCATCTCCATCTTTGCAGGACTCCTGCTTGGAAAGATAAAGGTCAAGGGTATCACGTTGGGCATCACATGGGTGCTTTTTGTCGGCATAGCCCTGAGTGCCTTCGGTGTGAGTCTCAACCATGACATGCTGCATGTCATCAAGGAATTCGGCCTGATACTCTTCGTGACGGGTGTGGGTTTGCAGGTTGGTCCCGGTTTCTTCAAGAGTTTCGCCAAAGGTGGACTTAGCATGAATATCATGGCTTTGGTCAATGTGGCACTGGGTGTCGGCATTACGGTCTTGATAGCCAAGCTGGCCCATCAGGAGCTCACCGACATGGCTGGCGTCTACACAGGTGCTATCACCAACACTCCCGGCCTCTCGGCAGCACAGGCTGCCGTCGACGACCTCGGCATCGAAGGTGGCGCCGGACGGCTTGCCACAGGCTATGCATTGGCCTATCCGTTGGCTGTGGTGGGAATGATAGTTACCTGCATAATACTACGTCCGAAGAACCTTGCGGCCGAGCCTACGACTGAGGCCGTAAGCGGGAAACTGACAGTTGATGGCGGGAAGAAGAAAGGTGGCATACTGCTTATCCCAATTTTCGTCATCATCGCCCTTGGTATCGTGCTGGGCAGCATACCTATACCTGTGGGAATGAAAGCCCCTGTCAAGCTGGGTCTTGCCGGCGGTCCTCTTGTTGTTGCGCTCGTGGCCGGATGGCTTGGCGTGAAAAAGGGATGGTATGGTACCGACTTCACAGACGGACAGGGTGTCCACATGCTCCGCGAAGCGGGCATCGCACTCTTCCTGGCTGCTGTTGGCCTTGGTGCCGGCGGCGACTTTGTTGCCAATGTCAGTGTCCATTATATGTGGGTTGTCTACGGTGTCATTATCACCATGGTGCCGCCGCTGCTGGTGGCCGGCTTTGGCCGTCTGGTGCTGAAGATGAACTACTACACCCTTATGGGCTTCATCGGCGGCAGCCACACCGACCCGCCGACGCTCGCTTTCGCCAATACGGTTGCCCCCGAGGGCTGCAAACTGCCCAACACCGGCTATGCTACCGTCTACCCACTCACTATGTTCTTGCGCATCTTCAGCGCACAACTACTCGTATTGATGGCATGAAGAAAATACTCGTTATGGCAGCGACACTGATGGTGTCGCTGCCTTTCGCTTACTCACAGGATACAGCCAAGGTGACTGTCAAGCCATACGGTTTTGTACGCAACTACCTGAACTTCGACAGCCGCCAGATGGTCACCGTCTGCGGCGGTGACTATTTGATGATACCCGCCGACGAAGACTGGAACATGACCGAGGCTGAGGCCGCGAGCCTGGGGGCCACAAGGCACCGTTTCGACCGCAACGCCGTGCCCCAGACCCACCTGCTGGCGCTCAGCACCCGCTTCGGACTGGCCCTGAGTGGCCCGACGGTGCTCGGTGCAAAGTCATCGGGTAGGGTAGAGGGCGACTTTGCCGGCTTTGGCAGCACCAACACCGTGCTGCGTCTGCGTCTGGCCTATGTGAACCTTGAGTGGCGCCACCACTCGCTATTGGTGGGTCAGGACTGGCATCCGCTGTCGGGAATGGTTATGCCCGAGGTGCTCGGCATGGCTGCCGGCGCCCCTTTCCGTCCGCACAGCCGCACCCCGCAGATTGCATATCAATACCGTCTGGGCGGCTTTTCGCTGCATGCCACTGCCCTCTGGCAATACCAGTTCACCTCGCCGGGCCCCGACGGTGAAAGCGCCATATATGCCAATCGCACCCTCATGCCGGAGCTCTTTGCAGGCATCAGCTACCGCGACGAGCGTCTGTATACCCAGCTTGGCATAGACTATACGTGCCTCACTGTCAACCGCGAAATACCTGTGTCGGCCTATCTTAGTCCCACTCCGCTTTACACTACCCTCATCTCCAACACCTGCCAGTCGTTCTCGCCGACGTTCTACATTCAATACACCACGGGTCTGTTCTCTGTCAAGATGCGCAGTACACTCGCATCGAACCTTGCCCACCTCAACATGCTCAGCGGCTACGCCTATGCCACCACCAATGGCAACGACCTGCTGCTGCGACCCGTGCGGGCATCCGTCAGCTATCTCAACTTCGCTTTCGGCCGCAAGTGGCGGGCCGACCTGTTCCTCGGTTACCAGAAAAACCTTGGCCTCGGCGACGGCTACACTATTGTAGGCACCTATGCCGACAACCTTTATATGAAGAAGGGGATAAAGAACATCAACAGCATCTACCGCATTGCCCCTTCCGTCAGCTATAACACCAAAGCCTTCAATCTTGGCCTCGAATACGAATGGACGGCCGTAACCTATGGCGACATCTGTCCCGACATCACGGTCGACCCCAAACGTCAGGTGGATGGTCACCGTCTGTGCCTGATGGTGAAATATAATTTCTGACGCAATAGTTATTGCCGTCAGCCCTCGACCGTGTCACATTGTGGCACGGTTTTTCTTAATTTTACATAAATTTCGAGGTGCCTGAAATCCCAAAAGACTGATTGTCAGTATTTTCGCTTTTGTCGTACAACTATGTGTAACATATTGGAAATCAGTATTAAAACCCTACCAAAGCCGTATCAACACCGTATCAAAGCCGTATCAACACCGTATCAACATCTGCGGCCAACGGTTTTGGTAGGCTTTTTGGATATATAAAATAAAAACATTTTGTCGCCATATTGTTTTTTTTGCGTATCTTTGCAATCTCAAACTTCTCTTCAATATGAACAAAGTAAAAGTGGGAATAGCGCAGATGAGCTGCGTTGAAGACAAAGCGCAAAACATTGAGCGCTATACCGATAAAGTGCGCGAGCTGGCCGCTGGCGGTGCCCAGATCATCTGTCTGCAGGAACTGTTCGCATCGCTCTATTTCTGTGACGAGGAACGCTACCAGAACTTCCAGTTGGCCGAACCCATTCCTGAGGGTCCCACCACACAGCATTTCATGGCCCTCGCCAAGGAACTGGGCGTGGTGCTTATTTGCTCGATGTTCGAGAAACGCGCCGAAGGGCTTTACCATAATACCACGGCTGTTATCGATGCCGACGGCAGCTATCTTGGAAAATACCGCAAGATGCATATCCCGGACGACCCCGGCTACTACGAGAAGTTCTACTTCACCCCCGGCGACCTGGGCTACAAGGTCTTCAAGACCAAGTTCGCCACCGTCGGTGTGCTTATCTGCTGGGACCAGTGGTATCCCGAAGCGGCCCGCATCACGGCCCTCAAGGGCGCCCAGATACTTTTCTTCCCCACGGCAATCGGTTGGGATGTGCGCCAGAGTGAGCACGACAACCGCGAGCAGTATGCCGCCTGGCAGACCATCCAGCGCAGCCATGCCGTGGCCAACGGGGTTCCGGTGGTGAGTGTGAACCGCACCGGCCGCGAAGGTGGCATGCAGTTCTGGGGTGGCAGCTTCATCACCAATGCCTTCGGACGTGTTCTGTATCAGGCACCGCACTACGACGAAACCATCCACATCTCGACCCTCGACCTCGACGAGACCGACCATTACCGCCGCCACTGGCCCTATCTGCGCGACCGTCGCATAGACTCCTATGGCGACATAACTAAACGGTATATTGATTAGCTGTTGGCTGTGATCTGTAAGTTTTTTGTAGATGCCAGCTGCACCAGTCACTTAAAACTCACAGCTTAAAACTTATAACTAAAGAATATGACTCCCAAAGAACAAGGTTACTACATGCCCGCCGAATGGGCCAAACACGAGGCTACGTGGCTCACATACCCCAAGAACCCCGACTCGTGGCCCGGCAAGATAGAGACCATCTATCCGTCGTATCACCTTTTTGTGAAAACCCTTGCCGAAAGCGAGACGGTTCACATCAATGTCGACGACGAGCAGATGCTTAGCCATGTGAAGGCGGAACTCGAGGCCATAGGCACCGATATGCACAACGTATACCTGCATGTCATTCCCAGCAACGACGCCTGGTGTCGCGACCACGGTCCGGCATTCCTCCTGAACCGCGAGCGAGCCATGCGTGCCATGGTGAACTGGAATCACAACGCTTGGGGCGGGAAATACCCCTACGAACTCGACACCGAGGTGCCGCGCCGCATACACGACCTCTATCCCGAAATGCCGCTCTTTGAACCCAACATAGTGATGGAAGGTGGCTCTATCGACGTGAACGGTTGTGGCGACCTGCTTACAACCTCGTCGTGCCTGCTCAACCCCAACCGTAACCCCCAGCTCAACCAGGACCAGATAGAGGGTTACCTGCGCAACTACTATGGCGTGGACAATATCATCTGGCTCGGCGACGGCATCGTGGGCGACGACACCGACGGACATGTGGACGACATCTGCCGTTTCGTCTCCGAAGATACCATTGTGTCTGTCGTCGAGGAGGATGTGTGGGACGAGAACTACGAGCCGCTGCAGAAGAACCTTAAGATGCTGAGTCGCTGCCGGCTGGCCAATGGCAAACAGCCCACCGTGGTGGAACTGCCTATGCCCGACGTCGTCTTCTACGACAATCAGCGTCTGCCCGCCTCCTATGCCAACTTCTATATAGCCAACGACAAGGTGATTTTCCCCACCTATCGCTGCCTCAGCGACAACGAGGCCGCCTACATTCTCGAGGCCTGCTTCCCCGACCGCGAGGTGATAGGCATCGACAGCACCGACATTGTGTGGGGACTCGGTTCGTTCCACTGCCTCAGCCAGCAGATGCCTGCACTATAAAACATAGAAAAACATGCCTTTCAAGTCTATCATATCTATTACTGCTTTAGTCGCCCTTTTCGCCGTCGCACCGGCACAGGCGCCGATTGTCCCCGACTCTGTCACCGCCGGACAGCAGAGGGTTGACGAGGTGATGCGCCTTGTGGACGGCAACTACGTGGAGGGGCCCGATATGGACAAACTCAGCGAGACTGCCATCAACGCCATGCTCAAGGCGTTGGACCCCCACAGCGTCTATATCGCCGCCAAGAATGTCGAGCGGGCCAACGAAGGCCTGCAGGGCAATTTCGAAGGGGTGGGGGTGTCGTTTCAGATTGTCAGCGACACCATCGTGGTGCAGTCCGTCATTGCCGGAGGCCCCAGCGAGAAGGTCGGCGTCGAGATTGGCGACAAGTTGTTGCGTATAGACGGCGAGGCCGCCACCGGCGACACAATAGACAACAACTTTGTCTTCAAACGCCTGCGTGGCAAGAAAGGCACCACCGTCGTAATCGATGTTCAGCGTGGCAACAATGTCATCACTTTCCATATTGTGCGCGACAAAGTGCCCATCTATTCTATCGACACCTACTTCATGGTGAGCGACACCGTCGGCTACATCCGCCTCATTCGCTTTGCTCGCACCTCCGTCGACGAGTTCCGCAAGGCTCTGAAGGACTTGAAGAAGCAGGGTATGACGGCTATGATACTCGACCTGCGTGGCAACACTGGCGGCTACCTCGACATCGCTTGCTACATGGCCAACGAGTTTTTGGACCGCGGACAGCTCATCGTCTACACCGAAGGCCGCACCGTCAAGCGTCAGAACTTCCGAGCCAATGGCAGGGGCAACTGGCGCACAGGCAGCCTCGTAGTGCTTATCGACGAAGGCTCCGCCTCCGCATCCGAGATTGTGTCGGGTGCTGTCCAGGACTGGGACCGCGGCACCCTCGTCGGTCGCCGCTCCTTCGGCAAAGGCCTTGTCCAGCGCATGTTCCCCCTCAACGACGGTGGCCAGGTACGCCTCACCACAGCCCGCTACTACACCCCTTCGGGCCGCTGCATACAGCGCCCCTATGACGAGGGCTCCGAAGCCTATCGGCAGGATATCAACGAGCGTTACCGCCACGGCGAAATGGTCAACGCAGACTCCATACACTTCCCCGACTCGCTGAAATACAAAACCTCGCATGGCCGGGTGGTGTATGGCGGTGGCGGCATCATGCCCGACATCTTCGTGCCGATAGACACTACTCGCCTTACGGACTACTTCATAGCACTTCGTGCAAAAGGCCTGCTCAACACTTTCCCCCTTCAGTGGGCCGATGCCCACAGAAAAGACCCCATGGTCAAGTCGTTCGACCTCTATCTGGCCAACTACGACATGTTCGGACTCGACAGCCTTCTTGCCCGTGAAGCTATCGAGAAAGGTGTGGTGCGCGACACCGAAAAAGAAGCCTCGGAACCGGAACGTACCGCCCACACAGACCGTTACCTGGCCCTCCTGCTTAAAGCCCAAGTGGCCAAAGACCTATTTGGAATAGAGTACTACTACAGGGTAATGAAAGAAATGGACGACGGCCTCCAGCGTGCCATAGACCTCATCACCCACCAGTAGCACACAATAAAAAAGGCCGCAACTCCGTTATTCAGACAAAATTATTGAACACACAAAAATACTTGTCATGAAAAGCATAGCAATACTTACCGGCGGCGGTCCCGCCCCCGGAATGAACACAGTGGTGGCCTCGGTTGCCAAGACTTTCCTTCGCGACGGATACCGTGTTATCGGTCTCCACGGCGGCTATTCGGCTCTCTTCACCGACAAGCCACGCATGCAGGACATCGATTTCCTCACCGCCGACGAGATATTCAACAAAGGCGGCAGCATTCTCAAGATGAGCCGCTTCAAACCAACCCCTGAAGATTTTGAACAGCGCTTCAACTTGAGCCTCTTCACCGACAACGAGATCAAGTTGCTTGTCACCGTCGGCGGCGACGATACCGCCTCGACCGCCAACCGCATTGCCAAGTTCCTTGCCGACAAACATTATCCCATAGCCAATATCCACGTTCCCAAGACCATCGACAACGACCTGCCGTTGCCCAACTCAAGCCCCACCTTCGGCTACAACAGCGCCAAGGCGCAAGGTTGTGTGTTGGCTACCGCCGTCATGGAGGATGCCCGCACCAGCGAGAATTGGTTCGTGGTCTCCGCCATGGGTCGCTCAGCCGGCCATCTGGCTCTCGGCATTGCCGGTGCCTGCCACTACCCGATGGTTATCATACCCGAGTTCTTCAATAAGACTGAAATTACCGTTGACAAGATTATCAATATGGTTATTTCCTGCATCGTCAAGCGCAAGATTATGGGCATCAGCTATGGTGCGGCCATGATTTCAGAGGGCGTTTTCCACTCGCTCAGCGACGATGAAATCAAGAATTCCGGTATTCACTTCAGTTACGATGAGCACGGTCACCCTGAGCTTGGAAAGGTAAGCAAGGCCCATATCTTCAACGACCTGTTGGAACAGAAGGTCAAAAAGCTTGGCCTCAAGGTCAAATCCCGTCCCGTTGAAATCGGTTATGAGATACGTTGCCATACCCCGATCGCCTTTGACCTTACTTATTGCTCGTTGATGGGCATGGGTGTGCACACTCTGTTCAATCAGGGTGCCACGGGTTGTATGGTTTATGTCGATCACCAGGGTAAGGTATCGCCTCTCTACCTGAAAGACCTCCAAGACCCCGAAACCGGTAAGATACCGCCGCGTCTCGTCAATGTGGCAAGCAACAAGGTGCAGTCCTATGTCAACGACATTATGGACTATATCACCCCCGCCGACTATGACGCTGCCCGCAAATACCTGCCCAACCCAGAGGAATATGACTTTAAACGTATCCTTAATTGGTAAAAGCAAAATGAATGGTGAAAAGTTGAAAGTGAAAGGTTTGTCGCGCATCGTTATGTGCGCAGTGCTTTTCACTTTCCACTTTTCGCTTTTCACCACACCTGCTTTTGCACAGAGCAAGTCACAGCTTGAAAAGGACAAGGCCAAGGTGGAGCAGGAAATAAAGCAGCTCAACCGCGACCTTGCAAAGGCAAAGAAAAACAGCAAAAGCGGACAGCAGGAGATAAACCTGCTGGAGAAAAAAATAGCCCAGCGTACCAAGCTCATCAACACTATCGGTGGTGAACTCAATCTTCTTGGTGTGCAGATGCAGCGCACACAGGACAGCATTGCACTGATGCAGGTGCAGATTGACAGCCTCAAGACAGAGTATGCCAAGGTGGTGCGCACTCTATATGGTGCCAGAGGCAACCTCGACAAGTTGGTACTTTTGATGGACACAAAGTCCTATAACTACGCTTTCCTGCGCACAAAATATTTCACACAATATAGCCGCTATCGTCGCCGTCAGGCCGCCTTCATCCGAGAAAAGGAGGCGGAACTGAATGAGGCCGGAGTGGCTTTGGCCAGACAGCAACGCGAGACAACGACACTGCTGGCACAGGAACAGCGTCATAAAGACGAGCTTGCTCGTGAGCAAAAGTTGCGCCAGCAGAACCTGAAGAAATCACAGCAGCAGGAAAAAGATCTGCAGGCTCAAATAAACAAGAAAGAGAAGCAAAAGCGACAGCTGCAACAGCAGATACAGCGTATCATCAACGAAGAAATAGCCAAAGCCAACAAGAAGTCGGGCTCGTCGTCGGGAAAAAGCGGCAGCAACGCAGGGAGCGCGGCAGAGGTTGCACTGAGCAATGATTTTGTTTCCAATAAAGGACGTTTTCCATGGCCGGTATATTATACCAAAGTCCTGCGAGAGTATGGCAAGTACACCCACTCGTCAGGTGGACAGAACATGAACAACGGCATAGACCTTCTATGTAAAAGCGGAGCATCGGTGCAGAGTATCTTCAATGGCACTGTGTCGCGTGTTTTTATATGCCCCAACGGCACCAAAGGTATAATCGTCCGCCACGGCGAATATATGACGGTTTATGCTAATATGGGTACTGTTACCGTAAGCGAGGGTAGCAAGGTGACAACCAAGCAGAATCTTGGCACTGTATATACCAACTCCGAGGGTAATGCTGAATTTTCATTCCAGCTTTGGAAGGGAACATCCTCGCTCAATCCCCGCTCATGGCTCAGATGAATGTTTTTATATCCGACTCCCATTTAGGCAGTGGTTCCGACTCTTTGCAACGTGAGATGGAACTATGCCGACTGCTCGATTCAATAAAGCAGGATTGTGACAGGCTCTTCCTTTTGGGTGATATATTTGACTTCTGGTTCACTTATCGTCGGTTGGTGCCGCGTGGCAATGTGCGCTTGCTTGGTAAATTAGCTGAATTGGCTGACAGCGGTGTCGAGATACATTTCTTCCTGGGCAACCACGATATGTGGATGTTTGACTATCTTGAAAAGGAAATGAGCGTTATAATGCATTCTGAACCAGAGGTGTTTGAATTTGATGGCAAGCGTTTCCTTATAGGACATGGCGATGGTTTAGGTCATCTCGACAAAAGTTTCGATTTCATTCGGCGCATATTCCGTAGCCGCCTTAATCAACGCCTGTTCGCATTGTTGCCATCCTCGTTCACATTCCCGATTGCTCGCCGATGGAGCGACAGCAACAAACGCAAGCACGCCAAGCAAGACACATTGCACTATCTTGGCGATGAACGCGAAGGTATTGTCTTATATTGTAAGCAACGTCTGCAGAACGAGCATTTTGACTACTGCGTGTTTGGCCATAGACACACTCCTTTGATGCGTCCACTTGCCTCTGATTGCACATATATTAACACTGGCGACTGGATGATAAACCGGAACTACGCTGTCTATTCATCCTTTGATCATACATTCAAATTATATAACCTATGCTTTGGCTCGCATGAAATACAGAAAAGCGAGATTGCAGGATGTTGATGCCATTATGTCCCTTGTGCAGCAACGTATCGACTGGATGAACGAGACGGGGTTGCACCAGTGGAATGAGACCGACTATTTTGGACGTTATCCTCGAAAGTATTGGGAGGATAATATTAATTATTTCCTGGTGGGCGAGGCTGAGGATGGTCGTATTGTGGTGGCTATAGCCTTGTATGATAATGATGTTCGTTGGACACGCGACGGCAAATTAAATGACAGTATTGTACCTGTTGCCGAGCGGGCATATTATCTACATCATCTTGTCACCGATACAGGAAGCAGGGGGGTAGGGCGAGAAATGCTACGTTATGTAGAACGCTATGCACAGCAGAACGGCATAAGTTTGCTTAGGCTTGACTCTGCAGTTGGCAATACGAATCTTGAATACTACTATACTGAAATGGGCTACTCTGCCTGCGGGACCTGCCATGACCGATTGTATCATGGTATCCTGCGCCAGAAAAGACTAAATTAGTGGCGCCACATTGTCACCATACAAAAGCGACCTTGTTAGTGTTGGTATGGTTATAGAATAAAGTTTGCAATGCAAAGCGCAGCCATGGCCTCTACAATGATTGTGGTGCGGCCTATATGGCAATAGTCGTGTCGCCCGTAGATCGATACTGTTTCAAGGTGTCCGTCCTCGTGCATACACTCTATTGGCTGAGGAAGAGTTGCTACGGGATGAAAAGCCACGCGGAATTCTATAGGCATTCCATTGCTTATGCCGCCTTGTATGCCGCCGCAATGGTTTGTTTTAGTAAGTGGCATATTGGCATCGTACGCCGTTTCGTTCCAGCGGTCGATATATTTGCTGCCGTTCATCGCCGCTGCTGCAAATCCAGCCCCCATTTCAAACCCTATGGCTGATGGGATGCTCATCATGGCGTTAGCCAAAGCAGCATTCAGTTTTCCAAATACCGGATTCCCCACTCCAGCCGGCAGGTTGTCAATGCGACAGGCCACGATGCCGCCCCGAGTATCTGCTTTTGCCTCAGGGGCAAGATTGTCTACCACGGCTTCAATCATTATAGGTGCAATGATTTGTTTGGCGATTTCTCCAGCCACAACACGCGATACAGTTTCGCGTGCCGAGGCTCGGCCACCACCACGGTAGTCTCGTGTGCCGAAGCGTTGTTGGTAGGTGTAGTCAGCATGCCCTGGCCGATATAGGTGTTCCAGTGCAATATAGTCCTGTGGACGTGTATTGTTGTTCCTGATATAAAAGGCGATAGGGGTGCCAAGCGTGATTCCGTCCCTAATGCCGGAGAGCCATTCCACGTTGTCTTCCTCTTGTCGTGGTGCTCCCTCGCGGCGGCGTGCCAAGGCACCTGCAATGGCATCAAAGTCGACATGCAATCCAGCTGGACAACCGTCGATAACAGCACCTACGGCGGGTCCGTGGGACTCGCCGTAGGTGGTTACTCTAAATCTATCGCCGTAGGTATTCATCAAGGATTGATTTGTATCAACTCTACTTCGAAGATCAGGGTCGAACCAGCGGGAATGTTGCCCATCTCGTGCATGCCATAGCCCAGATTGTAGGGGATATATAGCATATACTTCGAGCCTTCGTCCATCAGTTGAAGACCCTCAGTCCATCCGGGAATAACTTGGTTGAGGGGGAAGGTGATGGGTTCGCCACGGTCAATGCTGCTGTCGAATTTAGTGCCGTCAATCAAGGTGCCGGTATAGTGCACTTTAACGCGGTCGGTTGCAGAGGGATGCTTGCCGTTACCTTCTTTAATACGGCGATACTTCAAACCGCTTTTGGTTGTGTATACCGACTTGTTGTTGCCAATCTGAAGCATAAACTTGCGGCCTGCATCTACGTTCTCGCGAGCCTTGGGGTTATTGCGCAGTTCGAACTCCTCTTGGAAGCGCTGCAACAACATACGGCCCTCGTCGTCGCTCATGAAGTCCTTGCCATCGGCACACATAATCATTGCCATGCCAGCCATCTTGGCATTGATACCAAGGTTCTGTGCCGTCCATTGGCGATATACATCACGTCCAATAGCGTAGGAAGCGGAATCGTTGAATTCCACCGGACGGGCAGTCATGGCGTCGTAGGCATCGGCTTTTGCCTTAAGTTCGTTGTATTCTGTCTCTGTCATAGTGGCTTTGCCTTTCTTAATCTTCACACCCTGTGCACATGCCATCTGGGCGCAGAACGCCAGCATCGCCACTGCAAGTATGATGTGTTTTTTCATTTGAAAAAGATGCTTTATTTGTATTCTTTCACCTGCACACCGTCAAGAACCTCCTTGCCGCAGATGGCGAGGGCAAGCATCTCGTTCTCGCCCTTGTATATCTTTACGGGGGCAATCCATTTGATGCGTTCCTCGATCATTGCCATCCAGGGTTTGCTGTATGCAATACCGCCGGTGAGAAGGATGGCGTCTACCTTGCCGTTTACGACAGCGGCGAGACGGCATATTTCGAGCGAAACCTGATAGGTGAATGCGTCGACTAACAGTTGGCACTTTTCGTCGCCTGCCAAAGCGCGTTTCTCTACCTCATAGGCGTCGTTGGTACCGAGATAGGCCACGAAGCCGCCCTCGGCAGTGACCATCTTTTTCAACTTGGCTTCGTCATATTTGCCACTGCAGGCCACCTCGATGAGCTTAGAGGCGTTGATCGAGCCGCAGCGGGTGGGGGAGAAGGCACCGAGACCGCAAAGGGCGCGGTTCACCTCAACCACCTTGCCGTGGTTGTGGATGCCGACACTCACGCCGCCGCCCATGTGGGCGATAATGAGGTTGAGGTCTTCGTAGTGCTTGCCAAGCTCACGGGCATAGAGTTTGGCAGTCATCTTCTGGTTGAGGCAATGCCAGATGACGCCTTCACGGCTCGGGTCGAGGTCAAACACAGGGTGGCCGCTTATCTTTGCAAATTCAGGCCGCTCGTCCACAATACCGGGGTCTGCGATGTAGGCGCACTCCAGGCCAATCTCCTTGGCGATGGCGTCGCTGATAAGGGCACCGAGGTTGCAGGCATGCTTACCCTGTATACCGGCGATGCACTCCTGTCGCATCAGCTCGTTGACGCGGTAGCAGCCGCTCTCGCAGGGACGGGTCAAGCCGCCGCGGCCCATGACAACGGCAATCTCGTCGGTGCCGACACCGTGACGCTTCACCATGTCGAGTATGGCACCCTTGCGATAGTCGAACTGGTCGGCCACCTCGTGGAACTTCTGTATCTCCTCAATGGGGTGGGAGAGGTTTTCAGTAAATACCTCATTCTCGCCGTCATAGATAGCGGCCTTGGTCGATGTGGCACCAGGGTTGATTACCAGCGTGTATTTTCTTTTGCTCATAGTTTTTATATGTTTTTTTATTATTTTTCCGACTGCAAAGGTAGTAAAAAAAAACGAAATACTGACAATTATTTTTCAATTCTTATCAGTTTTTTATAAACAAGGCGAAAATATCGTGTACTGTGCTATTCCTGTGAGTAGTAGTCGGCGAACTTCGTCAGCATTCTGTAGCCTTTCTGCATTAATCCCAGCAACGTATCTTATTCGTGGTTAATTCTGCAAATATAGCAATATGATATAGAATAATACAATTTTTTTGACTGATGGCAAAAAAAAAGAACCGCCACTGGAGGGCGGTTCTTTACAGAAACAGTGTTCTGTGTAGTGTTACTTCTTGCGCGCGCCTTTGCTGGCGTTGTAGAAGATTTTCAGGGCACCTGCGTTGCGCAGCTCCTGTTTGATATCGCTGATCAGACCCATACGCACGTCCTTGTCGGCCTTGATGGCGGTGGTGATAAAGGGACGGTCGGCCTCGATGCGCTGGTTACGCTCGAGCTCGACAAAGGTGATGATGTCGCTGACCTCTGAAATCTGGTCGTTGAGCTGAATACGGGGTTCGGTACCGTACTTCTTCTGCTGGTCTTGCAGGGGCACACCGACGTTGATGTAGCTCACGAGGCTCTTCTTCTCGAGTTTGACCACCTCGCTGCCTTGCGGCGGGATGATTTTCACATAGAGCGAACTCTCGCGCATGGTGGTGATGACCATGAAGAAGAAGAGGAGCATGAAGATAATGTCACTCATCGATCCCATATTGAGGGACGGAGTCTCTTTCTGTTTTTTTCCTGCGAATCGTGCCATATCTTGTTATCCTCCTATCTTTGTGGGCTCGGCCTCCGAGATGGCCACGGGGATGGCCTGGTCGACGGCTTTGCGCTGTTCTTCTGTAAGGTCGGCGTATTTGCGTGCAAAGTGATCAATAGAGAATTCGTCGCGCATCTCGTTGATAGCGGCAGTCAACTCGTTCTGCACCTGAAGATACATATTGTATGAGGTGCCACGGTCGTTGCGGAGCGAGATAACACCTTTCGACACATCGACTGTGCCAAGGAGGGGAATCTCGGTGGGAGTCTTCTCGGGCAGATTGGAGCGGTTTTCGGGATTGCCAAGGAACTCTTTGGCACGATCCTTCAGGTCTTCAATCCGGCCGTACTCGTTGTTGTACAACAACCGGTCGTCCTTGCTGACCAGCACGGTGAAGATGTTGCGCTCACGAACCTCAGGCGGCTCCACGTTGTCCGGCAGCGGAGGCGGCAGACGACGGGCGATACCCATGTCCGAGTTGATGTTGGAGACCATCAGGAAGAAGGCCAGCAGCAGGAACGATATGTCGGACATGGCGCTTGTGTTAAGTCCGGGAGTTTTTCTTGCCATGGTAAGTTACTTTTTAAATAGTTTGGCGCACTCGGTAACCAGGATGCTGAGGGCGGCGCCGATGACCATGATATAGACCACGATGCAGGCTGCGCCTATGAGCTTGGAGGTGCCGGTCGAGACGTTGAATTTTTCCATCATGGCTTCGTTGATGTCGTTGCCGTTGGAGAGGAGGTAGGAGGCTACCAGCACCACAACGACGACACCACAGAGCATCAGGAACTTGCCCAAGTAGCCTTTCTCGGTGGCAAACTTGCTGGCCAGTTTCTTCACGAGGAAGAAGAGGATGGCGACGATGGAGATGGCCACGAAGGCAATCAGGATCCAGTACGTGGCATCGAACAGCCCGTTGGACTTGACCGCTTCAAGCTCCTTCACCCCGCCGTTCTGCATGGCAAAGAGGATGGCCAGTATAGTGCAGACCACGGCTATGCCAAGTCCCAAAAGGGTGATGATTTTATCGGTTCTTTCTTTCATAATTGTTTCTCTTTAAAATTTAATGTTTAACGTATTGACGTTTCCCGTTCAAAAGAGAAAGCAATTATTTGTGATACTTCACGAGGATATCCATGAAGCTGATCGAGCCGTCTTCCATCGAGTCGACGAGGCTCTCGATCTTGGTGAGGATATAGTTGTAGAAAATCTGAAGGATGATAGCGACGATAAGACCGAAGATGGTGGTCAACAGAGCGACCTTCATACCGCCAGCCACAACAGTGGGGCTGATATCGCCGGCGACCTCGATGGCGTCGAAAGCCTCAACCATACCGACCACAGTGCCGAGAAATCCGAAGGAGGGAGCCAGGGCGATGAACAGGCCGATCCAGGTCATGTTGTTCTCGAGGCGGGCCATCTGGACACCACCGTAGCTGGTGATAGCTTTCTCGACGTTCTCCAGACCCTGGTCGACGCGGTCGAGACCCTGGTAGAAGATGCTGGCCACGGGGCCACGGGTGTTGCGGCAGAGCTCTTTGGCGCCCTCGTAGTTGCCGCCCTTCACGTTGTCCTCAATGCCGTCGAGGAGTTTCTTCACGTTGGTGGTGGCCATGTTCAGATAGAGGATACGCTCGATGATGAGGGCCATACCGAAGATGAGGCAGAGGAGCACGGGGGTCATCCAACCTGCACCACCCTGGATGTACTTCTCTTTCAGCACCTGGTGGAACGACTTGGTGTTCTCGGTAGCGGCGGCGGGGGCAGCCTCTTCGGCGGGAGCCTCGGTGGCAACGGCCTCAGTGGCGGCGCTGTCGTCGGTGGCGGCTACTTGTTCGGTGGCTTCAGCGGCGGGGGCATCCTGTGCCATCACCTGGTTGAAGTTGGCAAATGTCAACAGTCCTACTATTGACATCAGAGCAAATACTTTTTTCATAATGTTGTTAGTGTGTTGATTATTAATTTATTTGTTATTTTTCACCTATAAAGTTTCGTAGTGCAAATATACACATTTTTTCTAATGTAGCAAAAAAAATCATTTTTTTCTGCCGTCCAGAGCCTCCATCAGTTCGCGCAGGGGGCGTTTCCTCTCTTCCGGAGCTTCTATGGCGTCGAGGTGGGTGCAGGCCGCCTTGAACTCGGAGGCTATGCGGTCTTCCACCATGCTACGCAGGCCTACGGCGTCGTAGAGGGCCATCACGCGGCGCACCTTCTCGTCGCCGTCCATGTTGTCCTTGGCGGCAAAGAGGTCGACGAGCTCTTTCCTCTGGGCGGGGTCGGCGAGTTCGAGCGCCATCAGGGGCAGTATGGATTTCTTGTTGTCGCGTATGTCCTGGCCGGTCTGTTTGCCGAAGACGGCGGTGTCGCCATAGCCGTCGAGGAGGTCGTCCTGCAGTTGGAAGGCGAGTCCGAGGCTTGTCCCGAAGTCCCACAGGCGGTCTGTCTCGCGGTCCGGTGCGCCGGCATAGAGGGCTCCGATTTTGAGGGCGCCGGCCAGCAGCACGGCGGTCTTCTGGCGTATCATGTCCATGTACTCGTCGATGCCCACTTCGTCGAGGGCGCGGTTCTCGAAGTTCATGTCTTTCTGCTGTCCTTCGCACACTTCGATGGCGGTCTCGTTGAAGCATTGCAGTATGCGGTGCAGGTTGGGCGACGGCTTCCTGAGGAAGTAGCGCCAGGCGAGGGCATACATGGTGTCTCCGCTGAGGATGGCCGTGTTGTCGCCCCAGCGGGTGTATACGGTGGGTTGGCCGCGCCGCAGGGGCGAGCGGTCCATGAGGTCGTCGTGGAGCAGGGTGAAGTTGTGGAATGTCTCGATGCCGAGTGCGGCGTTGCGGGCGTTGTCTTCGTCGCCTCCGAAGAGGGCGTTGGCGGCCAGCAGCATGGTGGGGCGGATGCGCTTCCCGCCCAGGCGCAGGGCGTAGTCGATGGGTTCATACAGTTCCCTCGGCGAGGCGATAAAGGTCTCTTCGTCGAAGATGCGGCCTACGCTCTCGAGGTGGTGTTTAAGGGTGTTTTCCATAATCATATATTAATAGGTCACGCCGTGCTGGCTGCACCACGCCTGTGCGGCGGGGTTGCCCATCTGTGCGGCGCGGCGGTAGTTGGCCTGTTCTTTCTTGGGCTGTTTGAGCGAGGCGTATAGCTCGGCCAGGCGGCAATAGGTCTCGCTCTCTTCGGGGGCTACGGCCAGTGCTTTCTGGTAGTAGTGGACGGCTTTGTTGCGGTCGCCTGTCTTGGCATAGGTGCGCCCCAGCAGGCGGTAGGCCTCGGCGGCTCCCGGAGCCTTGGCTATGGCAGTGCGGTACTGCTCGATGGCGAGGTTGTATTCGGCCCGCTCGAAATATATGTCGCCCAGGCGGTTGTGTGCGTCCACATGGTTGCTGTCGAGTTTGATGACAGACTGGAGGCACTCTATCGATTTGCCGTTCTCGCCTTTGAGCATGAAGGCCCATCCGAGGCAGTAGAGCAGTTTGGCCGACTTCGGCTCTACCTGCAGGCCTTTGCGCAGGGTGCTGATAGCCAGTTCGTAGGTGTTGCGGCGACAATACATGGCGCCAAGGTTGAAGTATGCGTCGATGTTTTTCGGGTCGGCCTGCTGCGCCTGACGGAAGAGGGCTATGGCCTCTTTGTCGTTGCCGCGGTTGTAGTATACTATACCTTTGACATTCAGCGCTCGGGCCGATTTCGGGGTGAGGGCCAGCGCCTTGTCGGCCCAGGTGAGGGCGTTGGCGGTGTTGTGCTCGGCGCAGTAGACCAATGCCAGCACCCCCATGGCCATTGAGAGGTTCTCTTTGTCATCGGCCGGGGCTATTTCGATAGCCTTCTCGGCGGCCGTCTTGGCCTCTTGCCATTCGCCCAACTCGGCTCGGCAGGCGGCGAGGTGGGCCATTGAAGTAATACTGCTATCGGCCTTTGCAAGCCATTGTTCTGCATCGTGATAGCGTTCATGCTTCTCATATATGAGGCCAATCTGCCTGCGGGCGGCCAAATCGGTGTCTGCAGACTCGAAGTAATACTTTAGTGCAAGGTCTGTAAGTCCCTTTTGTTCAGCATTGAGTCCCTTTTCCAAACTGCTCTGTGCCGACGCTGTTGCGAGGGTCAATGCCACGGCGAGTATGGTAAGTGCGGTTTTCTTCATCCGGAACCGTATTTTTCATTGGAAAACGCACGGCATCTTGTTTTATTGTGTGCCGCCCCACCTTTTCTTCCCCGACGGGCCGCGAGGCCCCGTGTGTGCCGACCACCTTTTCCTGCCTCCCTGTCTAAACCGCTATTACTCCGCCCGTTCTATACCATTTCTATAGTATTTCCATAGTATTTCTTTAGTGGTTGACTATAGAACTACTATAGAACTACTATAGAACTACTATAGAAGTGTCGGAGAAAAGTCGGACTTGGGTCGGACCTGATACGGAGTCATCCCGGGGTGGTACAAGGGAGGCGGTGGGGTGAATTTTAAAATATTTTTTTCCATTATATAAAAAAGTTGTATCTTTGCAGCATGATTACAAACCACGACATGGCCGCACAGACGGCTAATTTCTTACTGACAGTGAAAGCGGTAAAGCTCAACAACGAGCATCCTTTCACATGGGCATCGGGGCGCAAATCGCCCATTTACTGTGACAATAGGGTCACTCTTTCGTATCCCGAGATACGCACTTTCATACGCCAGCGTTTTGTGGAGGCGGTGAACGAGGCCTGGGGCGACGTCGACGTGATAGCCGGCGTGGCCACCGGCGGCATCGCACAGGGCGCCCTGGTGGCCCAGGAGTTGGGCAAACCCTTTGTGTATGTGCGTTCTGAGCAGAAGAGCCACGGCCTGACCAATCAGATCGAAGGCGAGATCCACGCCGGACAGTCGGTAGTGGTGATAGAGGACCTTGTGTCGACCGGCAAGAGCAGCCTGATAGCTGTGCGCGCCCTGCGCGATAAGGGCTGCGTGGTGAAGGGCATGGCTGCCATCTTCACCTACGGCCTGCAGGTGGCCGCCGACAATTTTGCGGCCGAGAATGTGGAGCTTGTGACTCTGACCGACTACGACACGCTTATCGGAGTGGCCAAGGATCAGGACTTTATCCGCAAGGACGACCTGGAGAGCCTGGCTGCCTGGCGCGTGAACCCCGAGAAGTGGAGCAAAGACCACGGCGAATAAGGATTTGCTTTTCCCGGCTCTTATGATTTACGGAAAAGAACGGTTACCGATGGCTCGCGGATTGCGGAAAAGAACAGAAACGGCAGGGGCGTTGCAGAGACTTCTGCTTCTTGCTGTTTTTTCTGTATTTTTCTGTAGTTCAATTGCCGCGCAGGACAGTGTGCTGACGGTGGCGTTGCCCGATGGCCAGAGTATGGAACTGGTGTGGGTCGCTGGCGGCACGTATGAAATGGGCGGTAGCACCCAGAAGGATGTGAAGGTGACCTATGCCGCCTCGCGTCCGTTGCACACGGTGACGCTCAATGGCTACCACATTGGACGCTACGAGGTTACACAAGGCCAGTGGCGTGCCGTAATGGGGGAGAACCCGTCGAAGTTCTCCGCCGCCGGCGGAGTGGGCGACTCGCTTCCCGTAGAGAGTGTCTCATGGACCGAGGCGGTGCAGTTCTGCACCCTGCTGAGCCAGATGACGGGCCATATCTTCCGACTGCCTACTGAGGCGGAGTGGGAGTATGCGGCCCGCGGCGGCGCTGCCTCGAAAGGGCAGTCGTATGCCGGCTGCAGCCGCGGACAGTTGGCCCTCTACTGCCGCTACTGCGTCAACAGCGAAGGCCACACGGCCCCTGTGGGACGCCTGCAGCCCAACGAGTTGGGCTTGTATGACATGAGCGGCAATGTGGCGGAGTGGTGCTCCGACTGGTTGGGAGAATATCCCGACGGCCCGGTGACGAACCCGCAGGGTCCTCGCGACGGCGAGGCACGCATACTGCGTGGCGGCCACTACAACAGCATCTCGTCGGCCTGTTCGGTGTTCGACCGCGGGTGGTATATCCCCTCGGGCAAGTATGAGTACTATGGCCTGCGGGTGGTGATGGAGGAGTAAACCGACGGAGGTACCACGGTGAAGGTCAAAGATATAGAATTCGAACCATTTGTCAGCGAGGCGGAACTCGACGGCATAGTGCGTCGGCTGGCTGCCGAGCTGAGCCGCGACTATGCGGGGCGGCAAGTGGTGGTATGTCCTATCCTTACGGGGGCTTTCATGTTTGCCTCCGACCTCGTGAAGAGGCTTGCGATGCCTTGTGAGATTGAGTTTGTGCGCTACACGTCGTACAGCGGCATGCAGAGCACCGGCGAGGTGAACTGCTCGATGCCGTTTCCGTCCTCGGTCAAAGGAAAAGATGTGCTGATAGTGGAGGATGTGGTCGACACGGGCCTCTCGATGCGGCATGTGCTGGCCGAAGCACGGCGGGCTGGGGCACGCAGCGTGGAAGTGTGCACCCTCTTCTTCAAGCCCGGTGCCTTCAAGGGCGACTACGAGGTGCGCTATATCGGGCGCGAGATAGGCAACGAGTTTATAGTGGGCTATGGCATGGACTACGACGAGCAGGGACGCACCCTGCCCGAAGTGTTGGTAAAAAATCATAAATCAGGAAGATGAAAAAGAAACTGCATATACTGCTGATAGCGGCGCTGGCCATAATGGCCTCGGGCTGTGGCAAAGAACAGCCCCATATCAATGTGGACCCCGCCCAGTTGGAGGGGCTGTGGCAGAAGAGCACGTCGGAGGTGTTCTGGCGCTACAATGGCGACCGTACGGGTGTCACATGGGATGCCTCGGAGGATATCACCGAAGAGGAGAGCAACCTGACGTTCAACTGGGAGCTGTCGGTCGACGAGCTGACGATGGTCTTCAGCGGCGCCAACGGCAACCAGGCCGTGCCCAAGGTGTATACCATCACTTCGATTGGCGACGCTGTTATGACGTGGCGCGACAACTACGGCATGACGCAGACTTTCAACCGTGTTGTGGAATAGGAGGGAGGACACTATGGGCAAAGAGAAGAAAGGTATGGCTAAATGGCTGAAGGCGACCCTCATATCGGTCGGGTCGCTGGTGGGCCTGGTGGTGATTGTGGCGGCTGTGGCCCTGTGGCTGGTGTTCACTCCGTCGAAACTGACCGGCATTGTGAACAAGCTCGCGGGCAAATTCGTGACCTGCGAGACCCACTTCGGGCGCGTCAACCTCACCATCTTCAAGACATTCCCCGATGCAGGTCTCACGATAGACGATGTATATGTGGTCAACCCCATGGTCGGGGCTCCGAGCGACACTGTGGCTGTGATAGGCAACCTCACCGTCGGTGTCGACCTCAAGAAGTATCTCAAGGAGAAGGAAGTGGTGGTGCACCAGGTGTTGCTCGACAATGTGGTGGCAAACCTCTATATCGACACAGCCGGCAAAGGTAATTTCGACATATTCCCACATTCGGATGATAACGAGGACACGACGGAAAGCTCGTTCAACCTCGACAGTCTGCCCAATATCGACCTTCGCAAGATAAAGATAAGCGACCTCAATGCACGCCTTTGCAATGAGAAGGGGAGGATGGACGCCATAGTGGAAGACCTCGACCTCGGCATCGTGGGTAAACTGAGTGAGGGCAAAGTGGATGCAGATTTGAAACTGGAGATTGCAGGAGGCGACCTGATGATTGTGGACAGCACCGGCAACCCCAAGATGGATGCCGCTCTCTACGGATTGACGCTCGACCTTGATGCCGAGGGCAACCTGGACGAGGTGGCCGGCAAGCTGGAGGTTGAACTGGAGAAAGGTCTCTATAACGATATGATAAACGAGCACTTGCAGGCTTCGAAGAAGGACCTGCTGAGGCTCAAGATGCCCTTCACTGCCGACCTGCAACGTATGCAGTTTGCGCTCGACGAGACATGGCTCTCCTTGGCCGGTTACGAGCTGAAACTCGATGGCCGTGTGGCTATGGCCCGCGACGGCGAGCCCATGAAAGTGGACATGAAGGTCCACAACACCTTCGACCCCTGGCAGGTGGAACCCCTCCTCGAGCTTGTGCCCGAGCAATTCATGGGTTGGAAGAAAGGAATGGATGTTGACGGCGAGGTGGCGCTGGCTGCCACGGTGGTCGGAGACCTCGGCAACGACAGGATGCCCCTCGTCAACGCCTCGGCGACGATAGGAAACGGCCGCTTCTACCTGTCCAAGTCGCTGCCCTACAAGATAAGCAAGATCAATGCCGACCTGGAGGCCTCGCTCGACCTGAGCAAAGGAGGCAAAAGCAGCGCTGTGGTCAACAGCTTCAAAGCGCACACCCGTGGCACCGATGTCAGCATCAGCGGGCGTGCCGACGACCTGACCGGCGATATGCATATCGACGCCAAGGTGAAAGGCAAGCTGCCGCTCGAGGACATACAGCCCCTGTTGCCCGACTCGCTGCATTTGACGGCACAGGGCAATGCCGACATCGATGTGAGTGCCAATTTCCGTATGAGCCAGCTGAAGGCCAAAGCCTATGACAAGATGGTGGCCGCCGCGACGATAGGCCTGAAGAAGGTGGACGTCACCTACGACAGCATACATGCCGTGGCCCCCGACCTCGACATAGCGTTGCAGCTGCCCGCCAAGGAGCACAAGGGCAAGATGGCCGAGGCCCGTATCAAAGGCAGCCGTCTCAATGTGGAGATGGGTAATATTACCGCAGGCATAGAGACCCCCGATATCAATGTCGGCGTCAACAACCTGACTAAAGAGCAGATAGCCGCGGCGTTCGATATAGCGATAGGGGAGGGCAATGCCGAAATCGATTCGATGACGGTGGCCTTCGGCAGCCTCTCGCTCGGTGGGTCGGTGCGCCTCGACTCGACACAGGAGAACGTGCTGCGCAAATACAATCCCGTGGCCGATATAGCCATGTACAACGCTATTGTGTATACTCCGCAACTGCCCGACGCGGTGCGACTGTCGCAGCTTGTGGTCGACTATAAGCCCGAGTTGTGCGACATCAAGGCTGCCGAGGTGAAGGTGGGCCATTCCGACATGCAGCTTTACGGCACGGTGGAAAACCTCGAGAAGTGGATGAGCCACGAAGCAATGCTAAAAGGTGACCTGAACCTTGTATCTTCGTATGCCGATGTGGACGAACTTATGAATATGCTGAGCGGCATGGGCAGCGACAAAGACACTATTGAGCAAATGCGGGAAGAGGACAATGTGCCCAAAGAGGCTAATCCATTTATCGTCCCCAAGGATGTCGACGTGACGCTCCACACACATATCAAGCGCAGCGTTGCCTTCGGCAATGATTTGAGCGATGTGGCCGGCAGTCTGACGATTAACGACGGTGTGGCAGTGCTCGACCAGATGGGTTTCGTATGCAAGGCCGCGAGCATGCAGCTGACGGCACTTTACAAGTCGCCTCGTCCCAACAACCTTTTCGTAAGCCTCGACTTCCACCTGCTCGACATACAGATAGACGAGCTGCTCGACATGATACCTACGGTTGACACACTGGTGCCTATGCTGGCGGCTTTCAACGGCAACGCCAACTTCCACTTGGCCGGCGAGACATTCCTCAACGCCAAATACCAGCCAAAGATGAGTTCTCTGCTGGGCTCGGCAGCCATCAGCGGCAAAGACCTGGTGGTGATGGACAACAGCAGCATAGCCCAGATTGCCAAGTTGATGCGTTTCAAGGATTGGAAAGACAAGGATAACAAGATAAAGATAGACAGCCTGAGTGTGGAGATGACCTGTCTGCGTAAAGAGATAGAAGTGTTCCCGTTCCTGCTCAATATAGGCAAGTACCAGCTTTGCGCGTCGGGCAAGCATACGCTCGACAATGAGTGTGGCTACCATGTGGAACTGTTGAAGAACCCGATAATGGCCAAAGTGGGTGTGGATGTCAATGGCACGCTGAAGAGCCCGAAGATATCGCTCGGCGAGGTACGCTATGCCGACCTCTATAAGCCGGAAAAGCAGGGTGTGGTGGAGAAGCAGACGCTGAGGCTCAAGAATATGATTAGAGAAGCCCTTGAGGCAAATGTGAGATAATACTATGGGAATATTCCACAGATACGACAGCACCATACACGGAAACTACCGCCGAGCCTACTTGCGCGGTGGGCTGCTTACCGGTGCCTTGTTGGGTGGTTATGTGCTTGTGCGGATGCTGATGGGCCAGCCTGTGCAGAGCCCTACATCGCTGATAAGCGACATAGCGTTGCTGGTGGCGGTGTTCCTTTTCACGGCCTACTATCGCAACTCGCTCGACGAAAAGAAGATTACCCTCAAAGAGGCTATGCTGTTCGGCATGGGGTTGTCGCTTGTGGCCAGTTTCCTTTATGGGGCACTGTTATATGTCGTGGAGATGTGTTCTTCGGCACAGACAGTGCTTTTCACCACCACGATGACAGGTCAGGAGATTACCTCCGAAGACCCTCAACTGCACTATTGGGCTGCGTGGTGGGCCATCATGTCGTTCCTCGAGATGCTGCTGCTTGGCTGCTTCGGTGCCTTTGTGGCGGCAGTCCTCTTCCGTAACGAAAAATCAACTCCGAGAAAAAAGAAAACAAACCAATCATAGACAATGGATATATCTATCATAGTACCTTCATACAACGAAGACGAGTCGCTGCCGCACCTGGCGGAGTGGATAGACCGCGTGATGCATGAACATGGCTTCAGCTACGAGGTAATCATCGTTGACGATGGTTCCACCGACAGCACATGGAAGGTGGCCGAGCAGTTGCATGCTGCCAACCCATGCTATCGTGGTATCAAGTTCCGCCGCAACTACGGCAAAAGTGCAGCCCTCAATACTGGTTTTGCTGCCGCCAATGGCGACGTGGTCATTACCATGGATGCTGACCTTCAGGATTCCCCCGACGAGGTCCCGGAACTATACCGTATGATAAAAGAGGATGGCTATGACCTTGTCAGTGGCTGGAAGAAAAAACGCTACGACTCTAAATTGGCCAAGAATATCCCCTCCAAATTCTTCAACTGGACTACACGTCGCCTCAGTGGTATCCACCTACACGACTTCAACTGTGGTCTTAAAGCCTATCGCCACGATGTGGTGAAAAGCATAGAGGTGTACGGCGAGATGCATCGCTATATACCAGTCATAGCCAAGTGGGCCGGTTTTAGGAAAATAGGGGAAAAAGTAGTACAGCACCGTAAACGTGAGTTTGGTGTAACCAAATTCGGTATGAACCGCTTTATCAACGGTTACCTCGACCTGATGAGTATCATGTTCATGTCGCGGTTTGGGAAACAGCCCATGCACTTTTTTGGCGCCATTGGCTCGCTGTCGTTCCTTATAGGCTTTGTCGCCCTTATCGTGGTGCTTGTCATGCGTCTTGCCGGCCGTATAGCCCTCACCAACAGCGTCTGGTTTTATCTCTCCATGCTCTTTGTCCTGATAGGCATGATGCTCTTCCTCGCTGGTTTTATCGGCGAACTGGTATGCCGTAACTCATCCACGCGCAACCTCTATTTGATAGAAAAAGAAGTATAATTTATTAGTTCCTTTATTGACTCCACATAAAACCACCAAACAGCGTAAATCATGAGTCTTCAATGCGGTATAGTAGGGTTGCCCAATGTGGGTAAATCGACCCTATTCAATTGTCTCTCCAATGCCAAAGCCCAAGCAGCCAACTTTCCATTCTGCACCATTGAGCCCAACGTGGGGGTCATTACAGTGCCCGACGAGCGGCTTGCCAAACTTGTCGAGATAGAACGCCCCGCCAGTGTAGTACCGGCCACCGTTGAGATTGTTGACATTGCCGGCCTTGTGCGCGGTGCATCGAAAGGGGAGGGGCTTGGTAACAAATTCCTGGCCGACATACGCAACTGCGACGCCATAATCCATGTGCTCCGCTGTTTCGACGACGACAATATCACCCATGTCGACGGCTCGGTCGACCCTGTACGCGATAAATTGACCATCGACACCGAGTTGCAGTTCAAAGATCTCGAAACAATAGAGAACCGCTACGATAAAGAGGTGAAGAAAGGCAAGGCTGGAGGTGATGCACGTGCCAAGAAGCTGGTCGAGGTAATGGACCTCTATAAGGCTGCACTTCTTGAAGGCAAGAGTGCACGCACGGTGCAACTCGACGAGAATCAGGCCGAAGTTGCCCGCGACCTTATGCTTCTTACTACAAAACCCGTTATATATGTCTGCAATGTCGACGAGGCATCGGTGGTGAATGGCAACAAATACTCCGATGCTGTGCGTGAGGCAGTGAAGGACGAACAGGCCGAAGTGCTCCTCCTCGGTGCCGGCATCGAGGCCGACATTGCCGAACTGGAGACCTTCGAGGAGAAGCAGATGTTTCTCGAAGACCTCGGACTCAAAGAGAGCGGTGTCAACCGTCTTATCAAAGCTGCCTACCGCCTGCTCGGCCTCCAGACCTTCCTCACAGCCGGTCCAAAGGAATGCCGCGCATGGACGTTCAAGAAAGGCATGAAGGCGCCGCAGACTGCCGGCATCATCCACAGTGACTTCGAGCGTGGCTTTATCCGTGCCGAGGTTATCAAATACGACGATTATGTTGCCCTCGGCTCCGAGGCCAAGTGCCGTGAGGCGGGCAAGATAGCCGTCGAAGGCAAAGACTATGTGGTTCAAGACGGTGACATCATGCACTTCCGGTTCAACGTCTGAAGAATACAACTGGTGACAATGAGAAGAAAAACAAGAAATAGGACTGGTCTACAGTTGCGCGGATTTGCCTGCGCAGGCTTGTTTCTTGCCTTTCTTCTGACCATCGTCTCTTGCTCCACAGAGAAAGCCAAGTGGACCAACATCCGCTACCACAACACCACGTGTCACTACAACGTCTGGTGGAATGGCAATGAAAGCCTCAAACTGGGGCGAGAGAAGATATACAAGGCCGCTGTCGACGACTACACCACTTTCCTGCAGCCCGAAAACCTTGGCAGTATGGAAGTTGCCCAAAGTGCCAACCCTGAGATGGACCGCGCTATTGAAAAAGGTGTGAAAGGCATCAAGAAACACAGCATATTCGTTGGTGGCGAAGAGCATGTGCCATATATCAAGGAATGCTACCTCCTCACTGCCTACGCCACATTCTACAAGCAAGACTTCGTCAGCACCACTAATACCTGCAACATTCTCACCACCCAGTTCCGCGGCACCCATGCTGGCGACGAAGGTGCCATCCTGCTGGCCCGCTGCCTCATTCGCGAACGTCGTTTTATTGAAGCCGAACAGGCTCTCGACCAACTTGTTGTCGACCTCGAACGTGGCAACTTCAGCCGCTCCCAGCGCGACAAACTATACCTCGCCATGGTGGAAGCCACCGTGCCGCAGGAGAAATACAAGAAGGCTGTCGAATACATCCATCTTGCCATCGATGCCACACACAGCCGTCGCACCAAAGCCCGCCTCACCTTCCTCATGGCGCAGATCTACCAGAAGCTCGACAAGCGTGCCGTCGCCTCGAAATACTATCATCAGGTCCTCTCATACGGTCCTGAATATGTCATGGAGTTCAACGCCCGCCTTGGTGAAGCTTCATGCGCCGACCTCGCCCATAGCGACATCGCAAAGCTTGAGAAACAGCTCGACGCCATGTTGCGCGACAAGAAGAACGAAGAATACCGCGACCAGATATACTACGCCAAAGGCGAAATGTTCCTTGGTGTGAGCGAAACAGGCAAAGCCTGCGAAAACTTCCGCCGCAGCGTCGCCCTTGCACGTGCCAACAAGGCCCAGAAGGCCAAGTCGGCGCTCCGGCTCGGCGAGGTGCTTTACGACATCTATCAGGACTACGACCAGGCACAGCTCTACTACGACACCGCCATCAGGTGCATCGACCGTCTCTACCCCGGCTACCCCGCCATACGCCGTCGCAGCGACATGCTCACCGAACTTGCTTCCTTCACCCGCGTCTACACCCGTTGCGACAGCCTCATAGCTCTCGCCGCCATGCCAGAAGCCGAACGCATCGCTTTCATCAACGCAAAAATAGATACGCTGAAGGCGCAGGAGCAGCGTGCCAAGGACCGCGCCCTCGAAGAGGAGCTACGCAACGAGACCCTTGCCCAGCAGAACACCCTCACCGGCGACTGGTACTTCTACAACCAAAATACCGTCCAAAAAGGCAAAGAGACATTTCGCCAGCGCTGGGGTATGCGCACCCTCGAAGACAACTGGTTCCTCGCCAACAAGACAACCATGCTCGTGCTGGAAGACCTTCCCGAGGACGACAGCGACTCAACCGACTACGCCTCCGATACTGCCGCTGCCGACACACTCCGCACTCCCTCGTCGGCTGCTGCTTCCAAATACGGCAACCCGGAAGACCCTCATGCCGTCGCTTTCTACCTGAAAGACATACCCACCACCCAGCGACAGCTCGACTCCATAGACTCTCTAACCTCACTCTCCCTCCTGGGTGCCGGATACATCTTCTACGATGGCCTCCGCAACGAGACCCGTGCCCTCGAATGTTACCTCCGTCTCGCCAACGACTACACTGCCCACCCCGAGATAGTCCAGGCCTTCTACATGCTTTACCGTATATACGATAGGCAAGGCAACACCCCGCAGGCCAACTATTACCGCGACATGGTTCTCCTCGGCTTCCCCGACAGCGACTTCGCCAACCTCATCCGCGACAACGAATACTACAAAGAGTTGCTCCGCCGCGACCGCCGCATTGAAGACGACTATGAGACCCTCTATACGGCTTTCGCCCAGCGCGACTACCGCACCGCCATCGCCCTTGCCGACGAAGCCCGTGAGGTCTATCAGGACAACAGTGTGCTGCGCAAGTTCGACTACTGGAAGGCTCTCGCCCTTGTCCACACGGGCAACAGGCAACAGGCTGTCGAAACCCTCAAAGGCATCGTCAACACACCTCCGCGCACCGACAGCATAGTGCCGCTTGCCCAGATACAGCTCGACCTCCTGCTCAACGACACCACCGAAAACGGAGAATGGATAGCCGACGATGGAAAGACCATTGCCCAATCTGGCAAAACCGGACAAGTCAGCCAACCCGACAATCAGTCGTCAGACCAATCCGCAACCGCCTCCGACGACACTCCTCTGCCCAAAGGCGCCCGTCTCTTCCGCTACCGCGAGAACCAGCAACACTACGTCATCATCATCGTCAACGACCGCACCATCCGTGCCACCGACCTCCAATATCGCATAGCCGACTTCAACACCCAATACTACGCCAACTCCGGCTACAAGGCCAACGCCGTGCTCTTCTCCGACACCACCCAGCTCATCACCATCCACCGCTTCCTCTCTGCCTCCGAGGCCATGGGCTACTACCGCCATCTCCTCCAGCCGGAGAGCCCCCTCCTCAAATACCCCGCTTCCGACTACCGCCTCTTCGTCATCTCGACCCAGAACTACGCCACCTTCTACAACCGCAAAGACCCCGACGCCTACGACGCCTTCTTCAAGCGTTACTACCTCGGCAACAAACAATAGTAAATCAATAGAAATCATTAATAAATAAAAACCTTAAAACATCATGGCTAAGACAATGGAAATGGAAAGCAGCCCCATCAACATCATCACCGACGGCACCCATATCAAGGGCGACATCACAGCCTCTGGCGACTTCCGTCTCGACGGCACCCTCGAAGGCAACATCCAGCTCAATGGCAAGCTCGTCATCGGCGACAGCGGCGTCGTCAACGGCAACGTCCTCTGCCAGAACGCCAACGTCATTGGCACCGTCAACGGCAACCTCTCCGTCAAGGAACTCCTCTCGCTCCATTCCTCTGCACGTGTCCGCGGCGACATCCTCATCAACAAACTCTCTATCGAACCCGGCGCCACCTTCAGCGGCAAATGCCGCATGATCGACGAGGTCCGCAACCAGCAGCAGGAAGAAGCCCAGGCCGAGCCCGCCGCCGAACAATAAGCCCACGTGGACATCCTCAAGCAACTCTTTGCCGACTGGGCCGGACAACCCTGTGCCGACTGCCTCGCCATTGGTGCCTCCTCGGCCTCTGCCCGCCGCTACTTCCGTCTCACGGCCGCCGACGGACGCTCCGCCATCGGCACCATTGCCGACGACATCCGCGAGAACGAGGCCTTCTTCGCCTACTGCCGCCATCTCCGCGGCAAAGGCATCAACGTCCCCGAGCTCTACTCCATAGCCCCCGACCGTCGTCACTACCTCCAGCAAGACCTCGGCGACCTGTCGCTCTACGGACTCCTGCGCGAAAAGAAGCAAAACGGCGGCGGCTTCGACCGCCAGATGCTGCTCCTCTATCGCCAAGTCCTCGCCGACCTCGCCGACATACAGCAGGCAGGCCGCGATATCGACTTCTCCGTCGCCTATCCGCGCCCGGCCTTCGACCGCCGCTCCATACTCTGGGACCTCAACTACTTCAAATACTACTTCCTCAAACTCTCCGACATACCCTTCGACGAGGAACTCCTCGAAAACGACTTCCAGACTCTTGCCGACCTTCTGCTCCAGGCCGACTGCTCCTTCTTCCTCTATCGCGACTTCAACCCCCGCAATATCATGGTCTGCGAGGAACGAAGAACGAAGAATGACGAATTATCCGGGAGTGGGGAGACCGCGTCAGCCCATTCCTCATTATTCTACATCGACTTCCAGGGCGGTCGGCGCGGTGCTGCACAATATGATGTTGCATCGCTCCTCTACAGCGCCAAAAGCGACCTTCCTCAGCCCTTGCGCGACGAACTCCTCCGCCACTACCTCGACATCCGTAACATTACCGGCGACGAGCGCACCGTCTGGCTCCGGCACTTCCGTCTCTACCTCCTTGTGCGCATACTCCAGACCCTCGGCGCCTACGGCTTCCGCGGCCTGTACCAGCGCAAACCCTACTTCATCGAAAGCATCCCCCTTGCCCTCAACAACCTCCGCCACCTCCTCGAAAACCACCCCGACACCCTCGCCGCCCTGCCTCATCTCGCATCCGTACTCGACACCACCCTCCATACTCCCACTACTCCCGCATTAACAAATTCCCCCATTGACACATTAACTGTCACCGTTCTCTCCTTCAGCTACAAACAGGGTCTTCCGCAGGACACCTCCGGCAACGGCGGCGGACACATATTCGACTGCCGGGCCCTTCCCAATCCGGGTCGCTATCCCGAATACAAGACCTATACCGGCGCCGACCGCCCCGTCATAGAATTCCTCGGTCGCGAATCTGCCGTCGACCGCTTCCTTTCAAACGTACAGGACATTGTAGGCCAGAGTGTTGACAAATACCTTGAACGGAATTTCACACACCTCAGTGTCGCCTTCGGCTGCACCGGCGGACAGCATCGCTCCGTCTATTGCGCCGAACAGACAGCCCGCTGGCTTCGAGACACTTATCCCCAGATAGTTGTCCAACTCGTTCATCGCGAGCAAAATATCTCCACCACCTCCGGCCCAACTCCCAGATAAGTCCGACCCAAGTCCGACCTTTCTCCGACAGTTCTATAGTAGTTCTATAGTACTTCTATAGTAGTTCTATAGTCAAGTAGTAAAGAAATACTATAGAACGACTATGGATGTACTATAGAAATGCCGGTGTTGGTACGGGGCAGGGCAGGGGTTATCGGCCGTAAAACCAACGGCTCGCCAACAATGCCGTCAGTCGGGTGTGTCGGTAGCCCTGTTGCCAACAAATAGATTTATATATCTTTGTGCAAACTTGCAACCGACTGATAATACGTCCACTTGCACCATGCCGCAGTGGGGTGTGGGCGACAAAAATAAAAAAAAACTTTGCCGTTTCGCACATTCTTCGTATCTTTGCACTCGATTTTATAGTGTAAAAACGAAAAAAATATACCCAAATGAAAGGCAGAACCATCATTCAAATTGTGCTGGGCGTTGTTATCGTCGGCCTGGCTATCATGCTCTACAACAGCATTCTGAAACCCATGCGTTTCGACAGTGAATATACTCACCGCCGTGATGCCTGTGCCGAGAAACTCAAAGCTATCCGCACCCTCGAGGAAGCCTACAAAATCACCTACGGCACCTACTGCGGCAGCTTCGACACCCTCATCAACCGCCTCATGAACGAGGACAGCATGAAAGTGGTCAGCAAGGTCATCAACTACGACAAGATTCCCGCTGACGTTGACATCAACGAAATCACCGAGAGCGAAGCCGTCAAGCAGGGTTATATCACCCGCGGCGAGATTTTTGTCAACCCCATCAGCAAACTGCGTGAAGACAAGAAACTCAAGACCATCGACGCCGTCACCGGCCGCGAGCGCCAGCTGAACGACGAGGAGATCCGCAACCTCCGCTATGTGCCCTATCCCAAGGGTGAGAAGTACGAGTTTGAGCTTGAAGCTGGCATGCTCGAGAAGAGCGGCTTCATGGTGCCTGTCTTCGAATGCCGTGTAAGCCTCGAAGACCTCCTTTCCGATATGGACAAGCAGCTTGTGGTCAACAAGATGGCCGAGGTCGCGGAGGTGAAAGGCCGCTACGTGGGCTGGAAGGTCGGCGACATGACTCAGGCTATCACCGACGGTAACTTCGAGTAAAGCGATGTATAACTGCAACACACTCATAACCACAGGGTCTGAGAGCGCCGGCAGTGAAAAGAAACTATCCATCTGCCTTACCGCGGATGGATTTTCTTTTGCAGTCACCACCCCCGATGCCACCCTCCTCACCTTCGGCGAGGCGGCGGGGCCTCATCCCGACTCCATAACCGACGGCATAGCCTGGATAAAAGAGGTGCTGGCCCATGCCGGCATACGTCCGCTGGCCATCGACTCGTCGGAGCTGGTGGTGGTGAGCGACTACAGTGCGTGGGTGCCCGATGAACTATATACGTCGACCTCCAACCGCCAGTATCTCAAACTGGTGGGCGGCGAGGCCCAGTCTATTGTCACCTGCCATGACGATGAGTTGGCATCTACCTGTGTATTCGCCGCCAACGAGCAGACGGTGACAGCCTTCAAGGTGGCTGTGCCGGGCATTGTGGTCCGTAGCCAGCATGCCAAGATGGCCCGTCTCGCGAAACGGAGCGCCGACCATCCTATGCTTGCGGTGGGCTGGCGTGGAGGCAAGATAGACGTCGCTGCATTCCGCGACGGACGTTATCTGTTTGGCAACACCATCGACTGTGGCAGCGACGAAGAGGTGCGTTTCCGTGTGATAGAAGTCTCCAAGACGTTCAACATAGAGAGTCCGTCGACAGAACTGCTCCTCTTCGGCGACGTGGACCGCGAGCGCTTTGTGGCGTTGCGTCCCTACTTCCCAAAGACGACCCTTTTCAGCGGCGACGCCACCCGTTTCCTCAACCCCGAATTCAAGAAACTGCATACCTACCGCCACGCGCTAATTCTCTTCTGATCCATGCGCATCATAGCCGGAACACTTCGCGGACGGCGGCTGAACCCGCCACAGAACCTACCCGTGCGCCCGACGACCGACATGGCGCGCGAGAGTCTCTTCAACATACTCAACAACTATGTCGACTATGAGGACTGCTCCGTACTCGACCTCTTTGCCGGTACCGGCGCGGTATCGCTTGAATTCATATCGCGTGGAGCCCGCGATGTGACTGCCATCGACATCAATGCCCAGTGCACCGATTTCATCAAGCGCTGCTCGACCGACCTCTCTCTGCGCAACATACATGTGGTTAGAGCCGACGTATTCGACCTTCTCAAAAGGGCCAATCGTCGTTTCGACATAGTCTTTGCCGACCCGCCCTATGCCCTTGAGGCGCTGCCCTCCCTGCCCGATATCGTTTTTGAACGCCAGGTGCTCACCGACGACGGTATCTTCATACTGGAGCATCCCCAGGAATACAGTTTTGAGGAGCATTCCCATTTCTGGCAGCATCGCAACTATGGCAAAGTCAACTTCACTTTCTTCGCAAACAAATTAGACGAATAATATGAAAGCAGTAGTAAAAACCAACTTCAGCTTCCCCAAGCAGAAAAGCCTCTATGTGGGCAAAGTGCGCGATGTGTACAACATCGACGACAAATATATGGCCATGGTCGTCTCGGACCGTATCTCGGCCTTCGATGTAGTCCTCCCCAAAGGTATTCCCTATAAAGGTCAGGTCCTCAATCAGATTGCCGCCAAGTTTCTCGACGCTACAGCCGACATACTCCCCAACTGGAAACTCGCCACTCCCGACCCGATGGTCACCGTGGGCCTCAAATGTGAAGGCTTCCGTGTGGAGATGATAGTCCGCGGCTACCTTGCAGGCAGCGCCTGGCGTGAGTACAAGTCTGGTGCACGCACCCTCTGTGGTGTCCAGCTGCCCGAGGGTATGGTGGAGAACCAGAAGTTCCCCTCGCCCATAGTCACTCCCACCACCAAGGCCGACGAAGGCCACGACGAGAACATCAGCCGCGAGGAGATTATCCGCACCGGCCTTGTGGCCAAGGAAGACTACGACCAGTTGGAGAAATACGCCCTCGCCCTCTTCCAGCGTGGCACCGAGATTGCAGCCAAGAAAGGCCTCATACTTGTCGACACCAAATACGAGTTTGGTAAGCGTGACGGCAAGATCTACCTTATCGACGAGATACACACCCCCGACAGCAGCCGCTACTTCTATGCCGAAGGCTATGAGGAACGCCTCAAGAAGGGTGAGCACCAGCGCCAGCTCAGCAAGGAGTTTGTCCGCGAGTGGCTCATGGACAACGGTTTCCAGGGCAAGGAAGGCCAGAAAGTGCCGGAGATGACCGACGAGATTGTGAACAGCATCTCCGACCGTTACATTGAGCTCTATGAGCATATCACCGGCGAGAAATTCCAGAAAGCCGACGACTGTGCCGACGTTGCCGCCCGCATCGAGAAGAACGTCACCGACTACCTTGCCAAGCTCTAATGGAAATAGAGCGCAAATATCTTGTACGTGAGTTGCCGGCCAACCTAGTCGAGCAGCCCCATGTCGAGATAGAACAAGGCTACCTATGCACATCGCCCACTCTGCGCATCCGCAAGATGGGCGATGCCTGCATCCTGACTGTCAAGGAGAAGGTGCGGTCGTCGACTTCGGCTATCGTCAACCGTGAAGAGGAATTCATGCTTCCTCCCGACAGATACCGGATGTTGCGGGCAAAGTGTGAAGGCAACCTTGTGTGCAAAACACGTTACCGCATTGCACTTGGTGATGGGCTGACCGCGGAACTCGATATATTTCACGGAGTACACGATGGGCTCCGTATAGTAGAGGTGGAGTTCCCCTCGACCGAAGCGGCCGATGCCTTCATGCCCCCAGTCTGGTTTGGAGAGGATGTCAGTGCCGATCCGCGCTACCGCAACTCCTATCTTGCGACGTGCGAATTTAAACACAGTATCTAAATGAAACGCATACCGCATACATTCACCATAGTCTTCGCCCTCATTGTGTTAGCGGCAGTGATGACGTGGGTGGTTCCTGCAGGCGAATTCCTGCGGCAGACGGTAGACGGCCGCGAAGTTGTGGTCAGTGGTTCGTTCCACCGTGTGGAACGCGCACCGCAGACATGGCAGGTGTTTTCTGCACTCTTCAACGGCTTTGTGGACAAGGCTGACATAATTGTTTTTATACTGATTGTCGGCGGCGCATTCTGGATATTGAACAACAGTCACGCCATCGATACAGGCGTGGGAGCCTTCCTGCGCCGCGTGCAGCGGCTCGACCGCTATCGTCTATTCCGCAAACTTGGTGTCAACAATATCATTATCACACTCGTAATGATAATGTTCAGCCTGTTTGGAGCTATATTCGGCATGAGCGAGGAGACCATAGCCTTTGTGGTCATATTCATACCGCTGGCTATAAAGATGGGGTATGACTCCATTGTCGGTGTGTGTATGTGTTATGTTGCTGCCCATGTGGGTTTTGCGGGAGCCATGCTCAACCCCTTCACCATCGGCATTGCACAGGGCATTGCCGGATTGCCGCTCTTCTCCGGCCTTGAATACCGTATATTTTGCTGGGTGGTGCTTACGGTGATAGGCATAGCATTTGTGCTGTTGTATGCCCACCGAGTCAAGGCCAAACCAGAGCGCAGTCCTGTCCATAAACTGGACGAATATTGGCGCACCCGTGTCGAGACAGCCGGACAATCGGTTCTTGCTACACGCCATGTACTGATATTGTTGTTGTTGCTGCTTACAATTGTAGCTCTCGTGGTCGGGGTGCTTGTGTGGAATTGGTATATTGCCGAAATCTCGGCTCTGTTTCTTGCTATGGGCATCATCTCCGGTATTCTTGACCGCCAAAGTGCCGACTCGATAGCCAAGTTGTTTATAGAGGGATGCAAAGATATCCTCTCGGCCGCTCTTGTGGTGGGTTTGGCCAGTGGCATTATATTTATTCTACGTGACGGCAAGGTGATAGACACCCTGCTCTATGGCCTCACACGCTCGCTGGCGCAGACCGGAGAGGTGGCTTCGCTTGGTGTGATGTACATCTTCCAGACACTGCTCAACATAGTGATGCCCAGTGGTTCGGCCAAGGCTGCACTGACTATGCCAATCATGACGCAGTTCGCCGACCTAATCAACGTCAGTCGTCAGACCACCGTCCTGGCCTTCCAGTTCGGCGATGGCTTCACCAATATGCTCACTCCTACAAGCGGAGTGCTGATAGGAGTGCTCGGTATTGCCCGCATTCCATACGGCACATGGCTGCGATGGGTCTGGAAGTTCATTGTGGCGCTCATCCTCATAGGCTTCCTGCTTATGCTTCCGACACTTTGGCTCACCCTGCCAGGATTTTAGGTTGCCCCTTTTTTATCAACCACAAAATTGTTCCACCCTTTTGATGGAAAGGGTGTATGTTGTAGTGTAGAAACGAGTTGTATACAGCATGTGGATTGCGAATGGCAGGCTGTAGATTATGTGTAAAAATAATTTTGCCTGTTTTCGAAAAAAGTTGTATCTTTGCAATCTCGTTTTTATGGGAATAATTAATAATAAATTAATAATAAACACATTATTGAAGATGACAAAGTACGTTTACACGTTCGGCGGCAAGACTGCCGAGGGAAAAGCTGACATGAAGAACCTCCTTGGCGGTAAAGGTGCAAACCTTGCCGAGATGTGCCTGCTGGGCCTGCCTGTGCCTGCGGGTCTGACAATCACTACCGAGTGCTGCACGGCCTACTACGCCAACAACTGCGAGTTACCCAAGGGTCTCATGGAAGAAGTTTGGAAAGGCGTTGAGAATATTGAGAAGATTATGGGCATGAAGTATGACGATGCCGAGAATCCCCTGTTGGTGAGCTGCCGCTCGGGTGCCCGTTCGTCCATGCCTGGCATGATGGACACTGTCCTGAATATCGGTCTTTCGAGCAAGACCATCCCCGGTATGCTGAAGAAGACCAACAACCCCCGTTTCGTGTATGACAGCTACCGCCGTCTCATCATGATGTACGCCGACGTCGTCATGGAGAAGAGCGAAGGTATTGAGCCCGCCGATGGCAAGGGTATCCGCAAACAGCTCGACGACATGCTCGACGAGTACAAAGCCCTCAAAGGCTACAAGTGCGACACCGACCTGACCGCCGAAGACCTTATGAAACTGGCCGATGCTTTCAAAGTGCGTGTGAAAGAGGTGTTGGGCGTCGATTTCCCCGATGATGCCCGCGCCCAGATGGAGGGTGGTATTAAGGCTGTCTTCAAGAGCTGGAACGGCAAGAAGGCTGTCAGCTACCGCAAGATCGAGGGCATTCCCGACGACTGGGGCACTGCCGTCAACGTGCAGGCTATGGTGTTCGGCAACATGGGCGACACCAGCGCCACCGGTGTGGCTTTCACCCGCAACCCCGCTACCGGCGACAACCAGTTCTATGGCGAGTGGCTTATAAATGCCCAGGGCGAAGATGTGGTGGCCGGTATTCGTACCCCCAACCCCCTGAACGACGACACCAAGAACGAGCAGAACAAGCACATGCACTCGATGCAGGAGCTTATGCCCGACACCTATAAAGAACTGTGCGACATCCGCAACATCCTCGAGAAGAACTATCACGATATGCTCGATATCGAGTTTACCATCCAGGATGGCAAGTTGTACATGCTGCAGTGCCGTGTTGGCAAACGCACCGGTGTGGCTGCCTTGACGATGGCTATGGATATGCTGAAGGAAGGTCTCATCGACGAGAGCGAGGTGGTGATGCGCATATCGCCCGCCCAGCTTGACGAGCTGCTGCACCCGATTCTGGATGCCGCCGACGAGAAGAAACACACTGTGCTGGCCAAGGGTCTGCCCGCCGGCCCCGGAGGCGCCGTGGGTGTCATCGCCCTCACCAGCGAGAAAGCCAAAGAGTATCAGGCTGCCAAGATTAAGAACATCCTTGTCCGCGAGGAGACCAATCCCGAGGACGTTGAGGGTATGCGTGCCGC
>JAEEGL012260640.1_pt1 | contig 38257 bp, 31 predicted proteins | sample 9134231 | NCBI WGS metagenome assembly JAEEGL01 (sample SAMN16246548, study PRJNA631951) | gut metagenome | biome: gut microbiome; feature: rumen; material: fiber-attached | host: Bos | place: Iran: Karaj | collected 2018-10
AACGCCCACAACGCCTACATTGATCCTTATATCGAAGCGGTCGAGCAGAGGCTGGCTTATCTTTCCCATGTAATTCCTTACCTGCATCTGCGTACAGGTGCACTTTGAACGATCCGGATAAAAGCCGCATTTGCAGGGATTCATCGCTGCCACAAGCATAAAATCCGCAGGAAAAACGGCACTGCCGTTCACACGGTTGATGCTGATCTCACGGCTTTCAAGGGGCTGGCGCAGTATCTCTATCGTACCGCGGTTAAATTCGGGGAGTTCGTCAAGGAACAATACCCCTTTTGACGCAAGGGATATCTCACCGGGCTTTGGGACCGCTCCGCCGCCTGTGAGCGCATATGCCGATATCGTGTGGTGCGGGGATCTGAAGGGACGTTTTGTGACGATCGCGGAGTCATTCTTCAAGAGTCCCGCGACACTGTATATCATGCTGAGTTCAAGGCTTTCTGTAACGGTAAGTTTGGGAAGAATACCCGGGATACAGCGCGCTATCATTGTCTTGCCGGCTCCGGGTGCACCTGTCATCAGAAGATTGTGGTGTCCGGCCGCGGCAACCTCAAGGGCACGCCTTGCCACATTCTGCCCGATAAGATCGCAGAGATCGTTTTCAGGAGATTCATATTCTTTTTCGGAAGGATTTTTCGGTTCCGGAGAATAGATAAAAGGCTCAGGATCCTTTATTGCACTGATCGCATCAAAAATACTCCCCACCGCAAGTATACCGATACCTTCGATGGCGGATGCTTCTTTTCGGTTCTGGTACGGGACCATGCAATACTTAAAGCCCGATCTTAAGGCTTCATAGACAACGGGGAGGACGCCGCTTACGGCATTTATCCTTCCGTCAAGACTTAATTCACCGATAAATAGTATCGAATCTTTGGACAGAGTATCAAGAAGACCTGCCGCACCAAGCACCGCAACAGCTATCGGCAGGTCAAAGGCCGTGCCTTCTTTGCGTATGTCGGCAGGGGAGAGATTGGCGGTAATATGCTTTGGCGGCAGAAAGAAACCGGCATTGCGCAAGGCTACACGAACACGTTCCTTTGCTTCACGCACTTCGGAAGACGGAAGCCCGACCATCTCAAAAACAGGCAGACCGTCATTGACATCTACCTCAACATTAATGATCTTAGCGCGGATGCCGTCAAGCGCCGCGCTTTTAATACTGCAAAACATGTGACCTTTCTTTCTCCCGAAGAAAAACCGCATTGTTATTATAAACAATGCGGCAGGAAAAGTCAACATAATTTTACTGCAATGTAAATTATTTTCTGTTTTGTATCGATCTGTACCGGTACGCATCATTGTCATGAAAGCCCGTTTTTGACCGGAGATTTCATGTTTTATCCTGCTTTTTTAAGGCAAGCTTTTTTTCAAGTATCTTCCTGACTGCATCATCTATTCTCTGTTCGGGTATCGTGCCGCTTTTTACGGCTTCTTCTACAGCGCTTACCGCTTCTTCAAGATCCGGAGGCATGAGAAGTATATCGGCACCCGCCTTTACGGCTTGCACAGCAGCAGTACCGTTGTCACATATCTTTGCGATCGCTCCCATATTCAAAGCGTCGGTTATAACAAGACCATCATAGCCGAGGCTTTTCTTCAGAATATCCGTAAGCAGATATTCCGACAGCGAACACGGTGTATTGTCCCCAAGGACCGTGGGCAGGGAGATATGTGCCGCCATTATCATGTCTATCCCCTTTTCCTTGGCTTTTGCAAAAGGGATCATCTCGCATTCCATCAGGTCTGCAAGCGTTTTATCAGTGTAAGCAAGTCCTACATGCGTATCGGCCTCAACGGCACCATGCCCCGGAAAATGTTTAAAACAGCTCATGATCCCGAATTCATGCAGTCCGTCGGATACTGCGGATGCAAATTCGGTCACCGTCAGGGGATCGCTTCCGAAAGAACGGTTGCCTATGATGACGCTTCCTGCAGCTGTAAGGACATCCGCGTCGGGTGCAAAATCGACATTAAAACCAAGCCCGCTCAGATACCTGCCTATAGTTCTCCCTGCTTCAAGAGCTTCAGCGGCATTCTTGATGTTTTTCATCGGACCTGTTTTGGGAACGTCAAAACCCGGATTGTTTGCTATCCTCGCAACCTTCCCGCCTTCCTCGTCAATACACAGGAACAACGGCACAAGGCCGTTTTGTGAAGCATAGTCCTGCAGACCCGAAAGCATCTTTCGGGTCTGGTCGGGAGATTTAAGATTCCCTTCAAAGAAAATAATACCTCCGACCGGGTATTTCGCGAGGGCTGCGCCGGCTCTTTCATCGACCTGTGTTACGGGCCACCTGCTCCATTCATTGTTCTCGCTGTCTTTGCCTCCAAGCTGTTCCGGAGTGATAATGCACATCTGATATATTTTTTCACGAAGAGTCATTTTTTTCATGATTTCATCTGCTCCGGTCTTTATTTCCGAAGCAGGCTCCCGTTCATTTTCGTTTTTCTGTCCGCCTTTTCCATTTGGATCCCCGGCACCTCCATTGTTACCGGCACCTCCGTTCTGTCCGTTTTCTCCGGCATCCCCGGCTTCGCCGTTGTTGCCCGTCTCCTGTCTGCTGCCTGTAATGTCTGCGGCGCCTGTCGGGTTTTCGTTATTTTTGTTATTGTCCGGGTGCAGGCCGCCGTGCAAATTAACAAAGAGTATAAATATAAACCCTGCCGCGGCAATAAAAAAACACGTGGCCAGAATTAACGTAGTGTGATCTTTTCTGCGTCTTTTCATGGCCACGTACTTCCCTTAACAATATCTTTGAAACTACAGTTCTTCAGGACAAAAGCTCCGGGCTGCCCCCGTTCTGCCTGTATTACGGATAAAAATCAGGTGGATTTTATAACTTTTTCAAGTTCCTTCATGAAGGTGTTAACATCCTTAAACTCTCTGTAAACAGAGGCAAAACGGACATATGCCACAGCATCGAGCTCTCTTAGCTTGTTCATGACAAGTTCTCCGATGACACTGCTCGGGATCTCCTTTTTGTCCATTGAGAAGATTGCATTCTCGACTTCATCAACGAGACTTACTATCTGGGCAACCGAAATAGGCCTTTTGTGACAGGAACGATATACTCCGGATTCGATCTTTGTGCGGTCATAAGCTTCCCGGTTCTCATCCTTTTTGATAACAACAAGCGGGATCGCTTCAACCTTTTCATAGGTTGTGAAACGCTTTGAGCAAACATCGCACTGACGTCTTCTCCGAATGGAATTGTTCTCTTCGGAAGGGCGTGAATCGATAACTTTTGTATCTTCATTTCCGCAAAAAGGGCACTTCATGAAAACCTCCAAACTGTTGAACCTGTTGATATTTAGGAAACCTATTATGTATTCCCTTTAATTTCATTATAAGTAATTGAAAATTAATATCAACATTATTTTCAAAAAAGTTTTACAGGCTCATGTAAAGCTTCTCTATTGCTTCTTTTGAGCGTTTGATGTTCGAAGGGTTCGAATCCTCGATAAGGATGTCTATGCAGGGTTTCTTTGCTTTTGCGTATGAAAGAATCTGCGAAAGGGCGAGCTCGCCGTCCCCGACGGAAAGATCGGTTGTCTTCAGGCTTTCACCCGTACATACAAAATCCTTTATATGGAGCACATCTATGTAATCGTTTAGAAGCGTGAAGGCTTCTTCAAATATGCTTTCCTGGCGTTTGTAATTCGAAATATCAAGAAGATTGACCGGATCAAGGATCACCCTTAAGTTGGGCGAATTGACCGCTTCAACGACTTTCAGTGTACGCTCCGGATCATACATATTATGACGCACCACAGGCTCTATTCCAAGGAAAGATCCGGTCTTTTCCGCTGTTTCGGTAAGGATCTTGAGTCTTTCGACAAGCTTGTCGAGCGCTTCCTGAGTACGGTTCTCGGGCCCCGGAGCATATTCTTTGTTCATTGCGCCGGTCTCCGTCCCTACCATTCCGCAGCCCAAAAGCGCGGCAAACCGCAGATGTGCCTCGTAGGTCTTTCTTACCTGTTCCCACTCGTTTTCATCGGGCGTGGTGACATTGAGATAGCATCCGAGCACGGAAACATTCACATTGTTCTTCAGGAAGACATTCCGCATATACATAGCCATTCCGGATGTCATTGCATCAGTTCCGACATAGAATTCCTTTACAGCTTTCTTAAGCGCGAGCTGGGTGCTTGTAAAACCGCCTTTTGCGATATCTTCGACCCATTTCTCAAAGCTTCCGGTAACAGGCACATCATGGCCTCTTATCCCAAGTCTCAACATAGATCAGTATCTCCTTTTAGTGAAAAATTTCAGTTCTCAGCCGAATCGATCCTGCTTCCTGTATTACGTATCTTGAACATTGAAAACATGCCGAGCTCAAAATAGCTTTCCGCCGTTTCGAGCGGGATGAGGATATCCTTGTAAGGACCTCCGATGACATCAAGCATCTGGGCAATGATCGAACCGAAAGCGATGGCGCCTTCAGGCCTTAAATGGCTGTTATCCTCCTGTTTGCCGTAAGGGTAGTATTCGTCGTCCTCAAGATGCATAAACCACTTTTTTGAGCCTTCAAAACCCGCTTTTTCTATAAACCTCTTACTGTGCGAACAAAGGTCGATGTAGGGCACATCCTCGCGTTTCGCAAGCTCTATCGCCGCAGCGGGGTAATCAAGGTGGTTGTTTTCCTTTAAGGTGACCTTATCCTCGTTGAACGCCCTTCTGTATAGCGGTGTGATTATCAGTGGGTAAGCCCAATGCTCCCTTGCCACATCTATCATCTTTTTAAGGTTTTCCTGATAAGTACCGAAAGGCGTAGTAAAGCGGGCAGGATCCTTTTCTTTCTCGTCATTGTGACCAAACTGGATGAAAAGGAAATCACCAGGTTTTATATTGTCATCAATGTCCTTGAGCCTGCCCTCTTCTATAAAGCTTTTTGTGCTCCTGCCGTTCTGCGCGTAGTTCATCACCAGCACATACGGCTTTAGATACAATTCAAAATACTGACCTATACCGGACTGGGGATAACGGTTGATATCATTCTTTGTTACCGTAGAATCCCCCGCCCAGTGAATAATGGGATATTTCATGATTACCTCTTTGGTCCCTTTAATTCAAAATACAAAGATACCGCGCATAACCGGTCCTTTATCCGTTACTTGCCGGATTTTGCAGCCTTTTCGGGCTTTTCAGCCTTTGCCTGCGAAGCTTCGGCCGGTTCGTCCTTCTTTGCGGGACCGATAAGCTTAGCTCTTACTTTGCCTTCGATCTCCTTTAATACCTCAGGGTGCTCGGCAAGGTAGTTCTTTGCATTTTCACGGCCCTGGCCGATCTTTTCTTCATTGTATGCGAACCATGCGCCTGTCTTCGATACAATGCCTTCGTTGGCGGCAAGATCGAGGATATCGCCTTCTTTTGAAATGCCTTTTCCGAACATGATATCGAACTCGGCTTCCTTGAAGGGCGGAGCAACCTTGTTCTTTACTACCTTTACGCGTACACGGTTTCCGAGTATCTCGCTGTTTGTCTTTAATGCTTCGATCCTCCTGACCTCAAGACGTACGGAGGAATAGAACTTCAGCGCGCGGCCGCCTGTTGTTGTTTCGGGATTGCCAAACATTACGCCGACCTTTTCACGGATCTGGTTGATGAATATAACGATGCAGTTTGATTTGCTTATGACTGCGGTAAGCTTCCTCAAAGCCTGGGACATGAGCCTTGCCTGCAGGCCGACATGGGAATCTCCCATCTCGCCTTCGATCTCGGCCTTCGGAACAAGAGCCGCAACGGAGTCGATGACAACAATGTCAACCGCACCCGAGCGGACCATTGTTTCACAGATCTCGAGAGCCTGCTCACCGTTATCAGGCTGTGAAATATAAAGATTGTCGATATCGACACCTATCTTCTTTGCATAAACGGGATCGAGAGCGTGTTCCGCGTCTATAAAGCCGGCGATACCGCCGTTCTTCTGAACCTCCGCAACCGCATGAAGGGCAACCGTCGTCTTACCCGAAGACTCCTGCCCGTATATCTCGATAACGCGGCCTTTGGGAAAACCGCCGATGCCAAGCGCGATATCAAGACTCAGGGAACCTGTGGGAACGGCTTCGACATTTAAGTTTGCGGCACTGTCGCCAAGCTTCATTACCGTACCCTTGCCGTATTGTTTTTCAAGCTGTGAAAGAGCCGATTCCAGCGCTTTCATTTTTTCTTCGTTGTTTACCATATTGTCCTTTCGTACCGGGTAAAAATATGCGAACCTTCTTTCGTGCCCGGCAACGAAAGAGGCTGCGGGATTCGCAAAAGCGCCACAGGAGCGGTTTTACGCCGCTTCGGGCACAAACGCAAACACATGTTCTATAAACAGAATATCGAATATATGTTCGTTTGTCAAGAACTTTTTTCATTCTCTCAAAAAAAGTCTATCAAATCGGGACACAAAAGTAAATACCGCCGTAATGCAAAATTTTAAGGGGGTAAAATCAGCATTTTAAACAAAGAACACCGGACAGGAAAACCTGCCCGGCAAATCCTTAATATTATTGTCAGACGCGCATGATCACAGGCTTTCGCGACTTCCGCCCCCAAAAACCGTCATTCAAATATTGCCCTTATATATTCGTCGGCGTCAAATTTCTGGAGATCGTCCAGCTTTTCGCCCACACCTATGTATTTTACAGGGATCCCGAGGGCATCCTGGATCGCAAAAGCGATTCCGCCCTTAGCGGTCCCGTCAAGCTTTGTGAGTATGATACCCGTGATGTTTGCTACTTCTCCGAACTCTTTTGCCTGTACAAGGGCGTTCTGTCCCGTTGTGGCATCAAGGACTACAAGTGTCTCACGAAAACATCCGGGGTACTCCCTTGTGATAACGCGGTCGATCTTGCCAAGTTCGTCCATGAGATTCTTCTTGTTGTGAAGCCTTCCCGCAGTGTCAACTATAAGTATATCCGTCTTTCTCGATTTGGCTGCGTTTACCGCATCAAAAACGACCGCAGCCGGATCCGAGCCTTCTTTTTGCGCGATCATATCGACACCCGAGCGTCTTGACCACTCTCCGAGCTGTTCGATGGCTCCTGCGCGGAATGTATCCGCAGCTGCGAGCAGAACGTTCTTCCCCGCGTTTTTAAGCTGCGCCGCAAGCTTTCCGGTAGTGGTGGTCTTTCCGACGCCGTTTACGCCGATGACCATCACAACAGATTTCTCCCGCTCGAACCTGTATGCGTCCGGAGCCGGAACCATCTGCTCGCGCATGCTCTCGATAAGAAGTTCTTTGCATTCCGAAGCGCGGTTTATCTTCTTTTCGATGACTTTTCCCTTTAAAGACTCAATGATGCGCTCGGACACCTCCATCCCGACATCCGCCATGACAAGGTGTTCCTCTATCTCATCATAGAATTCCTCGTCGATGTCATAGGTCTCGAAGATATCGTCCAGGCTGCCCATGATGGCATTTCTCGTCTTTGCGAGCCCTTCCGCGAGACGTTTGAAAAATCCCTTCTTTTCGGGCTTTTCTGAACCCGCGGCATCATCTCTTGCAAAGAACGTGCTGTTTTCAAAAATTTCAAGCATATTTCATTACCCGTAAAAATTTATTTGTCAAGCTGTGAATCGATAAGATTTACCGAAACCTGCGTGGATACGCCCTTTTCCTGCATCGTGATACCGTAAAGCCTGTCGGCGGACGACATTGTGCCGCGCCTGTGTGTTATGACGATGAACTGCGTATCCGCTTTCAGCTTCTCGAGATATTTTGCGAAGCGCTTTACGTTCGAATCGTCCAGCGCCGCCTCGATCTCGTCAAGCAGGCAGAAAGGCGAAGGCTTGAGGTTCTGGATCGCGAACAGCAGCGAAATCGCAGTAAGCGCCCTTTCACCGCCGGACAGCTGCATCATGTTCTGCAGCTTCTTTCCCGGGGGCTGTGCATTGATCTTGATGCCTGCTTCAAGCACATCCTCATCATCGGTAAGCTCGAGCGTTCCGTGACCGCCGCCGAAAAGCTCCTTGAAGACCAGATCGAACCTTGCCGCGATCTTTGCGAATTCTTCGGTAAACTGCTTTCTCATGTCGGCGTCAAGCTCGGCGATGATGTTCTGCAGCTTCTCTTCCGCTTCTTTTATATCGTTTTTCTGTTTTAACAGGAACTCGTATCTTGCAGATGTTTCCTTAAACTCCTCAATGGCGTTTACATTTACGCTTCCAAGGGCTTTGATCCCGTTCTTGAGCTCGCTTATCCTGCGCCTGTTGGAACCCGCGGTGCCAAGCTCTTCCGAACACAGCTCTTTTGCCGTTGTGGGCGTGAGCTCGTATTCATCCCAGAGATACGATACCGAAGCATTCAGCTGCTCATCGATCCGTTCAACGTGATTTGAAAGCCTGAAGGCCTCTTTTTCGAGGCTTGCGATCGTGTTCATCAGCTCTTCGCTCTTCTTGAAGATTGAACCGTGATCCTTTGATATCCTGCTCTTTTCGTTTTCAAGCTCTTTTATGGTCTTTGCAAGCTCTCCGATCTCTTCCGTGCTCTCGTCGGATTCCTTTTTCTTTGCGTTTATGTCGGCCTCATGGAGCTTTTCCTGCTCCTCGAAGCTCTCCGCGCTCTCGTTTATGCCCCTGAGCTCTTCAGAAAGCCTGTTCAGCTCGTTTTGCGCACGGGAGATATTTTCATCCATGAGCGATCCGGCGCCGGTCAGATTGGCCGTTTCAACGCTTATGGCGCCTGCTCTTTCGGTGAGATCCTTCCGGTACTCCTCTTCCTTTCCGAGAAGCTCTGTATATTCGCGGATACGCTGCTTGTTTTCTTCGTTCCGTCTGTCATTTTCAAGAAGCTCGGCATTCTTTGCGTCCATCTCACCGTCAAGCTCTTTGAGCCTGTCCTCGAATCCCCTGAGCTTCCTTGCGAGCTCTCCGTATTCATCGGCGATCTCGTTCTTTTTGTTCTCAACCTGATTAAGGTTCATCTTAGCGGTATTCTGAAGGACATAAAGCTCGGAAAGCTCTGCCTTTAACGTCTCATCCTTTGCCTCAAGGTTTTTAAGCGCCTTTTCGAGCGCTTCGGTCTTTGCCCTGAGCCTGTCTCTCTTCCCAATAAGCTTTTCCCTTGTTTCCTCGCGTTCCTCGATCTCGCGCCTGCGGCCGAGAAGGTTTGTGTTGTTCTTAAAGGAACCGCCGGAGATCGAGCCGCCCGGTGTAAGATATTCGCCTTCAACCGTGACGATCCTTAACGAATACCTGTTCTTCTTCTGCATCTTCACGGCATTCTCGAAGGTATCCACCACAAGTATCCTGCCGATAAGATACTTTATCACGTTCCTGTATATCTCATCACAGGAAACAAGATCGGAAGCGTAAGCGATAAAGCCTTTTTCATCAGAATGCTCTTCCGTCTGTTCGCGCATGGCCTCGTTTATGCCTGTTATCGGCAGGAAGGTTGCACGGCCGAATTTGTTGGTCTTAAGATAATCGATGAGTTTTTTCGCGGTATCCTCGTTATCCGTAACGATATTCTGGATATTTCCGCCCAAAGCTGTTTCTACAGCTGTCTCATACTTCTTTTCTACAGTTATAAGATCCGCAACAACACCGTGAATGCCCTTTACGGAGTCTTTCTGCTGCATGATCTTGCGGATGCTCCCGCCGTACCCTTCATACCGCTCCGCGATATTCTTTAAGGCTTCTATGCGCGACTCTTCTGCGGATATCTCGGTATTTAAGGCTGCTGCCTCTTTCTGGGCATCATCCTTTTCTTTTCTTGTTTCCTCTAAGGTCTTCGCGTTGGCTTCGATCTCGTCGTTCTTGTCAGCCGTATTTTGGGCAGCTTCGCGCAGTTTTTCCTGCCTTGCCGCGATCTCCTTGTCAACCGCCGTCTCATCATTCTTGTTTTCGAGGATGGCGCTGTTCACTTCGGCCTTCGAAATATTGACCTGCTCTTTTAAGGTCTTAAGGCGCTGTATCTCGGTCTTAAGATCGCTGTTTGCGCGGATGAACTTGAACACGTCGCCGTTCAGGCCTTCCATGTTCTTCTCACGCTCGGAGATGTTCTCCGAGACCCTGCGTATCTCTTCCGTGATCTCAGCGCGGCTCTCTGCAAGCCTTTCAAGCTTGGCGTTGTTTTCGTCAAGCTTCTTTATATGCTCGTCAAGCTCGGCCTGTTTTGCCTCGACCGAAGCCCTTGCCGCATCAGTGCGTTCCTTAAAGTTCTCACGGCTCTTTAAGATGCCCGAGAGCTGTTCGTTCAAAAGCAGTATCTCGCCCTTTAATTTCTCTGTAAGGACTTCAAGCTCCGCCTTTCTCTCACGGCTCTGAACAAGGGTCGCATCACACTCCTCAAGCGCTTTTGCAAGTGTCTCGTACTCTTCCTTGACACCGTCGTAAGAATCCCTTGCTTCGGTCAGGTCGTTATTTGCGATATCGTATTTCTTCGAGTACTCGTCCTTGGATCTGACCATTGAATTGTAGTCAAGGAAAAACTGGTTTATCTCGACGGTCTTCAGCTCGTCTTTGAGCTTTAAGTATTCTTTTGCGGTAGCTGCCTGCTCTTCAAGAGGCCCGATCCTGTGCTCTATTTCCGAAACAATATCGTTTACACGGGAAAGATTCAGCTTTTCCTCTTCAAGGTTCTTCTCCGCGATGGCTTTTCTCTTCTTGAACTTGACGATGCCCGCAGCCTCGTCGAAAAGCTCACGCCTGTCCTCGGGTTTTCCCGAAAGCACCTTGTCTATCTGGCCCTGCCCGATGATCGAATAACCCTCCTTGCCAACGCCCGTATCCATGAAAAGCTCCTGTACGTCGCGCAGCCTGCAGGGTGAATTGTTGATGAGATATTCGCTTTCTCCCGACCTGTATACACGCCTTGCGACGGTAACCTCTTCAAAATCTATCGGAAGCTTATGATCGTAATTGTCCATGGTTATCGCAACATACGCAAATCCCATGGGCTTTCTTGTTTCGGTCCCGGCAAAGATGAAATCCTGCATGCTCGCACCGCGAAGGCTCTTTGCGCTCTGTTCGCCGAGCACCCAGCGCATCGCATCCGCGATATTGCTCTTTCCCGAGCCGTTAGGTCCTACGATGCCCGTTATACCGTCGTGGAAATCCAGGACGATCTTGTTGGCAAAGGACTTGAAGCCATGTATTTCAATACTCTTTAAGTACATTTATCTTCCTTACTTTTTGTCTCTTATTTTCTTCAGTGTCTTATATGCAGCCTGCTTTTCCGCGGCTTTTAACGATCTTCCGGTGCCGGTCTCGTAGTCTTTGTCACCGACATAGGCCTGAACAACGTACTCTCTGTCGTTTGTCGGACCGGATTCGGATATCACCCTGTATTTTACCGGTTCATGAGCCTTAAGGCTCTGAAAATACTCGGAAATGGCAGTCTTCGGATCGATAAGGTCCGTATCGAAGTCCGTTTTTTCCATTATCTTTTCTAGGATGAACCGCTTTGCGCATTCTAACCCGCCGTCTAAGAAAATGCCGGCGATGACCGCTTCCATGGCATCCGAGACTATTGACGGCTTAGAGCTTCCGCCCTGTTTTTTCGCGCCTTCCCCCAAAATGATGAAATCCCCGAGTTCAAGCTTTTTTGCACATTCAAACAGCGACTCCTCGCACACCGCGTGGGCGCGGAGCCTCGACATCTCGCCCTCTTTAGAATCGCTGAACCTTTTATAGATATATTCGCTTGAAACAAGCTCAAGCACAGCGTCTCCGAGGAATTCGAGCCTTTCGTTGTCGTCTGTTTTCAATCTCACCTCGTGTCTGTAAGAGCTGTGTGTTAACGCAGTCTTCAGCAGTGTTTTGTCCCCGAAGACATAGCCCAGTCGCTCCTCAAGCACGGACAGATCCCTGTTCATGACCCACCTCATAACATGTACAAAAGACTGACGTGCTACTTTTGTAACACGTCAGCACAGTTTCCGTTTTCGGTATCCCTTTGTCCGGCCTTTCGACCATGCGTTTAACGCAGCGGATACTCTTTCACTTTTTGATACCGGATCAAAGATCTGCTGCGTCTTTGATCTTTTCTACAGCATCACCGACGGTAACGATATTCTCAGCGTCCTCATTCGAGATCTCGATGCCGAATTCTTCTTCGATACCCATGATGATCTGGAATACGTCCAGTGAATCTGCGCCAAGGTCATCGGTGAACTTTGTGTCGAGAGTGATCTCGTCTTCATCTACCGTAAGTACCTCTGCAATGATCTTTTTAAGCTTTTCAAATTCCATAACCGTATCCTTTCTTTAATCAGTTTTTGAATAGATTTTCTTTTATTATCCCATTAATGTTCTTCTCGTTAAACTTAACGCACTGAACTATAGAATTCTTGATCTCTATGCTCTTTGAATTGCCGTGGGATTTGACAACGAGGGAATTGAGCCCGAGCATCGGCGCTCCGCCGTACTTTTCAACGTTGAAATCCTTAAGTGTCTTCTTAAGGGCGGGTTTTGCGAGGAGTGCTCCAAGCTTGCTGAAGAAGGTGCTCATCATGCCGTTCTTTATGATGCGGATCATGGTGGTTCCAAGTCCCTCATAAAGCTTTAAGATGACATTGCCCACAAAAGCCTCGCAGACGATAACATCCGCCGCGCCGTTCGGGATCTCCCTTGCTTCGATGCTGCCGATAAAGTTGATGTCCGGACAGTTCTTTAACAGAGGGAATGTCTCTTTTACGAGCATATTGCCCTTTTCTTCCTCGGCTCCGATGTTGACTATGGCAACACGCGGATTTTTGATGCCGACCACGTTTTCCATGTAGATCGAGCCCATCTTCGCAAACTGTACAAGATGTGAAGCTCTCGCATCAACATTTGCGCCGCAGTCGATTATCAGTGAAACTCCGGTCTCTGTGGGGATAAGGGGTGCAAGCGGCGGTCTCTCAACGCCTTTGATGCGTCCCGCGATAAGCTGCGCGCCTACAAGTACCGCGCCCGTGCTTCCTGCGGAAACAAACGCATCCGCGCTGCCTTCCTTGACAAGATTAAGCCCCACAACGATGGATGATTCTTTTTTTCGCCTTATGGCCATTACCGGTGCTTCATCATTGGTGATAACATCCGGTGCATTGACCACCGAAATGCGGTCTTCGGGGTACTTGTGCTTTGCAAGCTCTTCCCTGACCACATCTTCCGGTCCGGTAAGGATAACGCTTAAGCTCTCATTTTCGTTAACGGCCTCCACTGCGCCTTTAACTACTTCGACGGGTGCATAATCGCCGCCCATGGCATCGACCGCCACCCTTGTTCGTTCAACCATTACTCTTCTCCATAGCTCTTAAAGGGAAACCCTTTAGTTTTCACAAAAGAAACTATATAGTATCGTAAATAAAAATGCAACAATTTTTTAAAAAAAGATACAGCCGCCGCAAAAGCGGCAGCTGTTCTGTGATCTGCATCAGATATCCATCCTTCTGTAGAAGAATGTCTTGAAAGGATCAAACCCGATGTTCCTGGGCTTGATGATCTGTTCGGTGTTCCCTACGAAAAGCACGCCGTCCTTAACAAGCGACTGGTGGAACTTCTTGTAGATGCCTTCCTTCGCTTCCTCGGTGAAATAGATGACAACATTGCGGCAGACGATAAGATCGAGCCCCGAAGGATAAGGATCCTTCAAAAGGTCGTGCTGTCTGAAATCGACGCATTTTTTGATCTCATCCGAAAGCTGGAGTGTGCCGTCGCCGATCGAAGTGAAGTATTTGCTCTTGAATTCCGGCGGAAGCCCTTTTAAGAACTTCTCGTTATAAAGCGCCGATTTCGCCTGGTTTAAGATCTGCTTGTCGATATCCGTAGCGATGATCTTGATATTCGCAAACGGGATATATTTGCTTAAAAGCATGACAAGCGAGTAAGGCTCATCGCCTGTTGAGCAAGCTGCGCTCCAGATCTTCGGGCGCTTGGTCTTTGCAAGGATCTGGGGAAGGATATCGTTTTCGAGTATCTTCCACTGATCCGGATTGCGGTAGAACTCCGAAACATTGATAGTAAGGTAGCTCACGAACTCATCATAAAGCTCCTTGTTGGTCCTTATCGCATCAACGAAAGCCGCATAAGTGTTCAGCTTATGTCGTTCGATGAGGGCGTCGATACGGCGTCTCATCTGCTGCTCCTTGTATGCATTAAGGTCTATCTTGGTAAGTGTGAAAACTCTTTTCTTAAACTCTTCGTAGCTGTCTGTAACCATCGGAAAACCACCCTTTCCGTATTATTCCTCGGAAGCGCCTTCTGTGCTCTCGGCCTGATCTTCAGCCTGCTCTTCTGCGGGTTCGTCATCGGCGAGGAGCGCCTTCATGCTGAGGCTTATCTTCCTCGCTGAAAGATTGATATCCGTAACGACTGCCTCAATCTCCTGTCCTACCTTGAGAACGGACGAAGGCTTCTCGATACGCTCCTTTGATATCTGCGATACATGAAGAAGGCCGTCAACACCGGGTGCAAGCTCAACAAATGCGCCGAAATCCTGAAGACGTGCAACTTTGCCCTTTACAACGGTTCCTACGGCAAACTTCTCGTCTGCGTCAGCCCAGGGATCTTCGTTCGGGAACTTCATGCTGAGCGCGATCTTATCGTCCTTGATCTCCTTAACGAAAGCGCGGACTTCATCGCCTACCTTGAAATGCTTAACAGGATTCTCGATCCTGCCCCATCCGATCTCGGATACGTGCACAAGACCGTCGATACCGCCAAGATCAACAAAGATACCGAAGTTTGTAACGTTCTTTACAACGCCCTGTACGATATCGCCAACCTGGCTCTTGCTTAAGAAATCTGCCTGAAGCTCTTTCTTCTTCTCTTTAACGAGGATAGCCCTGTTGCCGATTATGCGGCGCTTCTTGGGATTGAATTCAACGATCTTGAATTCGATCGTCTGATCCTTGTATTTCTCAAGATTGGGATCGTAAGGATCGGAAACGAAGCTTAAGGGGATAAATACGCGAACGCCTTCAACGTCCACGGAAAGACCGCCCTTTGTGATCTCGGTAACGGGTGCCGTGATGATCTCGTTTGATTCGCTTGCTTCCTCAAGACGCTTGTAAGCGCGTTCGGTAGCAAGTCTCTTGTAGCTAAGCATAACCTGGCCTTCGCCGTCATTGACCTTGATTATCTTAACCTGTAACTTGTCGCCCTCTTTTACAAGAGTGCGAAGATCTGCGTTTGAGTCATTTGTATATTCCTGTCTGGTGATGATACCATCGGCCTTATAACCGATGTTAAGGGCAATTTCGTCTTCTTTTACGCGTATAACCGTACCCTCAACCACCGAACCCTGATGAATGGGCTTGAATGACTCCTCCAATAATTGGTCGAAATTCTCTTCTGACATGATTGACAGAACCTCCTTGATGATGTTTTTCGGGGTGGAAGCGCCTGCTGTAATACCTACGCTGTAAAAGGGGGTAAGACGGTTTACCCTCAAGTCACCTGGTTGCTCACAAAAGTAAGTATTTGCACATTCCTGTTTACAAATCTCATACAGTTTGCGTGTGTTGGAGCTGCCGCGCGAGCCTATTACAACCATTGCCCCGCTTCGTCCTGCGAGTTCGGCCGCTTCGCGCTGTCTCTCCTCGGTCGCATTGCATATCGTATCATAAACAATAGTATTATAATGCTTTTTTGCTAATATTTCAATAAATTGTTTGAATTTCTTATGATTAAATGTTGTCTGCGCCACAAGGACAGTTTTAATATTTCGGAAATCGTCAGTATTTTCAAGGGTTTGCGTTATTTTCTCCTCGAATTCCTCCGGGCTTTCCACAACGCTGCATCCTGATTTTTTTGTGTCAATCCAGCCAACTATTCCCTGCACTTCAGGGTGCGAAGGATCACCGGCAATGAAAATGTGGGTGGAATGCGGCCGGGTAGCGGTATCGGAAGCAGGTAAAACCGGCGTTTCGGATCCTGGTGCAGGCACGGCCCCCTCACTTTCGTTCAGAACGATACGGTGGATCTTCTTCACAAAGGGGCATGTCGCGTCTATGTACCTGACATTTTGTGCTGCAAGAACCTTGAGTTTTTCTTCGACATGCCTTGATACTCCGTGGGCTCTTATTATCACTGTGCAGTCGGAAAGCGTGTCAAGGTGCTCTGCATCGATCACTTCCGCGCCAAGCTTTTCAAGCTCTCCGCACACATACTCGTTATGCACTATCTGACCGAGAGTATACACCTTTTCTCCCGTCGCAAGCGTTTTGTAAACCGTATCCACGGCTCGCTGTACACCAAAACAGAACCCCGCGGATCTTGCCACTTCGATCTTCATATGATTTCTTTGTGATACCCTCTTTCCTGATGCTTTATCAAATGTCCGGATATCCGCAGATTCCCTTGCCTGCTTGGCAATCCTTGTCTTGCGGTCTGCGCCGGTGCCTTGGCAATCCTTGTCACGCGGTCTGCGCCGGTGCCTCTGCAAACTTTATTTAGCAAGCTTCTTGACTGCTTCCGCAACTTCTTCGATCGTCATGTGCGATGTATCGATGAGCACTGCGTCCTCAGCCTGCACAAGCGGGGCAAAATCCCTGTGGGAATCGCGGTAGTCGCGCTCTTCTATCTCTTTCTCGATAGTTTTTAAGTCGCATTCAATACCTTTTTGAATGTTTTCGTTATAGCGGCGTCTTGCCCTTTCCTCGATAGACGCGGTCATGTAAACTTTAACGCGCGCGTCCGGCAGAACATAGGACCCGATATCGCGTCCGTCCATCACAACATTGTTCGTACGCGCAAGCTCGCGCTGAAGCTCCACAAGTTTAAGACGGACCTTCGGAACGGCACTCGAAACCGAAGCCATCGAAGAAACCTCAGGTGTACGAAGGATCGGCGTTACATCCTCATCATTGAGGTACACGCGCTGCTCACCGTCGATATATTTGATAGTCACGGTCGCGGATGCACAGGTTCTCTCGATCCCCGCGGTATCTTCCTGCGCGATCCCGTTACGGATAAAGTGGATGGCCATTGCGCGGTACATAGCACCTGTGTCAACATAGATGTAGCCAAGGTCCTTTGCGACTTTCTTTGCAATTGTGCTTTTCCCTGCGCCTGCAGGTCCGTCGATCGCTATCGCTGTGAATTCGGATGTTTTCATATCGTTCCTTTCGTGAGCCGTGTCTTCGCTCGTGGAGTTTGTATTATTGTTTTCGGGCTTTCCCGTACTTTCTTTTGTACTGCCCGATAAAATACCGGTCTTGTAATTTGGTGTGTTCGTTTTTATCTCTGCCGGTTTCAGTGCTGCATTTTCACCTGCACAAACGCCTGTCGTCCAGGCTATCTGCAGGTTGAATCCACCTGTCAGCGCATCAAGGTCGAGCACCTCGCCGGCAAAGAAAATGCCCGGCATAAGTTTTGACTCCATTGTCTTTGGGTCCACTTCCTTCACGTTTACCCCGCCGCAAGTGATGACCGCTTCATTAAACCCGCACAGGCTGTCGACCTCAAATTCCAGATTTTTCAAGAGTTTCACGAGTTTTTCCCGCTCTTTGGCGCTGATAACATTCACTCTTGTATCAGGCGCGATCCCGCTCCGCTTAACAACATAGTCCGCCATTCGCTGCGGCAGTAGGCGGTAGAGCGAGTTTGCAAACTTCTTGTTGATATTCTCTTCGAAATCGCGCAGGACGCGGGCATCAAGCTGTTCGCAGTTCAGTGCAGGCTTCAGGTCTATGGATATCTTTGTTTTCTCCTTGCGTTCAGGCGAAAAGACCGGAGACAGTTCCGAGCTTGCACTAAGGACCAGCGGCCCGGAAATGCCGTTCTTTGTAAAGAGCATCTCGCCGAAATCCCGGTAGATTTCGGTTATCTTCACGTTTTCCGTCTTGCCGGGCAGGGAATTCCCGCTGTCATCCGGCAGGGCATCAGGTGCTGTGCTTTTCTTATTTTTCTTTTGTTTCGCCGTTACAGGAACAGGTCCCGTTACGGTCAGCATTATATTCTTAAGGGACAGCCCCTCAAGCTCATCCACCTTTTGTTTCAGGTTAAGTGCAACAAGGCTGGGCTTGCAAGGTGTGACCGTATGTCCGAAAGTCTTTGCAAAGATGTACCCATCGCCGGTTGAACCTGTTGATCTGTAGGAAAGACCACCTGTGGCGATAACGACCGAATCGGCTTCAAACACTTTTCTGCCCTGCACAGACTCGGTTTGAACAAGCTTCAGGCACCTTCCTTCGGTTTCCGCCTGTGCTTTGCCGCACTCGGAATGTTCAGGTCCCGCCGGTGACTTGATGTCCGGTTGATGTCTTTTATCCGTCCCCGGCTTGCCTTCTGTTATACCGATGACATTGGTGTTATACAGGATCTTTACACCAAGCCGTTTCATCTCATTTTCCAGGGTCCGGATCACATCAGATGACTTGTCGCTCTCCGGGAAAACGCGGTTTCCGCGCTCGACCTTTGTTTTAAGGCCCATTTTTTCGAAAGCATCTATTGTGTCATAGCTGTTAAAACCCGCAAAACTGCTGTAGAGGAATCTCGGATTCCGCTTAACTGCCCGGAAAAAAGTCTCGTTATCACAGGCATTTGTCAGGTTACAGCGTCCTTTGCCCGTTATATAGATTTTTTTGCCGGCTTTCTCGTTTTTTTCGAGCACGGTAACATCCGCGCCCGCCCCGGCAGCACTGATCGCCGCCATCATCCCGGCAGCTCCGGCACCGATAACAACTACTTTCATCCTTACCTCTTTTTTCTCATTCAAACCGTTTGCCAAAACGGGGTTTGTATACTAAACCCGCCAATTCCTGGCATTTGGTATACAAAGCGCCCTTTTTCTTGCGCTTTTTGGCCCGCGTTCCAAGCAGGTTTTGCATACTAAACAGCATTTTCTTGGTGTTTGGTGTACAAACCGCTCTTGCGCGTTTTTTTTCACTTCACTTCGCGCAAAACATCCGCATTCTTGAAGATGTAGTCAACAAGCGAAAGTACAGTAAACAAAACGGCAAGGCAGATCAGAACAAGCCTTACATACACGTAGAAGCCGAACGGCAGGTCGATTATCAGCGCAAAGCACATGATCATCTGGATGACCGTTTTGATCTTTCCGAGCCAGCCGGCGGCAATAACGCGGCCTTTCTGCAGGGCAGCAAGACGGAAGCCGCTGATTATGAACTCTCTTGCGATTATCACGATCGCGGCAACGCCGGGAAGCGTATGGAAATCAACAAAGATCAGGATTGCAGAGCACACAAGAAGCTTGTCCGCAAGCGGATCCATGAACTTTCCGAAATCGGTGATCAATTTGTATTTGCGGGCTATATAGCCGTCAAGCGCGTCTGTAAGGCTTGCAAGGGCAAAGATCCCGCAGGCGATCCACCGGTTGCCGGGTATGCTGTCAATATACATTGCCGCTATGAAAAACGGTATCAGGATGACGCGAAGAAGCGTCAGTTTATTGGGTAAATTCATATTTCTCACTGTCTTTCCGCGGCGGGAACCGGATCCCGTCTGCGTATCATAATTTCTGTCTTTGCGGGCTACTCAACAATTTCTGCCATCAGGTCGTACCCCTTGGCGCCGATCACCTTCACGGGCAGGAAAGTGCCGCTGTCAAAGGCTTCTTCCGAGTGTACGAACACATAGCCGTCAACCCCCGGTGCATCCATGTATGAGCGGCAGACAAGGCATTCGTCCTCGGGTAGATACCCCTCGACCATGACTTCGAGCCCGCGCCCTATGCACTCTCTTGCCTTTTCAAATTCCACCTGTGCCGCGATGCGCATGATCGCGTTCCTGCGCTTCTTTCTTATCCGCACTGGCACCTGCGGACGCATTTTGTATGCAGGTGTGTTCTCCTCGCGTGAATACGCAAAAACGCCAAGCCTGTCAAACCGTGCCTCGCGCACAAAATCGCACAGTTCCTCGTGTTCCGCATCGGTCTCGCCTGGGAAACCCGCTATAAGGCTGGTCCGGAGAACTATCCCCGGGATGCGCTTCCGTAATTTCTTTATGAGCGAGGTGATCTCCTTCCGCGTAGTCTTCCTCGCCATGCGCCTTAGCACAGTGTCGGAAGCATGCTGGATCGGAAGATCCAGATACTTTACCACCTTCGGTTCATTCGCGATAACATCTATTATCTCGTCCGTGATCTCCTCCGGATACATGTAAAGCACGCGTATCCAGCGGATCTTCGGGATTGCCGCAAGCTCCTTCAAAAGATCGGGCAACGCCTTCTTTCCGTAAAGGTCGAGCCCATACTCGCCCGTCTCCTGCGCAACAAGGATCAGCTCCCTTATCCCTGCCTCCGCAAGTTCGCCCGCCTCACGGATAAGCTCGTCCTTTGGCACGGAGCGGAAACGCCCGCGCATCGCCGGGATCGCGCAGTAGGTGCAATGCTTGTCGCACCCCTCGGCAATCTTCAGGTACGCGTACGGTGTGCCTGTAAAACAGCGGCGTTTTGCGGTAAGCTTTGGAAGATAGTCTATGGAGCGGAACCGGTCCTCGTTTTTGCGGATCGCCTCTGCAATATCAGCAAAAGCCGTCGTTCCCACAAGGATGTCAACCTCCGGTATCTCCGCCCGTATCTCGTCGCGGTAGCGCTCCGCAAGGCAGCCGGTCACGGCTATAAACCGCAGGTTCCCTGCCTGCTTCATTTCGGCGTATTCAAGGATCGTATTGATGCTCTCTTCCTTGGCATCACCGATAAAACAGCAGGTGTTGATTATCACGCCCTCCGCTTCCTCTTCGTTCTGTGTGAAGGTGTGCCCCGCGTCAAGCAGGATTGCCATCATATGCTCGCTGTCCGCGAGGTTTTTATCGCATCCGAGGGATACTAAATATAGCTTCATAGGATTCTCCAGTATTTTTCCGAAGAGTTGTGTGCCTGTATGCGAATCGGCTCGGTCAGGAAACTGTTTTCCTTTCCGGGATCATTGCATCCCGGCTGCCTGCACGCAATTGTACATCAGCATGGCGATGGTCATGGGACCGACACCGCCCGGAACAGGTGTTATCGCGCTGCATTTGGGCTCAACTTCGTCGAATCTCACATCACCGCAGAGCTTTCCGTCCTCCATCCTGTGAATGCCGACGTCAACAACAACCGCGCCGTCCTTAACATACTCCGCCCCGAAAAACCTCGGCTTTCCGATGGCGCAGATGAGGATATCGGCCTGTTTGGTGATCTCCTGCAGGTTCACGGTTTTCGAATGGCAGACCGTAACCGTCGCATTTTCCTTTAACATCAGCAGGGCCATGGGTTTCCCGACAATGTTGCTCCTGCCGACAACAACGCAGTGTTTGCCTGCAATGTTGATATCATGGCGCTTTAACAGCTCAACTATGCCGGCGGGTGTGCAGCTTACAAAGCCCGGGCGGCCGGTGAACAGGCGCCCGGCATTGACAGGGTTAAATCCGTCAACGTCCTTTTCGGGTGAAATGCGCTCTATAACTTTGTTTTCGTCGATATGCGCGGGAAGCGGCAGCTGCACAAGGATGCCGGTAACGGCGGCGTCGCCGTTCAGATCGTCAATAAGCGCAAGCAGCTCTTCCTCGCATGTTTCCGCAGGAAGCTCGATGGATCTTGACCCGATCCCGATGTACTCGCAAGCCTTCTTTTTGTTGCGGACATAAACCGCCGAAGCCGGGTCGTCGCCCACAAGGACCACAGCCAGAGTCGGAACTGCGCTCTCGCCCTTTGTTTTCCTGATCTCTTCGACCTTTGCTTTAAGTTCATCTTTAATCGCCTGTGAAGTGGCTTTTCCGTCGATCAAAACTGCCATATCTCCTCCTTAACTGAGCACTTCGTGCGAAGTTGCGCGCGAAAAATCCGCGCAGGCGGTTTTTCGCTTTAATTACACTAATCGGCCGAAGTAGGTGCTTCGACCGAAGGTGTTTTGTCATATCCGATGTTTATTTCTTTTCTTTCTTGTTTGCTTCGTTTGTATCAACTATAAAGATGATGAAACCTGCGCCAAGGTACATGACCACAAAAGCAAGCACAGCAAAAAGCGGAGCGCTCTTTGCGCCTGTTGACTTGAAAGAAGCAGAGTCAAAGGTGCCGTAGGTCTTATCGTTATAAACGTAGGATGCAACCTTTCGAAGGATCGTCGTCTGTTCGGAAAGCGTTGCGCGGACGGCATTGAGCTTTGAAAGGAATGTATCTGACTCACTGGTAAGCGTGATATTCTTGATCCTGTCGTTAAGCTTTACTATTTCACGGTCGATATCAACTTGACGTTCGGTAAGCTCCGCGATCCTCTCGTAGTATAATGTTTCGTTTGATTTGCTTGTGATATCGGTCTGTGTTCCGTGCTCGGATTTTCTGAGTTCCTCGAGCATACCGGTAAGCGACTGAATCTTCTTTTCATTGTCCTCATGCTCGTCGTTCAGTATTTCGATCTGGATACGTAAGACCTTAGCCTCATCATTTTCAGGATTATAAGTATACTGACGTTTTACAAGCTCGTAATTAAGTTTGCTGAAATCATCAGCGGAAAAAGCGGAGTCAACATCTCCTCTGTAACGCAGGATGGGATACTCTGCCCTGTACTGCTGGCCATAATCCTCAACCCACTTGTTATAGAACGAGATGATATAATCTTTCTGCTTCTGAAGATACGAAAGCTTTGTGGCAAATGTATCAGCTGAGTCAAAAGAGTCAAGAAATGTGTAGTAATACATGGTCTGTGACATATCCTTGATCTTGTCAGCTACATTTTCAACCAACGCAAGAGTGAATTCTCTGAAAACATCCGATGTACCGAAATATGAAGCGATTCCTGTAAATATATACGCGCCGGTAAATATTTTTTCTTTATCTTTATTTTCCTCATAAACCCGCTCTATGATAAGGTTCTTTAAAACCTTTTCCACATCAAACCCGCTATATTTTGCAGGATTCTTGTCAAGTACTTCGCGCACATTTTCTTCCTGAACGAAATCAAAATAACTGAAAGTCGTTCCGTCCGGATATAATGAATTTTCATTTCCGGGATATGTGAACGTAAAGCTGATCTGATATTTCTGTGCCGACTTGTTCAAAACCTTGCTCACAACAATGAAAACAAGCCCTGCGGCCACAATGGAGATAATGCTTAAGATTATCCACTTTCTGACATAAACAAGCAGGAGCTCGGCAAGATTGATCTCGGTCTCGCCGTAGGCATTATACCTTTCCGAAGATACCTGTGCACCCTTTTCCTCTGTATTCTGTACGGTCTTTTCCGTTGTCTTGTTAGTTTCTTCCATTGCCTTATTACACCTTTCGGATAAATACTGTGCGCAAAAAGGCGCACTACATCCCTTTGATTTTAATAGATGCTTGTTAAAAAAGCAAGAAAAAAATAAAAACCCCTGTAAGCCCGGTGTTCCCACGGCTTACAGGGAATAACTGCTCATAACATTCGCAGTATGGAAATCTGTGTACAGTTACAGTCTCTCTTTTCTCTCGATATCAAGGAAATACTTGTAGGTGTCGACAGTAAGCTCGCCGCAGGCTTCCTCATCACAGGCGATGATAGCGCCGTTGTGCAGCTGGAGAGCGGAGCAGGTCCACTTCTGTGAAACGCCGCCTTCAACGGTTGCTGCAAGGGCTCTTGCCTTGTTGTGTCCGCTTATGAGAACAAGCACCTCTTTCGAATCGGTAACGGTGCCAACGCCTACAGAAAGGGCCTGTGCAGGAACTTTCTCGGGATCTCCGCCGAAGAATCTGCCGTTTACGATACGTGTATCGGTAGTAAGGTCACGAACGCCGGTGCGTGAAGAAAGGCTTGTGTAAGGCTCGTTGAAAGCGATATGTCCGTCAACGCCGATGCCGCCCATGAACAGGTCGATCCCGCCGTAGGATTTGATCTTCTCCTCGTAGCGTGCGCACTCGCCCTCGGGGTCATCGGTCATGCCGTTAAGGATGTTGATGTTTTCGGGCTTCATGTCGACAAGATGGTTAAAGAAATTGTCGTGCATGAAATACCAGTAGCTCTGGTCATGCTCACGGGGAAGGCCCAGATACTCGTCCATATTGAAGGTCACAACGTTCGCAAAGGAAACCCTGCCCTCTTTGTTGGCCTTTACAAGCTCCTTGTAAACGCCGATGGGCGAGGAGCCGGTGGGAAGACCGAGGATGAACGGTCTGTTTTCCTTGTGGCCGTTGATCTTTTTAATGATATACTCAGCGGCCCAACGGCACATTTTCTCATAATTGTCCTGGATTACTACTCTCATCTTTTTTTCGTTCCGTGTCCTGCTCTGTGCGGGCAGTTTCGGAACACTCCCTTTCTGGATTATTTATAATCTATTGCGCCTATGCCGGCTTTCCGGCCTTCACCCGGCGCAAGTCAGATCATTCCTTTTGATCGCTCCCGCCGTGTCTGTGTATTCGCGGGGCCTCCCGTATCATTCATGCTTTTCGACTATCTCGCCGCTGTTCTTCCAGATGCTGTTTGCAGGAACGACGCCGCGAACGCAAGAAGTAGGATACACATTGCTGTTCCTGCCGATGACAGTACCAGGATTGCAGACTGCGTTGCAGCCTACTTCAACATAGTCGCCAAGCATTGCGCCAAACTTCTTAACGCCCGTCTCTATGCGCTCTGTGCCGTTGTGTACCACAACAAGCTTCTTGTCGCTCTTGACATTTGATGTGATGGAGCCTGCACCCATGTGGCTGTAATAACCGAGGATGGAGTCGCCTACATAGTTATAATGAGGTGTCTGAACATGGTCAAACAGGATGACATTCTTAAGCTCGACAGAGTTCCCGACAACACAGTTGGCACCGACAAGTGCCGAACCGCGGATAAATGCGCAGTGGCGCACTTCCGTTTCGGGCCCGATAATGCAGGGAGCACCAAGATATGCCGAAGGGAATACCTTCGCGGTCTTGTGTACCCAAACACCCGGCTCTCTTTCCTCGTAGTCCGGGCCAAGCTTTTTCCCAAGCTCAAGGATCATGTCCTTGATGCCCTTCAATGCTTCCCAGGGGTAAGTAAATTGCTTCAGATAATCGGAAGCAAGCGTGTGGTCGAGATCGTAAAGATCACGGATAGTATACATAATATTTTTAACCGGTTTCTCCGGTCAATCTCCTTGTTTTGTTTCACGAACGAACGTCTGTTGCAGTGTTTATTCTGCTTTTTAATCCGTCCTTACGACATTCCAGCCGTGGCAGCATCCGCCGAATCTTTCGATAGCTGCCATCCTCGTCACCCATAGGGCCCGGCGCTAACAGAACGCGCTTCCTCCAATAGCGTTCTGTTTTAATCCGTTATTAAATTTTAGTTATTTGTAAACTGAATGTCAAGATAAAAAAGGAAACACCGAAGAAGTGTTTCCGGCGAAAGGCACTCCCTTTCGAAACTATTTGTTCATTTATCTGAAAAACCTAAAGATCAGTATTGCCATAGTAAGTACAGCAAGAATGAAGCTTACTAAACCGATTCTAAACACTGCAGATGTTTTTTTGCTGTCCTTTGATGCCCCCGAATACTTGCCTGACAAGACATCCGATAAGAAATCTGATGAGTTACCCGAGCGGGTATTTCCATCAGCATTTTTTACTGTGTTTTCATCTGATACTTCAACAGATTCAGACCGAGGTGTTGCATGAGGTATCTTTTTCCCTTTAAGCCCGATAGCAATACAGATAACACATATTACAGTAAATGCAATAAATGCGAATCTGATAACATCTTCAACCAGAAAGCCCACGTAGATATACGTATAATACCCATCCGGAAATGCACTCTTCATCTCGGCAAAAAGCTTGTCGATGTCCCGGTGATACTTTGTATTCAGACTGCGCACCGGTGCAGAAACATGTAAAGAACCGTCTTTTGCTTTATTGTCTGCGTTGAAATTCTTTTTAAACCAGCTTTCTCCGGCACGGATCAGGTAACCTTGTCCATCCGCACTGACGCCGACATAGTAGTGATCCTTCCCTGTCGGAATAAGATTTAACGTATGCTTTACTGCCAGCACTTCCTTTGCCATGACTATATCTGCCTGTCGTTGTCTGCCTGTCTGCAGGTCTCCAATGGCGATAACTGCATTATAAACCAGAAAACCTGTAAGCAGGATACCCATGATGATCCAGGCAGCCGTTGTGTTTCCGTCTTTCTTTTGTTTCATGTTCATCTTTTCCCGTACATTTCTTCGTAGTATCTCACATAATCACCGGATGTGCACTCCTTCATCCAGTATAAATGATATGCTGATAGCTTCACACGCAAGGGCGCTCGGGCTTACACTTGTAACACATAACACAGATGAATTCTCACGTGTTGAGGGCCTGAAGCTTGAAGACTGGGCGGTGTGAAAGCACCGCTCTTTCCTTACCCGATCGATCCTTTCCTCTCCTCATCTTTCAGTTATTCATCATCTTCCGTATTCCGCATACCACTCGGCAAACTTCCGTAACCCTTCACGTATCCCGATCTTCGGAGTAAAGCCGTAATCGCGCTCAAGAGCAGCAGAATCCGCATAGGTCACGGGTACATCGCCCGGCTGCATGCCAACAAGCTCGCGGTGGCCTTCAAAATCATAGTCTTTAGGCAGAACTCCCGCATTTACCAGCTCTTCCTGCAGTGTTGAGATATAATCAAGCAGGTTTTCGGGCTGGCCGCCGCCAATGTTGTAAACGGCATAAGGCTGGATAGGAAGCCCGTCATCGCCCTTCAGTTTTTCAGGCGCGCCCTGCATCACCCTGTAAACGCCTTCAACGATATCGTCTATGAACGTGAAATCGCGCTTCATATCGCCGTAGTTGAATATCTGTATAGTCTTTCCCGCAACAAGCTTCTTAGTGGCGCTGTAATAGAACATGTCCGGGCGCCCCGCAGGTCCGTATACGGTAAAGAAACGCAGGCCCGTTGACGGAATGTTGTAAAGCTTGCTGTAAGCATGCGCGAGCAGCTCGTTGCTCTTCTTTGTTGCCGCGTAAAGGCTTACGGGGTTATCTACCTTGTCGTCTGTACTGAAGGGCACCTTCTTGTTGCCGCCGTAAACAGACGAGGAAGAAGCATACACAAGATGCTCCACTCCCTTCTTCCCGTTGTCGTAAGAATGCCTGCAGGCCTCAAGGATATTATAAAACCCAATGATATTGCTCTCGATGTAAACATCAGGATGGTCTATGGAATAACGCACTCCGGCCTGAGCTGCAAGATTTACAACAACATCAAACGCATACTCTTCAAAAAGCCTGTCAACAAGCGCTTTGTCGCCTATCGAACCCTTTACGAAGGCATGCTTTACAGGGCTCTTTTTTGCCTCCTGTTCAACAATCGAAAGGCGGTAGTCCTTTAAGGCGGGGTCGTAATAATCGTTCATGTTGTCAAGGGAAACTATCGTTCCCGCTGACATCTCGCGAAGGAGCCTTATCACAAGGTTTGCGCCGATAAACCCGGGGCAGCCTGTAACAAGGATGGTTTTTCCGTTCAGATCTATGTGTTGTTTATTCATCTCTTACTTTACTATCCCCTTATAAGTTTTCTTGACATTTTCATAGCTTTCGAGGTTGCCGATGTCATACCGGCTGCCGGGCATTTTATAGCTGTGGAGCACAGAATGCGCGCACATCCAGGAAGCAAGGCTTCCCGGCGCATCCGTTCCGCAGCCGTCCGCTATCGCATCCTTTATCTTTGCCGCATCCGCTGCCGTATAGAAGTAAAACGGCGGCGTGCACCAGTTTGAGCGCGGTTCTTCGGGCTTCTCATCAAGCGAGAGCAGCACCTCCTTGTCATCAATAACCGAAACGCCGCTCCGGCTGAGCTTTTTTGCCTCCGGTTCATAATACCGCATTGTGCAGGAAGTCTGCTTTTCAAGAGCGTACTTCATGAACCCTGTAAGACTGAAATCAAGGACATTATCGCCTGCGATAATAAGCAGGTCATCGTTAAGCTGCAGTTTATCTATGGCATATTGTATATCGCATACAGCGCCGAGCCTTGTCTCGTTGGTGCTCGTGCCGTCATCGACAACGGTGATCTTAAGTTTGTGCCCACGGGCCCACTCCTCAAACTGCGGTGCGAATTTATGGTTCGAGATAACTATATATCCGTCCACAAGACCTGCGGAATCGATATCGTCCAAAAGCCAGTCAAGAATAGTCTTTTCGCCAACCTTCAGAAGGGGCTTAGGGAAGTTTTCGGTTAAAGGGTAAAGCCGCGTTGCGTAGCCTGCGGCAAGTATCATGCATTTCATGGGGGCTCCTGTATTATCACTCGTTTGTTTTCGGGCTTCTCCTTAGGTTTACGCCATTAGCGCTCCTGCAGATGGCGGCTTTATAACTACTTTGAAGGTGCGGGAAAGCCGCAAGATACCTTTCTGTGATGTGCGCCACCGCATCCTCCGCCATTTCAGGGTCCGCAAGTGCCATACAGCACCCTTTGAAGCCTGCTCCGCTGAAACGGCCTCCGTATATTCCCGGAGTTTTTGTCATTTCATCATAAAGCTTTATCAGTTCGGGACAGCCGCATTCATAATTCTTTATGCTGCTTTCACCGGATTCGAACACAAGCCTGCCGTAATTTTCAATATCTCCTGCATTCCAGTATTCGACACCCTTCACAGCCCGTCCGTATTCGGAAAAGAAATGCTCGGCACGTTTCCTGAAGGGTGCGGGAAGCCTGTCCTTGTATTCATCAAAGACATTTTCAGGTACGCTTCTTAAAACAGTATCCGAGAACTTGCCGTATTCAAGGCCTGCGCTTGCAAGCAGGCTGTATGCGGCAGCCTTGCATTCATCCTGGCGCAGGTTGTATGCCGAATTGACAAGGGATCTCTCGAGTCCCGAGAAAAACACGATAAAAACAAAATCTTTACCTGTCCATGGTATAAGGCTGTAGCTGTCGTCCTTACAATCAAGGAACAGAAGCCTGTCCTTCTCGCAGAGTACCTCACAGGACTGGTCAAGTTTTCCGCAATTTACACCAATATACCTGTTCTCTGCGGCTTTTGCCATGGAGATCGTCTCCCATGCTTCGAGCGTAATCCCGTTTACTGCCGCAAGAGTGGAAAGGAAGGATATTATCACGGCAGCGCTCGAGCTGAGGCCGCCTATCGGCAGCGAACCTTCTATCACGCCGCTTATACCGTACCTCAGTGTGTACTTCTCGCCAAGCATCTTGGCTGCAGCCCTGCAGTGATCTGCCCAGTCACCAACCTTTTCTTCAGGAATGTCGCGTACATGGAACTGCGCACGCTTCGGGAAATTGACAGATCTCAGTTCACATATGCCGGACTCCTTAAAGCCGTAAGCAATATGTATGCCCTTGTCTATCGCAAAGCCGTTTATTGCGCCAAGCTGGTGGTCTATATGCGCCCCGAGCGGTGCGAGGCGATACGGGCAGAATGCGACCGCATCGGGATCCTTGCCATATATTTCTTTATATTGAGTTTCACAGATCATGCCGCTCTCCTAACTTTTTAAGATAATTTTCAACATTGATGTATTCGATGCCGTTTTCGGTTTTATCGATACCACGGTAAATAACGGCTTTACGCGCGATCCTGCCGTACCTGAATTCCGCCTCCGCGCATTTTTTGTCATCGAGGAGGTTCCTGCATTGCCCGGGAACAGCAGTATCGCTGTGTTTAATCTCGTAAAGCTCGCAGCAGACATTAGCGGGATCCTCGACAACCATATCAAACTCTCCCACTGCAAAGCACAGCCTGAAAACATTCTTCCCCGGAGATGTTTTCATGGTCTCAAGCAGGATGATATCCTCCATCATCCTTCCCCTTATCTCGTTCATTATCCTCTGAAGGATACGGTTCCTGTCTTCCGCCGAGATGTTCCGGAACTCCCTGTCGAGCAGGAGCCTGCTCACAAGAGCCTGTGCCTGGGCATACCTTAAGCCCGGCTGCGCAACTATGGTCCTATACAGCCTATCGCCGCTCACCGGAAGAAATTCCGTCGGGATATCGACAGTAAGGTCAAGAAGATCAAGATATTCCTTTATTTCCGCTCTGTGTACCTCTTCTATCCTTATGCTCTGTTCATCTTTATTCAGTATTTCGAGCGCATTCTTTAAGCCCTCTGTAAAAGCCTTAATGTCTATACGGTCAAGGATATCCGTAGGTTCATTCCGGTCTTTGCGCAGGTTTTTCCGTGAAATACCAAGATCGTTTGAAATAAAGTCTTTAGTGAGCACCTCTATCGTAAACCTGTGGTTGATATCCTCCACGACACGGTTTATGACACTTGTGAGCTCGTTTTTTTCGTACAGATCCGCAAGATGCCGGAAATGGCCGCCGTTCCTGTAAAAACGCAGAGAATGCTGAATGTTTTTCGCTATTGCGCTGTCAACGTATTCATCGGCATCGGATTTGGTCTTAAAGGTGACTGCTTCGTTGTAATGCTTTCCGCCAAGGCTCATTGTCCCGCCGTAACGGATGTACTCATCTATTCCGACGATATCGAGCACTCTTTCAAATTCCCTGTACGGGATAAAAGTGGTATGAAGCATGATGCAGCGGTCATAAAGCTCTTCACTGCCGGAAAAAACAAACCCAAGGGAATCCGTTCCGGAAAGAACTATCTTCATCCCCAAAGCCGCATAAATGTCCGAGAGCAGCGCAGCTCCCTGGATAAAGTCTTCCGCAAGAGTGACTTCATCGATAAAAACATTCTTAAAACCGTTTTCGGAGAGCAGTCTCAGGTCTGAATTCAGTTCACCCAGCGAATCGCCGATGTTTACCTGAATAAAAGCGGTTTCCGAAAGGATCTCTTCAGACATCGAAAGAATCGCCTGCCTGATAAGTGTTGTTTTTCCGGTCCTTCGTAAACCGTACAGGATAAACACCTTTTCCGAGCGGTCATTTTTCAGATAATCCTCTAAAAGTGCATAACTCTCTCTTCGTTTTAAGCCCTTAACCGTTTCCGCAAACCTCTTGAGCGCCATGCCGTATAAAACCGTTGTTTTATAGCGGTTGCCTTCAGATGCCCGGGCATTGCCATACATCTGCATTTCGGCCACGCGGTCCCCTTTGGCCCCCGGCAGGCTGCTAAGCAATTCCTTCAGTTCTTGTTGATACTTACGGCGCTCGTTTATCAGGGCTTCTGTCTTTATGGCAGATGCATCATCGAGATATTTGCTCTTCTTTTTTCCGTTTTCGGTCCATTGAAGGTACTTTCTGACCTTCCCATTGATCGTTTTGTTAGAGATATAACCCCCGGGAAGTTCCTCGATGGCCTTTGTGAGAAAACGGATCCTGTCCTCAGAATACAGCATGTTCCAGCCTCCTTCGAGGACATTATAACCCCTTTGTGAGATAATGTCAAGGGGTTATAAGGGGTTATACATTAATAGTTTCTTTTGAAGTTTTCTTCTTAATACCTGCTTACGGGAAGTCCGGCTTAGTCTCTCCTGAACAGGTCTCTTGTGTAAACCTTCTCCTGCACGTCGTCAAGTACCGTATCGTAGCGGTTTGCGATAATGCAGCCGCACATCTTCTTGAATTTCTTAAGATTGTTCACTACGAGCGACCCAAAGAACGTTGAACCGTCTTCAAGCGTGGGTTCGTAGATAACAACCGTTGCGCCTTTCGCCTTAACGCGCTTCATAACGCCCTGTATCGAAGACTGGCGGAAGTTGTCGCTGTTGCTCTTCATCGTGAGGCGGTACACGCCAACCACAGTCTCCTTCTGCTTCTTCTCCTGTGAAGAATCGTAGGCCGCAGATGCAGTGTAGGTTCCGGCTATCTCCATAACACGGTCCGCAATGAAATCCTTGCGTGTACGGTTACTCTCAACAATGGCCTGGATCAGGTTTTCCGGAACATCCCGGTAATTCGCGAGCAGCTGCTTTGTGTCTTTTGGCAGACAGTATCCGCCGTATCCGAAGGATGGGTTGTTGTAATAATCGCCAACTCTCGGGTCAAGACAGACGCCCTTGATAATAGGCGCGGTGTTAAGGCCTTTGACCTCGGCGTAAGTGTCAAGCTCGTTGAAATAGCTTACGCGCAGGGCAAGGTATGTGTTAACGAACAGCTTTGTGGCTTCGGCTTCGGTCGTATTCATGAACAGGACCGGGATGTCCGTCTTCAACGCCCCCTGCTTTAAGAGGGCTGCAAAGGTTTCTGCAGCCTTTCTGTTCTTCCCGTCCGTGCCGACGATTATGCGGCTTGGGAACAGGTTATCGTACAAAGCTTTTGACTCACGAAGGAATTCCGGGCTGAAGATTATATTGTCCATGGCGAGTTTCTCGCGAACATGCACAGTGTAACCGACAGGAATTGTGGACTTGATGACTATGGCAGGCTTGTTTTTGCTCTTTGCGGTCGCCTTCTTTACAAGCTCAAGGACCGCTTCGACAGCACTGCAGTCAAAAAAATTGGTCTTCGGGTCGTAATTTGTGGGAGCGGCGATTATAATGAAATCCGCGTTTTTGTAGGCCTCTTCGGCATTTATTGTGGCTGTGAGACGAAGGCCGCGCTCTTCGTGCTCGGACATGTATTTTTCTATGTATTCATCCTGTATCGGAGACTGCCAGCTGTTGATCTTTTCAACCTTTTCGGGGATTATATCGACTGCTGTAACAGTGTTATGCTGGGAAAGAAGGACCGCAAGGGACAGACCCACGTAACCCGTGCCGGCAACGGCGATGTTGCAGGCGGAGGGGATGTGGGCGGAACCTGTGGGTTCGGAACCTGTGATTTCAGAACCCATAGTTTCGGAATTCAGGGTTTCGACGCCGGGGCAGGAAACAGCGTTGGGGTAAGAACCGGCGTTGGCGCAGGAACCGGTATTGGTTCCGGTACCTCTTGCAAACACCTCCTGCAGCTCAAACCCAAGAACATCGGAAAGAGCAAGGAGCTGGTCCACAGAAGGACTGTAGTTTTTGGATTCTATGCGTGAAATAAGTGAACGGTTGATACCGGTCTTTTGTGATAAAACAGTCTGGGAAAGTTTAAGCTTCTTGCGCTTTGCCGTAACCGTTTTTGCAAGCAGGGAAAGGGATAAAGTCGTCATAAAACCTCCGGAATATACGAATACAGATAATAAAACAGCCTTGTTGCTATGGGTAACAAATAATGTGTTTCAAGCAACAAGGCTATTATATATTTTGTTTTGGGTAAAGTCAATAAATATTCATCAATCAAATCATCCAAATCGGCAGGATAAAGGTATTTCTGTCAATTGCAGATAATTGAAGTGCTGGAAAATGGTTATTCAAGCTTTATTATCATCCCTTCCAAATACCCTTTCAGGCGTTCCCTTTGTTTGGCATCAAGCGAATGATATGCCTTAATTAGCAGTCCTATTTCTGTGTTTTTATCAACAACATACCAGTCTGTATTATTCCCGCGTCCTCCGGTATTCTCAATACCGGACAAAAGCCATTCGGGAGTAACATTTAATACCTTGCAGATTACAAGGATTTTCTCCGATGTCGGATTAGTGCCTTTGCTCTTCCATTCGCTTATAGTGCTTTGCGAAATACCTGTCTCCTCGGAAAACCTTTTCTGCGGCATGTTCAGTTCTTTTAGTTTTTCAAAGATTCTGTCACTTATAGTCATGTTTTATTCCCTACCGGTTCCTTGGTTCAGAGCATTATTCTAATAGTCTGTTCACATCTCAGCTCTGGCCTCTTCCCACGTAACAGTTTGCGGTAGAATTCCAAATAAAGATTCAGCCACTTCTACCCTGTCTTGAAAAGGATTCGTCAGCTTGGCCACAACTTCCCCATGTAGAGTTATATAAATATCCTCTTTGGCTGCCATAGCCAAATACTTTTCGAGATTATCCTTGAATTCAGTTACTGTGATTGACATCTTCTTTTCCTGTTCCTTACGTTATTTTACCGCCAAACGTTCCTTCAGAGCTTCCTGAAGAACCTTAGAAACATTAATTTTTGCCTTATCTGCAGCCTTATTAAGCCAGCAAGGTATAGTCACATTTCTTCTGACCATCTTATTGTCATGCTGTTTTCTGTACTCCAGAAAGTCCACATCAACATAAGATAGCACTCCGGTCGAATAATCGAATATATCGTCTGCGTCTTCTTTTGCTTTTTTAATCGCAAGTTCAAGATTTGAAGGATTAGGAAGTGTTTGTCCGCAATCCTCCATATCAATTCCTTTTAAGCCAATTGCATCTCTGGCCATTTCAATAGCATCAGCAATGCTTGTTCCCTCTGTGTATATCTCGAAATCGGGAACAAAAACAAGATAATCACCGTTGTTTTCCTTGACAAATGTTGGATAAGCTGTTTTCATAGTTTTTCTCTTTTTCCCGTACTTTTAATAGTCCTAAGTCCATGACCACTGAAAACAAAGCCAGCTTTTTCAAGCTTTTTGATAAGATCCTTTCGTTTCATCCATGTAAACCTTTCTAACCCTCCCACAAGAATAATACACATTTTTTACACACTTGTCAAGGAAGGATGTTCTCTTTATACCAATGCATCATAACAGGCAACCCACGAGAGAGTAACATCTTCCTAATATCATTCAGATGCTCCTCTGATATACTTTTGATTTTTACTCTTTGGCTTATCCGGAATCGTCATCAACAGTTTTCCTGATTCAAGGAGAGGTTTCATGTATCTCTCGTTGAACTGTCTCCTACTAAAAAGCCCCAAATAAGACATTATTTCCTGCTTTGTTCTTGGTACATTGCAGAATACCAGCAATTTTTCGTGCTTTTCCAGGGTCGCTTTAAGGGCTAAATCTTGAGCCGTATCCTGAACCCTATCATAGGCCCTATCATGGGCTGTATCATGGGCCCTATCATGGGCTGTCGCAGCCCATGTCGCACCTTCTGCATCCCAGTTCTTATTTCTAAGTTCTGCATACAACATAAACTCGTTTTGTTTATATGCCGGCTCCGGCAGGCCTGCAGCTTCCATATCTCTGTAAATTCTGTCAACGCCCTCTCCAAACTCTTTAACAAGATCATACTCGTTAAGCAATTCAACAATCTTTGGATTTCGACTAAAGTGGAATTCACGGATGTTATTGATCCTAACCATGCCTGGCAGTATTCCCGGACTTTCAACCACAAAGTGGTCATCAAACATCTTAATCTGAATGTCCGTACCCTTGATACTGTAATCACGATGAGCAACAGCATTAACAATCAGTTCAGTCCAACAAAACTCCGGAAATTCGGGTATCGTTTGGAACCTCGCGTTTTTACCAAGCTTAGTGTATTCTTTGATCTGTGTTTTAATAAATGCGATTGCATCCTGAACTTGGTCAAGTACTCTTCCCGTGAATACTTTATCCTTTACCACGTTCATCCTGTCTCCAACTTCAGCAGTCTTTCCTTCATACCGTACAAACCTTACTCTGGCTCTTGGAAAAAACTTCTGCGGATTAACACCGAACAAGAGAATAGCCGCAGTAGATATTCTATCTTCAGATCCCTTTTCTCCATCAACCTTAGTAATAAAATCATTATTGTGACGAAGATAGAATTCTGCATTTCCTTTTGCATAGCCGATTTTATTAATATAGTTTTCCACAAACTCAAGATCCAGATCTTGAATAGTTGCCTCAACTACAGGCTGGTCTTCAAAGTATTTCATACCTTTTGCGTATACAAGTTGAAGACGTTGCTCGAAATTAAGCCTCTTGTTTTTATCACCAACTCTTAAGATTACATCATCTGCCTGATTTGCAATCACAAGCTCAGAAGGAAAAACATGCATTCGGAGAATATGGTTTGGTTTTCCTTCATTGTCGATTACCTCGAAAGTCATATTCTCAACTTCAACCGATGGAATACAAAAATCGAAAGGAACCCGAATCAGCTCGTTCAGTTTTTTCTCGTCATCGTCTATTCCGGTAATCGTTCCGTCGTCTTCGATTCCAATAACGAGATAACCACCGTCAGCGTTTGCCATTGCAACAACAGTAGTAGCAAAATCGCGCGGACTGATTCTCGCAGACTTTCTGTCAATAATCTGCTTTTCAGTTGAGTACTGCAAATCTTTAATATCATCCGGATTAAACATGCTAACCACCGTGCTCCTTTTTGCCGTTTTGCTTTCCGTATCAATTCATATATACGAATTATATCCCATCAAAAAAGCTCTGTCAAGGCTTTTTTGTCTACTTCCAACCTCATATCAACACCGGTATCCCCGCATTATCTTTTCCCGTACATTTCCTCATAGTACTTCACATAATCCCCGGATGTGCACTCCTTCATCCAGTCCATATGCTCCTTATACCACTGTATCGTAAGCTTAATACCATCCTTAAACATGGTCGTCGGTGCCCATCCAAGCTCCGCCATAGCCTTCGACGGATCAATGGCATACCTCTGGTCATGCCCCTTGCGGTCCGTAACATATGTGATCAGGCTCTCCGGCTTTCCAAGCTCCTTAAGGATAATCTTTACTATCTCTATATTCGCTTTCTCGTTATGTCCGCCAAGGTTGTAAACCTCTCCAACCCTGCCTTTTTCAAGCACGGCAAGGATTCCGTAGCAGTGGTCCTTTACATACAGCCAGTCACGCACATTCAGTCCTTCGCCGTAAACAGGGAGCGGCTTGTCCTGCGACGCGTTGTTGATCATGAGCGGGATCAGCTTTTCAGGGAACTGGTAAGGGCCATAGTTGTTGGAACAGCGGCTTATGGTCACGGGAAGACCGTAGGTCCTGTGGTAAGCAAGACACAGCAGGTCTGCGGATGCCTTGGATGTGCTGTAAGGCGAGCTTGTGTGTATGGGCGTGTCCTCGTGGAAAAACAGGTCAGGCCTATCAAGCGGCAGATCGCCGTAAACTTCGTCCGTTCCCACCTGATGGAAACGCTCAATGCCGTATTTGCGGCAGGCGTCCATCAGCACAGCAGTTCCGAGAATGTTTGTCTCAAGGAAGATTGCAGGGTTTTCAATGCTCCTGTCCACATGTGACTCCGCAGCGAAGTTCACCACTACATCCGGGTGCTCCTTCTCAAAGATGGCATTTATGCCCTCGCGGTTGCGTATATCCTCCTTGTAGAACACGAAGTTTGGGTTCTGCATTGCATCGTTAAGGGTGTGGATGTTTGCTGCGTATGTGAGTGCGTCAACGCACACAACCTTCCACTCGGGACGCTCCTCGAGAAGAAGGTAAACAAAATTAGATCCGATAAAGCCGGCTCCGCCGGTAACTAAAACAGTCATATGATAAGCTCCTGATCTTTAATTCAATAATTACTGTGTTTCAACTTCTACTCGGGTAAAGGTACTCCATTCACCATTATATGCATATACCCTGTACTGGTAAGTATAGCCGGCCGTTACTCTGCTGTCTTCATAGCTTGTTCCGGTATATTCAGACGATATCGTTGCCCAGCCCTTCCAGCCATTGCCGTCATTATACCGTCTTTGAAGAAGGTACTGCGTTGCGCCGGTTACAGCGCTCCAACTGACATTTACTTTTCCTGCCGAATACTCTGCAGTCATGTTTGAAGGCGGAAGCGGTGCACTTGATGCAACTACTTCTACGCGGATAAATGTACTCCATTTGCCGTTATAAGCGTATACCCTGTACTGATATGTGTAACCTGCCGTCACTCTGCTGTCTTCATAGCTTGTTCCGGTATATTCAGACGATATCGTTGCCCAGCCCTTCCAGCCGGTGCCGTCGTTATAGCGTCTCTGGAGAAGATACTTCGTTGCTCCTGCCACTGTACTCCAGTTGACATCTATTTTACCTGCAGAAGACTCTGCTGTCAGGTTTTCAGGCGGTAATGGTACACTTGTTGCGACTACTTCTGCGCGGATAAATGTTGTACTCCATTCGCCATTATAAGAATATACCCTATACTGGTAGGTATATCCGGCTGTTACTCTGCTGTCTTCATAGCTTGTTCCGGTATATTCAGACGATATCGTTGCCCAACCTTTCCAGCTGGTGCCATCGTTATAGCGTCTCTGAAGAAGATACTTCGTTGCTCCTGTCACTGCACTCCAATTGACATCTATTTTACCTGCAGAAGACTCTGCTGACATGTTTTCAGGCGGAAGCGGTACGCTTGTTGCGACAACTTCTACTCGGGTAAAGGTACTCCATTCACCGTTATATGCATATACCCGGTATTGGTAGGTATAGCCGGCAGTTACGCGGCTGTCTTCATAACTTGTTCCGGTCATGCTTGACGATATTGTCGTCCAGCTCTTCCAACCGGTGCCGTCGTTATATCGCCTCTGTAAAAGATACTTCGTTGCTCCTGCAACCGCACTCCAGCTAACATTTACTTTCCCGGCCGAAGATTCTGCCGTCATATTGGCAGGCGGAAGCGGAATATTTGAAGCGACTACTTCTGCACGGGTAAATGTTGCACTCCATTCACCGTTATAAGAGTATACCCTGTATTGGTAGGTATAACCTGCTGTTACACGGTTATCTTCATAACTTGTTTCTGTATAAC
>JAEEGL011844496.1_pt1 | contig 38256 bp, 28 predicted proteins | sample 9134231 | NCBI WGS metagenome assembly JAEEGL01 (sample SAMN16246548, study PRJNA631951) | gut metagenome | biome: gut microbiome; feature: rumen; material: fiber-attached | host: Bos | place: Iran: Karaj | collected 2018-10
ACTGGGGCACGGCGAACAGGTGCACCTTGCGGCGGTAGTTGCCGTCGGTGTCGTACTCATAGAGATAGCGGCCGGATTCCTCGCCTACCCACGAGCACATCCACACGCTCTTCTTCACCGGGTCGACCGTGATGCCGGAGGTCTCAAGCTGGCCGGATTCGGCGTTGAAGGGGAAGGTGCGCTTGAACTTCAGGGTGTCGGCGTCGTACACGGCGACCTGAATGTCCTTGCCCACGCCGTCCATGAAATTCTCAACGCCGGCATAGATCTCGCCGTTGTACACGTCGATGTCGCCGATGTGGTTCACGGCCTTGGTGAAGCCGGTCTCGAAGGGCTTGTCGTTCTTGAGGACGAGTTTGCCCTTCATATCGTATTTGTACAGCACCTTGCTGCAGCTAATGTAGATGTACTTGCCGTCACAGGCGACGCCCTGACGGCCGTCCACCTTCATGACGTCTGTCAGCTCGTACTTGTACTTCGGGGCGGCGTTGGCCTCGGGTCTGGCCTGAACCTGCATGGCGACGCCGAAGGTCATGACAGCGGCAGCGGCTAAAGCAACAAACTTTTTCATACCTCTTCCTCCTGCGGACGATATGCGGACGGCAGTAATTGACGTCCTTTTCTTACCCCATAGAGTATTTTTAGAAAATTTACAATACGAGGCGCGCAGCACGAAGCCCCCGCCGTGAAGGAAAACGCCGGCGTTCGGCATTATCAGACTGTTTCGCAGACCACGTTGGCGACTTCGTTCATGTTCTGGGAAATGACGCGCCACTGATCCTGCATGAAGGAACGGGCGCTCGCCGCGGATTCCAACTGGTGGGCAGCCGCTGTGACGTCGGAGAATTCGGAAGGCGGGAAGGCGAGGGAAAGGCCGTCTTCCCGTGGGGTGTCCTGTATGACCACCGTGCGCTGCATCATGGGATCGTAGACATTCATGGTCTGCCGCCGAAAGGTCTTCACGGATTCGCTTTTCCCTACCCTATTCGCAAACGGAGGCCTTGTCCAGAAGGGAAAAACGCCTGTACACAAGGCTTGTGGAAATCAGCTTTTTGGGCTATAAAAATTTTTTTCCGAGCATAACTTTTTCACAACGTTTTTCATGCAGCAGGACGCTTTTAAAAACACGATGCGGCGCGCCCTTTTCGGCGCAGCTTCCGAAAGGGGAGAGGACTGGTTCGAGAGCCTCGCCTTCATGCGCGCCCAAGGGTCCCTCGAGGTCTTTTTTCCGCATGCCTATTTACGGGGCTGGTTCTTGCAGCACAAAAGGGAGGCCTTTGAAGCGGCGCTCGAACTCTGCTTTCCCGGCATGCGGCAGGGTGTCGTCTATTCCGACAGGAGCCCGAAAGCCTGCAAGGACGGCATGCGGACGGAGGGAATGAGGGCAGGCGCGCCCGCCCCGAAGGGCCGGGGCACGGCCCCGATCAGACCTGCGCCGCGCCGCAACGAGACTCTCGACTCCTTCATCTGCAACGCGAAGAATGCCTTTCCGCTGGCTGCCGTTCGCAGGATAGCCGAATCCGAACCGGGGCAGGCCTACAATCCCGTTCTGCTCTGCGGCCGCAGCGGCACGGGGAAAAGCCATCTTCTCCACGCCCTGGCCGATGCCTTGTCCGACAGAATCGGCTCACAGGCCGTCTGCTGCGATGACACGCAGAATTTCTGCATCGCCAACCCCGCCCTTGAGCGCGACCCAAGGCTCTTCTGGAACAGACGCCGCGCGCTCCTGCTCGACGACATGCAGCAGGCGGCTGACAAGCCCGCCATGCAGAAAATGCTCACCGGCCTCATCGACGCCTGCCCCCCGGGAGGCCAGCTCGTCTTCACGCACGGCGGCCGCGCAGAGGACATGAAGCGCCTCGGAGAGCGCCTCTCCACGCGGCTTGAGGGCGGACTCGTCATCGACCTGCTTGAGCCGGACATGGAGATACGGCTCAACTACCTGCAGAGCCTCTGCCGAAAGCACGGGATAACCCTCGGAAAAGACCATCTGCTCTATCTCGCCCAGCGCTGCGGCCATTTCCGCCCCATGCAGGGCATGATGCTCAAGATAGCGGCCTTCGCCGCGATCAACGAAAGGGCGCTGACGCAGTCCGACCTTGAGAACATCCTGCGCTCGGGCGGCGTCAAGCGGCCGGTGGACTGCCGCGACATCATGAACCGCGTGGCGCAGCGCATGAACGTGACGGCGAGTGACATACTCGGCACGCGCCGCCGCACCGACCTCGTTCTCGCCAGGCAGCTCGCCATGTACGTTTGCCGCCGCAAGCTCGGCCTCTCCTACCCCGAACTCGGCCGCGCCTTCGGCGGAAAGGACCATTCGACCGTCATCTATTCCATCAAAAAGATTGAAAATATGCTGCTTACCGACCACAATATCAACCAGCTGGTGACACAACTGGAAATGGAGAGCTTTTCCTGACGGACAAAAGGGGCTCCGCGCAGGCGCGGTCGTCACGGACGATTTGAACGTCGCCAGCGTGTCGATAGAAAATCCTTTGATTCAGCAAAGATGTCATAATTATCTACCTGAAAAGCAACCTCTATGATAAGGATAAATTCGTATGAAACTGAAAATCAATAAAGAAGAGTTCGTCGAGGGTCTGCAGAAATCCGCCTCGATCATCCCCGCGAAATCGGGAACGGCATTTCTGCGCTCTGTCTGGCTCAAGGCCCAGGAAGGAGCGATCTCCGTCATGAGCACGGATGCCAACGTGGAGTTCACCGGCACCTATGCGGCCGAGGTCGAGGAATCCGGCTTCGTCGGCGTGCAGGGCAAGCTCTTCGTCGATTTCGTGCGCACCCTTCTGCCCGGCGGGATAACGCTTTCGCTGGAGAAGGCCCGCGGCTCACGGGGCGCCCAGCTTCCCCTCGAAGGGGAAGCCGACGACGCCTCCGTCCTGCTCGTCAGGCAGGGCCGCGCCCGCTGCGAACTGCCCGTGAGCACCGCCGACTGGTTCCAGAAGTTCTCCGAATACCCGGAGGAAGGGGCCGTCATTTGGTCGGGTGATTTCCTCCAGGACCTTCTGGACAAGATTTCGTTCTGCATTGACGAGGACAACGGCATGGACGCCATAACCTGCCTGTACTTCAAACCCGTCGGGAACGGCCGCATCGACGTCTGCGGCCTGAACGGCCACCAGTTCGCCATGAAGTCCTTCATCCATGACGAACTCTTCGCAAGGCTTCCCGAGCAGGGACTGCTCGTTCAGAAGCAGTATCTGCAGAACATCCGCAAGTGGCTCGGTCAGGACGAGATAGAGGTGAACTTCACCGAGAAGCGCTTCTTCCTGCGCACGCAGGGCGGCAGGGAGACCATCAGCGTGCCGCGCGCCTTCTACGATTTTCCGGATTACACGACCTTTCTGTCTCGCCTGGAGGATGGGGCGGCCAAGCTCTTCTTCGACCGGAAGGAGGCCATAGCGGTCTTGAGCCGCATACTGCTTTTCAACACCGATGCCGAACCCTGCACGTATTTCGAGCTTTCCGAGAACGAATGCCTGCTTTCCGTTCAGGGCAAGGACGTGGGCTCGGTCTCCGACAGTTTCGCCGTGGAATACGACGGCACGCTCACGCGCATCGCCTTTCCCACGAAGAAGCTCATCGAGGTGCTCGAGCATTTCGTCTCTGACAGGATAGAGATGACCATCACGAGCGAGGAGGGCCCCTGCGGCATACACGGGAAGGACGACCCCTTCTATACCGTCATCATCATGCCCATGAAGATCATGGATCAGTTCTATTCGAGCGAAGAGAACGCCTAGCCGGCTGCCCGGCCAAGGCGCCCGTGGGAACGCGAATCACGCTACAGGGAAAGAGGAATACCGAAGAATGGCCCCTGAACAGACGAACAATGCGTACAAGGCAGACAGCATAACCGTACTTGAAGGCCTGCAGGCCGTGCGCAAGCGCCCGGCCATGTACATAGGCTCGACCGACTCGCGCGGCCTCCATCATCTCGTTTATGAGGTCGTGGACAACGCCATCGACGAGGCCATGGCCGGATTCTGCACGCATGTGAAGGTAGTGCTCCACGCCGACAATTCCGTCACGGTGCGCGACGACGGCCGCGGCATCCCCGTCGACATGCATCCCAAGGAGGGCATCCCCGCTGTTCAGGTCGTCATGACCAAGCTGCACGCCGGCGGCAAGTTCGACAACACGAGCTACAAGGTATCGGGCGGCCTGCACGGCGTGGGCGTTTCGTGCGTGAACGCCCTTTCCGAAGAGCTGACCGTCACGGTGCGCCGCGACGGCAAGCGCTGGCGTCAGCACTATTCCCGCGGCGTGCCCCTTGACGAGCTTACCGTCATAGGCGAGGCCGAGGGCACTGGAACGACCGTTCGCTTCACGCCCGACGAGGAGATATTCACCGAAGTTCAAGAGTTCTCCTACGACATCCTGAAGAAGCGTTTTGAGGAGCTCGCCTATCTCAACAAAGGCCTCACCATCGAGTGCGAGGACGAGCGCAGCGGCGAAAAGCACGTTTTCAAGGCCGAGGGCGGCATCAGGCAGTTCGTGGACGACCTGAACGCGGGCGAGCAGGTCGTCCACCCCGTCATCAGCGGCGAGGGAACGGTCGACAACGTGGCCGTGGAGTTCGCCTTGCAGTACAACACGAGCTACAAGGAGAACATCCACACTTTCGCCAACAACATCCGCACCGTCGAGGGCGGCACGCACCTCGTGGGCTTCCGCACGGCGCTCACCCGCGCTGTGAACGCCTACATCAAGAACCAGCAGGACCTCGTCAAGAAGCTCAAGAACACTTCGCTTTCGGGCGATGACGTGCGCGAGGGCCTGACCGCCATAGTGAGCGTCAAGATCGCCCAGCCGCAGTTCGAGGGGCAGACAAAGACACGCCTCGGCAACAGCGAGGTCGTCGGCATCGTGGCGGGCTTTGTCTACGACAGGCTCAACGTGTATTTCGAGGAAAACCCGCGCGACATACGGCAGATCATCGAAAAGGCCGTGGACGCGGCGAGGGCGCGCGAGGCGGCCCGCCGAGCCAAGGAACTCGTGCGGCGCAAGGGCGCCCTTTCGGACAACGCCCTGCCGGGCAAGCTGGCCGACTGCCAGAGCAAAGACCCCGCAGAGTCGGAGCTCTTCATCGTCGAGGGCGACAGCGCAGGCGGGTCCGCAAAGCAGGGGCGCAACCCGAAGATACAGGCCATACTCCCCCTGCGCGGCAAGATACTCAACGTCGAGCGGGTGCGCTTTGACCGCATGCTGGCGAACCAGGAGGTCAAGTCGCTCATCACCGCCATGGGCGCCGGCGTGCAGGACGACATCGACCTCGACAAGCTGCGCTACCACAAGATCATCATCATGACCGATGCCGATGTCGACGGCGCCCACATACGCACGCTTCTTCTGACTTTCTTCTTCCGCCAGTATCAGGAGATGGTCGAGAAGGGCCACATATACATAGCCCAGCCGCCTCTCTACCGTGTGCACAACTCCCGCATGGAGAAGTTCATCAAGGACGACGCCGAACTCAACGACTTCCTTCTTTCGCGCGTCACGGGCGGCGTGAGCGTCGTGGCCGACAACGGGACGGTCTTCGAGGGCGACGGGCTCATGGCCCTCATGCGCACCATCGAGAAGATCGGCCGTCGGGTGGACGAGGCCGAGAGCAGCGGAACCCCGCGCGATCTCTTCCTCGCGCTCGTCACTTGCCCCTCGATGGCGACGGCGGCGGAACTCGAGGCGGGAGCCGGCGAAATGTCCGCCTGGCTTGAGAAACACGGCTACAGCCTGAAGCTTGAGAAGGAGCATGTCGAAGAGGACGACGAGGAACGCGTCTTCGCCGTCTTCGAGAACACGGGCAGCCACATAACCCGCCGCGGAATGGAATTCTTCGCGTCGCGCCTGTACCGCCGCACCTGGGAGATGTTCGCGGAGCTTCGCCGGCAGTGCGGCGAGCTCTCTTTCACCCTGAAGCGCAAGGACGGCGAAACGAAGACCGACGACATCTTCGCGCTTCTGCAGCTCGTGCTCGACGAGGCGCGCAAGGGCATCAACATACAGCGCTACAAGGGTTTGGGCGAGATGAACCCCGAGCAGTTGTGGGTGACGACAATGAACCCCGAGAACCGCGTTCTTCTGCAGGTTTCCGTGCAGGACGCCCTCTCCGCCTCTACGGCCTTCGAGGAGCTCATGGGCGACCGCGTGGGGCCGCGGCGCGAATTCATTGAACGCAACGCTCTGGCCGTTCAGGATCTGGACATATAAAGGGAAAAGTCAACAGCAGATACATTCGGCGGCCCCATGCTGCCGCCGCAAGCGAGGCAGACCTTGTCCGAGCAGTTTGAAGAAACATTTCCGCAAGTGGACATAGAGGGCGAACTGCGCCAGTCGTATCTGGAGTATTCGCTCTCCGTCATCGTGGGCCGTGCCATACCGGACGCCCGCGACGGCCTGAAACCCGTGCATCGGCGCATCCTCTTTGCCCAGCATGAGCTCGGCAACGTCTACAATAGGCCGCACAAGAAATCCGCCCGCGTCGTCGGCGACGTGATAGGCAAGTACCATCCGCACGGCGATTCGGCCGTCTATGACGCCATCGTGCGCATGGCGCAGGATTTCTCCATGCGCGATCCGCTCATTGACGGGCAGGGCAACTTCGGCTCCATCGACGGCGACGCTCCCGCGGCCATGCGTTACACCGAAGTGCGCATGTCGCGGCTCGCGCAGGAGTTCCTCGACGACATCGACAAGGACACCGTCGACTTCAGGCCGAACTACGACAACACCCTGCAGGAACCCTCGGTAATGCCAACCAAGGTGCCGAACCTTCTCCTGAACGGTTCCTCGGGCATCGCCGTCGGCATGGCGACGAACATACCGCCGCACAATCTGGGCGAGTTGAGCGACGCCATACTGCATCTGCTCGATGACCCGCAGGCGAGCGTCGACGACCTGATGGACCACATAAAGGGGCCCGACTTTCCCACGGCGGGCTTCGTCTATGCCGGCAAAGGCCTGTACGACGCCTATCATACGGGCCGCGGCACGGTAAAGGTGCGCGGGCGCGTGGAGATCGAGGACCGCAAGAAGGGCCTGCAATCCGTGGTCATACGCGAGATACCCTTCGGACTGAACAAGTCGGTCCTCGTGGAGCGCATCGCCGCCCTCGTCAACGACCGCAGCATTGACGGCGTATCCGATCTGCGCGACGAATCCGACAGGCGGGGCATACGCATCGTCATCGACCTGAAGCGCGGCGCCATACCCGACATCGTCGTGAACGCCCTGTACAAGTACACGCCCCTTGAGACGAGCTTCGGCATCAACATGCTGGCCGTCGTCGACAACCGCCCGGTTCTGCTGAACCTCAAGACGGCGCTCGCCTGCTTCATAGACCACAGGCGAGAAGTGGTTATTCGGCGCACCCGCTTCGACCTCGACAAGGCTCTCGCCCGCGCCCATATACTCGAAGGCCTGCGCATCGCCATAGACAACATCGACGAGGTTGTCAGGCTCATCCGCGCAAGCTCGACCCCGGATGAGGCCCGCGAGGGACTGATGGCGCGTTTTGCCCTTTCGGACATGCAGGCCCGCGCCATCCTCGACATGCGCCTGCAGCGCCTGACGGGCCTGCAGCGCGACGAGCTTGAGGCCGAATACGCCGACCTGATGAAGAAGATCGAGTTCTACCGCTCGATACTCGACGACGCGGAGGTTCTGCGCGGCGAGATGAAACGCGAGATACGCGAGCTGAAGGAAACCTTCGTCACGCCGAGGCGCACCGAGGTTCTGCGCGAGGCCTTCGCAGGCATAGAGATAGAAGATCTCATCCCCGATGACGACGTTGTCATCACGCTCTCAAGGCGCGGCTACCTCAAGCGCACGAATCTTGAGAACTATCAGCAGCAGAAGCGTGGCGGCAAGGGCATAGCGGGGCTGCACACGGCCGAGGACGACTACGTGCAGGACTTTCTGACGACCTCGAACCACCAGTACCTGTGCCTGTTCACGAACAAGGGGCGCATGCACCAACTCAAGGTGCACCAGGTGCCGGAGGGGAGCCGCACCGCCAAGGGCGTGCACATCAACAACCTGCTTCCCCTCGAAGAGGGCGAGTGGGTGACGACTGTGCTTTCCCTGCGCGAGTTCGCCGAGGACAAGTACTTCCTCTTCGTGACGCGCCGCGGCATGGTCAAGCGCTCTTCCGCGTCGCTCTACGCCCGTTGCCGCAGGAACGGCCTCATGGCCGTGGGCATGCGCGAGGACGACGAGCTTGTCACCGTCAGGCCCGTGCGCGCGGACAACCACGTCGTGCTCGTCACCTCCGACGGCTTCGCCATACGCTTCTCGTGCGAGGATGTCCGGCCCATGGGCCGCGCGGCGACTGGCGTCAAGGGCGTGGCCCTGCGTTCCAGGGACCGGGTCGTGGCGGGGGTCGTCATCAATCACTCCGACCAGACGACCGAGATCATGTCCATATCCGCCAACGGCTTCGGCAAGCGCACGCGCGTTGACCTGTACAGGCTGCAGTCGCGCGGCGGCAAGGGCATCATAAACTTCCGCGTGACGGGCAAGACCGGGCCGGTCGTCGGCGCCATGCCCGTGCGCGACAACGACGGCCTCGTTCTTCTGACCTCGGCTAACAAGATAGTGCGCATCGGCGTGGACGACGTGCGCAGCAAGGGCCGAGCGACGATGGGCGTCATGCTCGTGCGGCTCGACGACGGAGCCCGGGTCGTGGCCTTCGACAGGATTGTGGACGACGAATCCGCGATCAAGCCGTCGGAGGACAGGGCTGATGAAGGCGGCAACGGCCATGCGTCGGAGGCTTCCGACAGGACCGGCGACGGGGACAGGTAGTTTTCTCATCGTTATATCGCTCCCCCAATCAATTCATGAATTTTGCGGGGCAAATTCGGTTAAGGGAGCCAGGAAAAGAAGTATCTTTATTCAACTAGCTGGGATCTCAATAACTAATCGAGGGCAAGCCCCCGGCGTTGCCGGGGGATACTTACACGTTGTAAGAAGATAATGGCTGATGGCTGTAGATATACACGGGAAATGGCAGAAAAGAAATAAGAATAGTGAAAATTGGCAAGACATAAATGGAAATTTTAAATGGTTTCACGGGAACAGGAATAGAGAACTTTTCTTTTTTTTAAACGACTTCAGAAATCCTGCTACGGACGACATTGAAAAAGAATTGATGCTTGTGTTATCTGAAGAAAACTACCCGGACCCACCCTTCCCTTACAATAAAATTAAAGATTTGAATGCCGAAGGGTATAATTTTTGGGGAGCGGGATACCTCACTTTGGATGAATTATATGATTTAATGAACAATATGAGTGATAATGATTATAGAAAAGACTCGTTAGAATCTTTTGTTCGAGAAATCGAAATGTATGTAAATGATGACAATGATGCGGAATACAGAGCGATTTTTGTGTTTGATAATTAGAGGGGACACTTTTCCGTAAATGAAGAGACCATCAACGCTGGAAGGGCTCGTATGATACGGCATTATTGCGGCTTAATGGGAATATACGACCATGAGGAGGCCGCCCGTCTGACGTATTTCGGTCTGTACGCGCAGCAGCACCGCGGACAGGAGAGCGCCGGCATTGTCACCCATGACGGCACGCGCCTTCACGAGCACCGGAAGATGGGGCTCGTCCCCGACGTGTTCAGCGAAGCTGACCTGCAGCGCCTCGCGGGAAGGACGGCCGTTGGCCATGTGCGCTATTCGACGACGGGCGCGAGCCTCACCCACAGCGTGCCTCCCTTCATAGCGCAGTACCACGGCCATGACATCGTCATCGCCCACAACGGCAATCTCGTGAACACGGCCGAGCTGCGAGACGCGCTTGAGGCAAGGGGCGCCATCTTCCAGAGCGACAACGACACCGAAGTCTTCATGCATCTTCTTGTTCGCGCCCTGCGCGATCACGATCTGCCTGACGCCGTGCGCGAGATGTGCAGCCGCGTGCGGGGGGCGTATTCCCTGATCATCATGTGCGACGGCACGCTCATAGCCCTGCGCGATCCCCTGGGCATCCATCCCCTGGCGCTCGGGCGCCTCGACGGCAGCCCGGTCTTCGCCTCGGAGACCTGCGCCTTCGACCTGCTTGAGGCCGAATACGAGCGCAGCATCGAGCCCGGGGAAATGTACGTCGTGGACGCGAACGGAGAGCGCAGCGAAAAGCTTGCAGGGCCCATACCCGACAAGCCCAAGCAGTGCATCTTCGAGCTCATCTACTTCGCAAGGCCCGACTCGTACATCTTCAACGAGCAGGTTTATGTCTGCCGCAAGCAGATGGGCTGGCAGCTCGCCCACGAGTCGGCCCCGGACGTCGATTTCGTGCTGCCATTTCCCGATTCGGGCGTGTATTCGGCCGTGGGCTTCGCCCAGTGCGCCGAGCTGCCGTACGAGCACGCCATGATACGCAACCACTACGTGGGCCGCACCTTCATCCAGCCTTCCCAGAACATGCGCGATTTCGGCGTCAGGGTAAAGATAAACCCCGTGCGGGCCATGATAGACGGCAAGCGCATCTGCATCGTCGACGATTCCATTGTGCGCGGGACGACCATGACGACCCGCGTCAGGAAATTGCGCGAGCTGGGCGCGAAGGAAGTGCACATCCGCATATCCTGCCCGCCCATCACGCATCCCTGCCATTACGGCATCGATTTCGCCAGGGCCGAAAACCTCATCGCCGCGAACCATTCCGTCGACGAGATACGGGAAATGCTCGGCGTCGATTCGCTCCACTACTTGAGTATCGACGGCCTGCTGCGCTCGGTAATGCATTCAAGCCACTACTGCCTCGCCTGTTTCACGGGCGAGTACCCCGTGCCCTGCGAAGGCTGCATACGCTGATTTTGAGGACATCATGAGCATAACACGCATCAAGGGCTTCGCGGACATGTTTCCGCCGGAGAGCACGCTTTTCACCCGCATGGAGAACTGCGCGCGAGAAACCTTCTTCGCCTGCGGCTTCGAGGAGCTGCGCACCCCCATTCTGGAGTTTTCCGACCTCTTCCACCGCTCGATCGGCGAAGAGACCGATGTCGTGCAGAAGGAGATGTACACCTTCCCCGACAGCAGGGGCCGTCTTATGACCTTGCGGCCCGAGGCGACCGCCGGGGTCATGCGGGCCTTCATAGAAGCCGGCCTCGCGAGCCGGAAGCCCGTGAGCCGCCTTTTCACGACAGGCCCCATGTTCCGCCACGAGCGCCCGCAGAAAGGACGCATGCGTCAGTTCCACCAGATAAACTGCGAATGTCTGGGTTCTCAAAGCCCGCTCGCGGACGCCGACCTCATCTGCATGCTCATGCGCTTTCTGGGCAGGCTGGGACTGAAGAAGCTGGATCTTCAGATAAACTCGCTCGGCTGCCCCGATTGCCGCAAGACGTTCAAGGCCGCTCTCGTCGACTATCTGCGCGGGCTTTCCGCGGACGGCCTCTGCCCGGACTGCGCCCGCCGCCTTGAGACGAATCCCCTGCGCGTGCTCGACTGCAAGCAGCCGGGCTGCCGCGAACTGACCGGCCGGGCACCGCATCTGATCGACTTTCTGTGCGGCGACTGCCGCGCCCATTTCGACACGGTGCTCCGCCTTCTTTCCAGTCAGGGCATAGCGTACGTGCTGAACCACAGGCTTGTGCGAGGCCTCGACTATTACTGCCGAACAACCTTCGAGGTGGTGAGCGGAGACATAGGCTCCCAGTCGGCCGTGGCCGGGGGCGGCCGCTACGACGGCCTCGTGAAGAGCCTTGGCGGGCCCGACGTGCCGGGCGTGGGTTTCGCATGCGGCATGGAGCGCCTGGCCTTGCTTCTGCCCGAGACCGGCGCGAAGCGGCCTGATTTCTTTCTCGTTTCCATGGACGATGCCTGCCGTGATGCCGCCTTCGCCCTCGTGCAGAAACTGCGGGAGGCGGGTCTTTCCGGCGAGATGAACCTCACCCCGGGCGGTTTCAAGGGCCTCATGCGTCAGGCCGGCAAGTCCGGCGCGCGCTACTGCCTCATCCTCGGCCAAGATGAGCTGGCCAGGGGGGAAGTGACGGCCAAGAACCTCGACAGCAGTGAACAGACGGCGCTTTCCTTCGACAGCGCCGCAGAACATATCAAGCAGGGACTGTAAGAAATGAGCGAACAGCAGACACAGAATCTTCAACAGGAACATCAGAAATACATCGTCGACCTCGGCGGCTGGAAACGCACGCACGACTGCTGCAGCCTGACGTTAGCCGACGACGGCACGGACGTCTGCCTCATGGGCTGGGTGCAGTTCCGACGCGATCACGGCGGGCTTATCTTCGTCGATCTGCGCGACCGCGCGGGCCTCACGCAGATAGTCTTCAGCCCGGACATCGCCCCCGAGGCCCACGAGACGGCGCACATTCTGCGCTCCGAATACGTCGTCGCCATACGCGGCAAGGTCAGGCCCAGACCGGACGGCATGCGCAACGAAGGCCTCGTAACGGGCGAGATAGAAGTCGTCGTGCATGACTGGAAACTGCTCAACACCTCGAAGACCCCGCCCTTCCCCATAGAGGACCGTTCGGACGCCGGCGAGAACCTTCGCCTCGCCTGGCGCTACCTCGACCTTCGCCGTCCTGTCATGCAGGGCAATCTCCGCCTTCGCCATGTTGTGGCGCAGGCCATCCGAGGCTACCTGGACGAGCATGGCTTCATCGAGGTCGAGACGCCCTTTCTGACGAAATCCACGCCCGAGGGCGCGCGGGACTTTCTCGTGCCGAGCCGCCTGAACCCCGGCGAGTTCTACGCCCTGCCGCAGTCGCCCCAGATTTTCAAGCAGATGCTCATGGTCTCCGGCTTCGACCGCTATTTCCAGATCGTGCGCTGCTTCCGCGACGAGGATCTGCGCGCCGACCGTCAGCCCGAATTCACCCAGGTGGACATGGAGATGAGCTTCGCCGACGAGGAGCAGGTCATGGACATTGCCGAAGGGCTCATGGCGCGCGTGTTCAAGAAGGTCTTCGACCGGGACATTCCCCTGCCTTTCCCCCGCATGACGTGGGCCGAGGCCATGGCCCTGTACGGCGTCGACAAACCCGACACGCGTTTCGGCCTGGAGCTCGTCGATGTCACCGACATCGTGCGCGGCTCGGGCTTCAAGCTCTTCGCGCAGGCAAAACTCGTCAAGGCAATGAAGGTGCCGGGCGGCGAATCGCTCACCCGAAAGGAGATAGACGCCTTCACCGAGTTCGTGAAGGTCTACGGCGCACAGGGGCTCGCCTGGATAAAGATCAAGGCCGACGAATGGCAGTCGCCCATCGCCAAGTTCCTTTCCGAAGAGGAGAGGAAGGGCATGGCTGACCGTCTGGGTCTTGAAAAGGGCGACATCGTCTTTTTCCAGGCGGGCGAACCCTCCATGGTCAACGCCGCCCTCGGCAATCTGCGGGTACACCTGGGAAGCCATCTGGGCCTCATACCCGAGGACACCTACAATTTCCTCTGGGTCACCGATTTTCCGCTCTTCGAGTACAGTGAGGAGGAGAAGCGCTTCGTGGCCTGCCATCACCCCTTCACCTCGCCCAGGGACGGCCATCTCGAGCTCATGACGAGCGAGCCCGCGAAGGCCCTCTCCAGGGCCTACGACATGGTGCTGAACGGCAACGAGGTCGGCGGCGGCTCCATCCGAATCCATTCCGCCGAGGTGCAGAAGAAGATGTTCCGGGCGCTCGGCTTCAGCGACGAGAAGGCCGAAGAGCAGTTCGGCTTCTTCATGCGCGCGCTCGAGCACGGTGCGCCGCCGCACGGTGGCATCGCCTTCGGCCTCGACCGGCTCGTCATGCTCCTTGCCGGCGCCGCAAGCATACGCGACGTCATCGCCTTCCCCAAGACCCAGAAGGCGACCTGCCTCATGACGCAATCCCCGTCGCCCGTGTCGGCAAAGCAGCTCCGCGAGCTTAACCTGCGCCTTCGCGAGCAGCCTGATAAGGCGCAAGCGCCCGCCGCTTCACAGGAACAGGCCTGATGCTGCTCGACATCGTCAAATACCCCGACCCCCGGCTCAAGCTCGTCTGCAAACCCGTTAACGAGATAACGGACGATCTCAGGCGTCTTGCCGACGACATGCTGGAGACGATGTACAAGGCGCCGGGCGTGGGCCTTGCCGCTCCTCAGGTCGGCCGGTCCATCCGCATGCTCGTCATGGATGACGCGACAGGCGACGCCCCGAAGAACCCCAGGGTTCTCTTCAATCCCGTTCTCGAGCTTTCGGGCGACGACGTCGTGAGCGAACGCGAGGGCTGCCTTTCCGTTCCCATGGACTACCGTGCCGACGTCGTTCGCAAGAGCGACGTCCGCCTTACGGCCATGGGCATTGACGGCGAGCCGATTGATGAGCGTCTCACCGGCTTTTCGGCCATCATCGCCCAGCATGAGACAGACCATCTCGACGGGATCCTCTTCATCGACCGCATAAGCAGGCTCAGGCGATCCCTTTATGACAGCAGGCTCAGGAAATGGCTGAAACGCAGGAACCAAAGCGCATAGTCTTCATGGGCACGCCCGCCCTGGCGGCCACCGTTCTGAAAAGGCTTATCCAATGGCCCAGGGGGCGCGTTTCGGCCGTCTACACCCAGCCGGACCGCCCCGGCCGCCGCGGCATGAAGTTCATCCCCTCTCCGGTGAAGGAAGCGGCTCTTTCCGCCGGCCTGCCCGTCTGTCAGCCGGAAAACTTCAGGGATGAGGCAGAAGTTGAGAAGCTTCGCTCATTCGAGCCCGATTTCATCGCGGTGGCGGCCTACGGCGTCATTCTGCCGGATGCCGTCATCGCCGCGCCCGCCGTCGACATCCTGAACGTGCATGCCTCGCTTCTGCCGCGCTACAGAGGGGCCGCGCCCATACAGCGCGCCATCATGGAGAACTGGGGCGAAGATGCCGAAAGCGGGGTGAGCATCATGCGCATTGTCAGAGAGCTCGATGCCGGACCCGTCTTCGCAAGAGCCTCCCTGCCGATTTCGGAACACACGGCGGCAAGCCTGCACGAAGCCCTGGGTGTTCTCGGCGGTGATCTTCTCGTCCGCACCCTGGACGACATCCTTGAGAAAGGGTCGCTGCCAGTCGCCCAGGACGAAAACGCCGCTACCTATGCCAAAAAACTCGTCAAGGCCGACGGCGACGTCCGCTGGAACCGGCCCGCGCTGGCCGTTCATGCGCACATACGCGGCGTGACGCCCTGGCCTGGCGCCCGTGCGACCTTTCGTTTTCCCGCCCTTTCAGACCCCGTGGAGCTGCTACTAGCGCCCGGCAGGATCGAAGGCCCCTGCTGCGGAGAGGCGGCCGGAACGGTTCGCATGGACAGGCGGGGGCTTTGCGTCGCCTGCGCGGACCACTGGTACAGGCTGACGGGCGTGAAACCGTCCGGCAAGGCCATGATGCCGTCTTCGGCCTGGGCCAACGGTCATCTCAAGGGTTCGAGCGGCATCTGCGGACGTGTGGAAACCCCTGACCCTTGAAATGGCATCCGGACGCCTGTCGAAGCGATTTACGGCCCGCCGGCTCGCGGTGGAGGCCCTCCTTCTCGTCGATGCGGGCAGGACCGCACAGCAGGCCCTTTCGGCCGTGCTGGAGGCCTATCCCGCGGACAAGCGCGAGCGCCGTCTCGCCTCGGAACTGACCTATGGGCTTCTGCGCAACGAGGGGCGGATACGTTTCCTTCTCGAAAGGCTCCTTCCCCGTTCCGCTGACCTTCCGCCGGCCTTTCTCCACATCCTCGGCCTGGCCGTCTATACGCGCATCGCCCTTGAACGCATACCTTTCAGGGCCGCCGTCGACGAGGCTGTCAAAGAAGCGCGCTGCCGTTTCGGCGCTGCCCTCTCCGGTGTCGCGAACGGTGTGCTGCGCTCCCTGGAACGGCTTGGAAAGGCTGTTTTTTCGCCATCCTTCTATGCGTTGCCTTCGGACGGGGATGTGCTGGATCCTTCAGCTGCGGCAAAGATGGCCTGGATGCGGCTTGCGCGTTTTCATTCCCTGCCCCTGTGGATCGTTCGTCTGTGGACAGAGCATTACGGACCCGCCGATGCTCTTCGCCTCATGCGGCGGGCCTCGTCGCGCCCTTGGCGGGGCTTGAGGGTGAATATGCGCGCGAGAGGGAGCGATCGTCTCCATGCCGCCCTCGCCGCCCTTGAGGACGATTTCCGTTTCCGCCCCTGCGGGGCATCCGGCTTCGTCGCCGCGCCGGATTTTCGCTTTCCGCCGATTCTCGGCCGTCCGCTTGATGACTGGATTGAGGACGGCCTGCTTTCGCGCCAGTCCTGCGGCTCGCAATCGGTCCTTAAGGCGCTGGGATTCGGGACGCGGCGTGAAAGGCCCGTGTGGGACATGTGCGCGGGATTCGGTGGCAAAACGGCCTTTCTTCTTGAAAGGGGAACAACGGTCGCGCTCGCAACCGACGTCGCCTGCGCAAGACTTTCTCAACTGGGCGGTGACTGCGCCCGTCTGGGCCTAGCTCCACCGCCCGCCGTCCTGTCTGACGCCTGCCGTCCGGCTGTCCGCGCCTTTGACGGCGACATGCTGCTTGACGTGCCCTGCAGCGGGCTTGGCGTTCTCGCCGGGCGGCCGGACATTCGGCGCGCCCGCATGACGAAGCGCTCAATCCGTCTTTTCCCGAAAATGCAGGCCGCGATACTCGATGCGGCCGCGGCTCTCCTGCGGCCAGGATGTGATCTGGCCTATGTCACCTGCACCCTGGTTCCGCAGGAAAACGGCAGGATCATCGATGATGTTCTCGCCCGGGACGCCGGACTCGAATGCCTGCGTGAATGGCAAAGCCCGGCCTCCTGCCCGTGGATTGAGGGAATGTACGGGGCCCTGATCCGGCGCAGGTTTTAAGGCTGTGGCTTCACGCCGAATTTTTCCAGCAGATCACGCAGTTGCTGCGAGGATTGATAGGAGATGGTGATCCGCCCCTTTTCTTCGTCGCCGCTGATGCTGGCTCGGACCGCCAGGGCGGAGGCGATGCCGCTCTGCATTCTCATCATGGCCTCACTCTTCTTTCTGCGGCAGGCGTTGCGTTTTGGGGGCTCTTTCCTGCGGTCCGCTTCGTTTTCCCAGGGGAAGGCTCCGCCGGACTTGTGAGCGGCCACCGCATCCTCCGCTTCCCGCACCGTCAGCCCGGCGGAGAGTATGCGCTGCCTCAGACTTTCGGCTGCCTCCGGGGCGTCGAGGGAGAGGAGACTGCGCGCATGCCCGGCTGATATTCTGCCGGTCTTCAGGTCATTCTGCGCGGCCTTGCTCAGCTGCAGAAGGCGAAGGGCGTTCGCGATTGCCGGGCGGCTTTTGCCGAGCTTGGCCGCAAGGGCGTCCTGGGTCATCTTGAAGGTGTCGCGCAGCGTTTTCAGCGCCACGGCCTCGTCTACGGGGTTCAGGTCCTCCCGTTGAAGATTTTCGATGAGCGCGGCCGCCATCGCTTCCTCATCGCTCATGTCCCGAACGAGAACGGGAACTTCGGCGAGGCCGGCAATTTTGGCGGCCCTCCAGCGCCTTTCGCCGGCGACAAGCTGGTAGCGAGCGCCTTTCGGCCGGACGAGCAGGGGCTGTATGATGCCCTGGCTTTTGACGGATGCCGCGAGTTCGAGCAGCTTCGCCTCGTCGTATTGCTGCCGAGGCTGTCCGGGATTGGGGTCGATGCGGTCGATCGGGAGGGTGTTCGGAATGCTTGCCGCGCTTTCCTCGGCCTTCGCATCGAAAAGCGCGTCGAGACCGCGCCCGAGTTTTCTTTCCTGTGGCATTGTCTATCCTTTCCCCAGGGTGAGGGCACGCTTGACAAGGCTGTGCGGCCGGGGCAATTTTGCACAATTCACGGAGGCATGCTTATGAAGGAACATCTGCATTTTCTCGTCACGGAAACCGGCGAAATACGCGCCGTTCAGATATCCCCGGAACTGTGGAAGAGGGTGGAGTCACGCGTGCGCAAATCCCTTGTCGATCTTGAGTGCGCCGCCGGCTCCCGCCCAGAACCGCTTGAAGATTTCGAAACCTTCATGAAGTACTGGGATTTTCCCTATTCCTACAATCCCGCCGTCACGTGCCCCCACTGCGGGGCGAGCGCCGACGACTGGCGGACCGAGCCCGGCCATCCCTTTCATCTGTCAAACGCCACTCTCGGCGGGCTTTTGGTTTTCCGCTGCAAATGCGGAACGATCATACGGCAGAAGCATTTCAAGGACCATGTCGCCTATGAGCACGACGTGGTCAAAAACGACTGATCATCCCCTAACGCAGCACCGGACCGGGACGCCTCAGAACGACCTCCTTCGCGAGGCCGATGTAGGCTTCCGCCCCTTTGGACTTGATGTCGTAATGGATGATCGATTTGCCGTGGCTCGGCGCCTCTGACAGGCGCACGTTCCTCGGTATGACCGTTTCGAAGATGTGTTCGGGAAAACAGCGTCGCACCTCGTTCTGCACTTCGCGGGAAAGATTGTTCCGGCTGTCGAACATAGTCAGCACAACCCCCAGGAGGGATAGGTCTTTGTTCAGCCGCTTGCGCACCTGTTCCATCGTCTGCAGCAGCTTGACGATTCCCTCAAGCGCGAAAAATTCGCACTGCAGGGGGATGAGCAGCTCGCGTGACGCGCAGAGCGCATTCAGCGTAAGAAGTCCGAGCGAGGGCGGGCAGTCGAGGATGATGTAGTCGTACCTCTTTGCTACGGTCTTCAGGCATTCGTCGAGAAAATACTCCCTGGCCATCTTATCGACAAGCTCAAGCTCGACGGCGACCAGGTCTGTAGAGGCCGGCAGGAGATCAAGGAACTCGCTTTTCGTTCCGCGTATGCTTTCAGCCGTTCTTTCGGGAGCGTAAAATACCGAATAGAGGTCTTTCTCGATTTCCCCCGGCAAAAGGCCCAGGCCGCTTGTCGTGTTTGCCTGGGGATCGCAGTCGACGAGAAGGACTTTTTTTTCCATCACCGCCAATGCAGCCGACAAGTTGATCGCCGTCGTCGTTTTGCCGACGCCGCCTTTTTGGTTTGCGATGGAAATGATGCGTGCCATTTGAAAAAAACTCCTTTTCAGTCCGGCGGCGTCTTCGACGCAGAGTGAAAGTTTCACATGAAACAAACCGCAAGAACTGCGGACTAGGCTTTTGTAAAAGACGAAGCCCCCCGCGTCAAGCAGGTAAAATGGTGGAAGAAAAAATCGATTCGGTGTAGAAAAACTAAAGCAGTGCATTGGGAAAAGCACAAGGCGGCAAGAGGATGTTCCGGGAAGGGACAGTTGCCATGCGCGTTAAGCATGGCGGTATCATTTGAACGGGGTGCCATGATGGAAGAAGGCAAAAAAGGGGTGAGGCTTCTGCTTGTCGATGACGAGCAGGAGGCGACGCATATACTCGCGAAAAGACTGGCGAGGCGGGGGTACGAGTGCCGCCTTGCCTGCAACGGGCAGGATGCCCTCGACAAGATGGATGAGATGGAATCGCAGGTCGTCGTCATGGACGTGAAGATGCCCGTCATGGACGGCATAGAGGCATTGTCGGTGATGGCGTCTAAATGGCCGTGGGTGAAGGTCATACTCCTTTCCGGTCATGCCGACATGCAGCTGGCGGTCAACGCCATGAGCATGGGAGCGTTCGGCTACCTCATGAAGCCCACGGACATGGACGAGCTCTTGTTCAAGATTGAGGATGCGGTGCATCAGCAAGAGCTTGAAATTGCCATGAAAGAGGTGTAATCAAGGCGGAAAAATGATGGAGAACGCATAATGGATACTTTGTTCGCGAAAAGGCTTCTTCCGGCCGCGGCGTGTCTGCTTGCCCTGGCCTGCACGACGGCTCCCGCCTATTCAGAGGATATGAGCAGGGAAGCCCTGAAAAAGCTCATAGAGCAGACTTTGCGCGACAATCCGAGCCTAGTCCTGGATGTGCTGCGCACGAACAGCGAGGCCGTGCTCGACATAGCGCAGCAGGGTTCGAACGTGCGCCGCCTGCGCAACCTTGAGGCGCAATGGCGTCAGGACGCGAAGGCTCCGAAAACCGTCAGGACCGAAGGACGCCCTGTGTTCGGCAATGCGAACGCCAAAGTGCGCATCATCGCGTTTTCTGACTTCACCTGCCACTACTGCCAGATGGCGAGCAGCACCATAGAGACCCTGCTCAAGGAGTACGGCGACAAGATCTGCCTCGTGCCGAAGCACATGCCCCTGGAGGAAAAAAGCCCTTCATGGATTGCGGCGCAGTATTTCATCGCCATAGCGTTGCAGGACGAGGCGAAGGCCTGGGAATTCTACAGGAAGATGTTCGAGAACAAGGACAAGGTTGTTGCCGAAGGCGAGGATTTCATCAAAAAGACCGCCAAGGAAATCGGTGTCGACATGAACAAGGCCTCCCGAGAGATCCGCAACAGAAGGGGCAAGGTTGCGGAAATTTTGCGCGACGATGCGGATGACGCGGCAAAGCTCGGCATCGAGGGGACTCCGTATTTCCTCGTGAACGATCTCGTCGTGCGCGGGGCTCTTCCGCTTGAATTTTTCCGCCGCGCCGTCGACATGGCTCTGAAGGAAGCGAAATAAATTTCTCTGCCTTACGGCAATGAAAGGCCCCGCAACGGCGTTGCGGGGCCTTTCTCTTTCAGATTGCAGTGCGGAGAAATCAGGCTGCTGTTGTGGCGGATGCCTTGCGCTTTGCCTGTATCACGCGGGCAAGCCATATGCGCAACTGCTGCAAGTCGGCCTGCTGGGTCTTTTCGGAATTGTCGAGGAGCAGCCGCAACGTTTCGATCTCTTTGCGCAGGTCGGCATGTTCGGAAACGGCATTGGCCGGATTCGCTCCGCCGCTTGCAAAACCTTGCGCTATGGTTCGCAAAAGCGCGACGATGCCCTCGAGCGCAACCGCCTGGCGTTCCATCAGGGTGAGGGCGGATGAAGGGAATATCTCTTGCGCGGCAGCCGCCTGTTCGCGCACGACTTGCGGCTGTGACTGCCTGATGGCCGGGGTGTTTCGCGGAAAACGCTGGGCGAGGGCCTCTTCAACGGCGCTTGCCGTTCGGGATTTCTTCATCTCTTCGAGGATGGCCGCAATGACATCCTTGGTCTCGCTGCGGTAACGGCGGCGGCGTCCTTCGCCGACGGCCGGTATGTATGCCGCGAAGCGTTTGCAGTAGTACCGGCATGTTGATTCCGGCAAGGAGAACTGGCGCGAGATATCGGCAATGCTCAAGAGCTGTTCCGCCGGGGGAGTGTTTTGCATGGCAGCACCGCGATTGTTATTGTGAAAAAAATCTAGAAATTTTTTTACACATAAGCCCAAAAAAACAAAAAGGCAAGGCGCTGCATTGCGAATGTGAAAGAAAGGCCGGGTGCTGATAGAAAGCGGGGGATGGGGAGGAGAGGAAAGGCGTTTCTGACTTGGCTTACGGGATAACGCGGCGGACGGCCACGAGGTTGCTCTTCCAGTAATTGTTCATGTTTTCCATGCGCACCTTCTTGCCGGGCCTCGGGCTGTGTATGAAGGCATCGCCGCCGGTGTAGATCCCGGTGTGCAGGCCGCGTGCGCTCGTTGAGGAGCGGAATACCACGATGTCGCCCGCGCGCATCCTGTCACGGCCCACGCCGCGTCCTGTCTTAGCCTGTTCGGTCGTCGTGCGGGGAACGCGCAGCCCGTTTGACCGGTACGCCCAGTAGATGAGGCCCGAACAGTCGAAGCCCTTCTGCGGGGAGGCGCCTCCGGGCCTGTATGCCGTGCCGATCTGCCTGTATGCCGTCGAAACGACGCGCTGCGCCTTTTCGGGTGTGTGGCCGGAATTGCCGCCGCCCAGAAGGCCGCAGCCGGAAAGAAGGGATATTGCGAGCAGTGCGAGAAGTATGCGGATGCTTGTCATATCTGTCACCATGTCCGTGCGGAGAACTCCGCCTCTTGAATCAGCTGATACACCAGTAACAAAGACATAGCAAATACCGTGCAATACAGACTTTTTTTAGAAAAAATCGCGAGATTTGTCCCGCCGGGTCGCATTAATAATCCCGAGATCCGGCTGGCCGGGAGGAGAAGCGGCAGGTGATTTCGAATCGGGCATGCCGTCACAGCAGGCTCGCCTGGGTCACTACCTTACGCGTATGGCGGCCGAGCTTCGTCCTGATGCAGAAACGGCGCACGTCGGCAACGAAGGGGGAGGGCTTCAAAAGGGCCTTTTGGCCGTACAGCGTGTGCTCGTGGCACGTGCTGATGAAAACCGCCTCGCTTGCGCGCGTCAGCCCTACATAGAAAAGGCGCCTTTCCTCGGCCTCATCGCCTTCCGCTGCAGTGTCTGTCAGCCGCACTGTGTCCCCGCTTCGTTCGGGGGCTTGCAGGCCCGGAAAGAGGAGGGGGCGTTTGAGCGGCAGGAGTCCGTCGTCAAGCCCGGGAAGGAACACGGCGCGGAATTCGAGGCCCTTCGAGGCATGGAGGGTGAGCAGCTGAACTGTTTCAGCCCTGCGGCTTATGAGTTCTGCCTCATTGCGCCAGGCGAGGTTCTCAAAGAAGGACTTCCACGTGCCGCATTTGTGCCAGAGGCCGCAGAGAGACTTGAAGGGCTTCGAGGCCGTGAAGGCGCGGCCGGCCCAGCCGAGAGAGTCAAGCCATTGACGCATATCCATCGGGGCGGGAAGCTGGCCCACGGGCCACGGCGGAAGATCGGCGATGGCATCCTGACGCACGGGAGCGTCCTGGGCATCGCGTGACGGACGGGGCGGCATGAGTCCGAGATGGCGCCCGGCGAGGGAAATGAGGCGGCTGCAACGTTCATCGTGGGAGAAATCATCTCGCGAAGGAAGGGAGAAGGGGATCCCCGCCTCTTCAAGCGCATGGGCGATCGGCCCCATCTGGGCCTTGAGGCGCACGAGCACGGCGATGTCCGAGGGGGAGAGGCTTCCGTCGAGGCCGTGATGCCCTTCGTTTTCGCCGTCGAGAAGAGAATGGGATGTCGCGCCGAGCAGGCATTTTGCGTGATGCGCTATCCAGCGCGCTTCCGCAGAGTCATCGGGCGCGGAGAAGAGGTGCAGATGCGCCGTCAGGTCGCGGAAAGCCGTCAGGTTGCCGCAACGGGCGGCGTCATGCATGAGGCCCTGCGCCATGTCGAGAACCGGCTGGCTCGCCCGGAAGCTTCGGGCGAGGCGGAGCACGGAGAGGGCGGGCCAGCTGCGCATGAGTTCCTTTTCGCAGTCGCCGCCGGCGCCGCGGAAGGCGTAGATGGATTGATCGGGGTCGCCTATGGCGAAAAGGCCCTTGCCGTCGGGAGGGAGGAAGTTCTTGAGAACGGCGAGCTGAAGAGGTGTGCAGTCCTGGACCTCATCCACGAGCAGGTGCAGGGGCTTTTCTCTGTCAAAAAGGCGCACGCGCGTCCCGGAACCGGGCGTAGGCCCGCCTCGCTGGGCTCCAAAGGCTTCACGGCCGCCGTTTACTGATTGGGCACGCCCGGGGGGAAAATTGTTTCGCGCCGGTTCAACGCCATCGGGGAGGAACATTTCGAGCAGGTCGGTGAAATCGAGGCAGTCCGGACCGGAAGGGGAATTTTTTGCCGCGCCGTAGCGCAGGAATGCCGTGAGGACGTCCTCGGGCCAGAGGTCAGGGGGGGCAAGTTTTTCACGCAGGAGCGAGGCGCTCTCCCACAAGCCGCGTATCAGGCGTTTGTCGGCAAGGGGATTGGCCTCGGAAAAAAGCGCGACGGCGTCCTCTTCCGCAAGCAGATGCAGGGCGGGAAAGCGCGATTGCGCCATTTGCCAGCAGCGGCCGTGCAAGGTATCGCAATGCGGCAGGGGCGCCCTGGGGGGGAGGGATGCCTGAAGACGGTCCCGCATCTCGCGCGCGGCGCGGCGCGTGAAGGTCACGGCGAGCATGCGTTCGGGCGGTATTCCCTCTCTTAGGAGGCGGAGCATGCGCCCCACGAGGACGCGGGTCTTGCCGGCACCGGGCCCGGCGAGGACGAGCACCGGCCCCGGCCCGGCGCAGAGGGCGGCGTTCTGTTCGTCTGAAAACCGCACATCGGCGGAAGGAGAGGATGGAGGCTCGGGAACGGGCTTTGCGACACTGCGGAAGAGAGGAAGATCGCAAAGGCCCGATTGCGCCGTGCGCTGTCGGAAAGGGGCCGTACCTTCGGCCTTGAGGCGGCCTGGGGCGGCGGGAAGGAGACGGTTTCTCCTGCGACCGTCAAGCTCGTCAGGGGCGAAGACGCGCACCGTTCCGTATTCCCCGTCGTAGCCTCCCTTGAGGAAGACACGGCCGTTTCTCAAGCGGTCAACGGCTTCGCCGAGGGCGTCCCAGTAGGTGCGTATGTCGCTGACAGGCATGGAGCAGAGCACGGAGAGCTCGGGGCCGAGATCTCGGAGCACCTCCCCATACCGTTTTTTCGCCTTCGCGGAGGCCGGGCCGACAGAAAGCAATTCCGCCGTTACTTCCGCAAGGGGGATGAGCGGGCGCGCATCCGGCTCGTCTGGCAGCACGGCAGGAGAGGCGCGGTCTGCGAGCTCCATCACGCGGTGGAGCACGCCAACCGTCAGGGGCTTGCCGCAAACTGGGCAGACGCCGCCGGCTGCCCGTGTCTCCGCGGGGTCGAGGCAGACGCCGCAGGCGCGGTGCCCGTCAAGATGGTACTTGCCCTCTTCGGGGTAGAATTCAAGCGTTCCGAGAAAGCGGCATGTCCCGTCCGCATCGCGGTTGCGCTTTGCGGCATTGCGCAAGGCGCTGAAGAGGCCGGCGTAGGTCGCCTTTCCCTCGAAGAGGTTCGCCTCGCGCCCGAGGTTCGCGCCCGAATGGGCGTCCGAGTTCGAAACGAGTGCGTAGCCGTCAAGGGCGCTCACATGGCGGTTCATCGCCGGGTCGGAGGAAAGGCCGGTTTCGAGGGCGAATATCTCGCCCGCAAGGTCTCCGAAGCATTCCTCAATGGAGTCGAAGCCGGAGCGCGATCCGAAAAGGGAGAACCACGGCGTCCAGATATGCGCGGGGATGAAGAAGGACCCCGGGCAGGTTTCGAGAACCAGCTCAAGAAGTTCGCGCGAATCAAGGCCGAGTATGGGCCTTCCGTCCGAGGCTATGTTGCCGATGAGGGCGAGCTTCGCCGAGAGCCTGTCCGCATCGTCAAGGGTCGGCAGGTAGACGAGATTGTGAACCTTGCGGACCTTGCCGCCCCGCTTGTAAATGGAGCTGATTTCGGTCTGCAGGCAGAAGAGCGGGCCTTTTGCCTCATCCCCGGAAAGGGCGTCCTCCAAGCCCGGGAGCGATGCGGGCTTGCAGGCGAGGCGGTAGAAGCCGCTGTCCTCGTCATAGGCGAGATCCCTTTTGAGTTCTTCGCGCCAGGCGGGGTGCGTGAGGTCGCCCGTGCCGAGCACGTCGATGCCTTTCAAACGCGCCCACGCGGCAAGGTGGGGCACGGTGAGCTGGCTGCTCGTCGCCCGTGAGAAGCGGGAATGGATGTGGAGATCTGCTATGAACATGGCAAAGCCTCTCTGGCTGGGTGTTTGTCGCGGGGGCTGGAAAGCCAGGGGCAGAAGCGAAGGGCCTCGTCAGTCCAGTTCGCGCCGGGCGGTTCGCTGCCTCGCGGCAAAGGGGGAGATGGGTGCGGAAAGGGGGCCGGGTGAAGCACGAGCGGCGCTTCGAGCCGAAGGTCGTCAGCGGCATCGCGCCACGCCTCGACAAGAACTCGCGAGGCGGCCTCCCCCTGCCTGGCGGCAACGGGCAGTATGCGCCGCACGCCCAGACGGGACGCGGCAAGGGCGTTTATAAGGCGTGGCGCGTGCTTCGCGCTGAAAATGCAGAAGAATGGCGAGTGATGTTTCAAGAGAAAATGAGCGGCGCGAGAGAAAATTTTCGGGGCGTCATCCTCGCGCAGGGCCTTTTCCCGCGAAACGCGGGGGGAGGGCCTTCCCTCGTTGGCGAAACAGTACGGGGGGTTGGCGATGACGCAATCGCAACGTCCCGCAATATCGGACATGGCATCGCGATCCGCAATGTCTGTTGTGCGGAAGGTCAGCCTTCCGTCAAGGCCGAGGTTGCGTGCGTTGCGCGATGCCGCGCCGGTCAGCGCGGCATCGACGTCGATGCCGCAACCGCGGACGCTGTCGAGCGAAAGCCCAAGCCCGAGAATGGCCGCGCCGCAGCCGGTGCCGAGCTCGGCGCAAAATAAGGAGCGTTTTCCGCAACGCTTGGCGGAGGCGTTGCGCGTTTCGATACCCTGCGCCGCAAAGGCCGCGAGCAAAAGGGCGTCCGCGCCGAAGCGCAGGGTATCCGGCGGCTGAAGGAGACCGCGGGGAAAGGCGGCCCTCGCCGCATCCGAACCGGCGCCGGGCATGGCCTAAAGCAGGGCTCCTTCCCAGTTGAAGAGGCCCGGGCGTCTGGCGGCGGGCAGTTCCTTCGGGGGATTTTCGCGCATATGCGCGAAAAAGGCGTAGCCCGCCCGCAGCAGCTCATCCTGTTTCGCGGTCAGGTCAAGGGGCCAGCCGGGGTATATCCAGACGTTCTCTCCGTACTGCCGCGACCAGAAAAGCTCGCCGCGCGGGCTTGCGAAGGGCAGGTTCGGCTTTATCCCGAGCAGGCCGAAGCGGCTTATGCCGCAGGGCCAGAAACCGTCCAGCACGAAACCGAGCGGCAGGGGGCTCGCCCCCGGCAGGGCGAGGGCTTCAGCGGCGGGCAGTTCCGGGCTTGCGAAGGCCGCGCCGAAACCCATGCCCGCGAGTATGCCGAGAGCCGATGAATTGGTGACGTTGCAGAAGGGGCCGGCGATGAGGTGGCTTTCGCCGGGCAGTTCCTCGGGAAAGAGGCTGCGCTGCCACGGCGCGTTGCAGACGAAATTGCGGCAGCCGTCCTTCCACAGGCCGGCCACGATGCGCCGCAGGGCGGCCTCCTCGTCGGGCCAGACGACGGGCGGCAGCCACCATGCGGCCTTGCGCGCAACGGGGCGCGAGATCTCGGCGGTGCGGCGCGTCAGCCACAGGGCGAGGCGGGTGCCTGAACCCGTGCGGTTCTCCCGTCCCATCGGCACGGAAGCCATAACGCGCATGTCGGGCATCCGTTTTGCCCTGCGGGGGGCGGGCAGCTGCGGCGCTCCGCTGACGGACTGCGCCGGGTGCAATGGCAGGTCGTCCAGTCGCTTCTGCCATTCGCGCAGTATCCGGAGGAGTTCCGGTTCGCGGCGGTCGATGAGGAAGACGGGCGTGCCGTTCGGCGGCGTCCTGTGGCGCGGCAGGCGCAGGGCGAAGGCCGATGCCTTGTGCACGGCGCGCATGACGGGCAGGGTCGTGTGCCAGCGTTCGTCCTCCACGCCGATGCGCAGATAATCCTTCGGGAGCAGGTCGATGCGCGGCCGTATCTGCGGGGTGCCGTCCTCGCCGCTCCGTATCTTGCCGATGAGCATGCCCGAGCTCGTGAGTCCCGAGGGATCGGTGGGCACGCGGATCTTCTGGGGCAGGAACCGGGCGTGGGTTCCGGGCCGGCCCAGGGCCATCTCGAGTATTTCGGCGGCGTCCCTGCGAGCATGGGCGTCGTTCGGCGCGTCGCGCAGCATGCGGTAGGCCGTCACCGCATGGTAGACGTAATGGGGGCCCTTCTTGCGGCCCTCTATCTTCCACGAGGCGAGATGGGGGATGCCGAGAAGGGTCCTCGCCAGCACGTCGAGCGAAAGGTCCTGGCAGGAGAAGAAGCGGGCGCTGTGGTCGCTGCCTCGAGAGGGGGGGCGCTTTCCGCCGTTCGGCTTGTCGGCGAGGCGAAGTATGCCCGGGCCTTGCGTGTACATGCGGCGGCAGGGCTGCACGCAGCGGCCGCGCAGGCCGCTTTTGCCGCCCTGATAGCTCGACCAGTAGCAGCGCCCGGAGACGCAGTAGCAGAGAGCCCCGTGCACGAAAAGCTCCAGTTCGAGGCCGTCCGGGCAGGCCTCGCCCATGGCGCGGATCTCGTCGATGGAGAGCTCGCGGGGCAGGATGACGCGCGAGGCGCCGAGGTCTTTTGCCGCGGCGAGCGAAGCCGGATGCGTCAGGTTGGCGAGCGTGGAGAGGAAGAGGCCGCCTTCGAAGCCCGCCTGCCGCGCCAGATCGAGAACGGCGAGATCCTGTATGATGAGGCCGTCGCAGCCGACCGTCCGCGCAAGGCGCCGTATGAGGCGGTAGCAGGCGTCGCATTCCGCCTGCTTGACGAGGGTGTTCATGGCGACGTAGACGCGCGCGCCCCTGCCGCGGGCGAGATCTGTCAGACGGGCGAGTTCGCCCGTGCCGAAGTTTTCGGCTTCCATGCGGGCCGAAAAGTGCTTGAGGCCCAGGTACACGGCGTCCGCTCCAGCGGCGAGGGCCGCGAGGAAGGAGGGCGTGTCGCCGGCGGGGGCGAGTATCTCCGGTTTTCGCCCGGTCATGGTCTGCGCGTCTTCTGTCATATCCTGTAGTACTCCCTGTACCATGCGGCGAAGCGGGCGATGCCCTCGCGCAGGGGCGTGTTCGGCGAAAAGCCCGTCACGGCCGTGAGATCGGCGGTGTCGGCCCATGTCGCCTCGACATCGCCGGGCTGCATGGGCAGAAGCTCAAAGCGCGCCTTTTTGCCGAGCGCGTCCTCGATGGCGGCTATGAAGTCGCGCAGCTCCACGGCGCGTCCGTTGCCGATGTTGAAGATGCGCCACGGCGCGGAACTTGAGGCCGGGTCGGGATTTTCCGGGTCGAAGGCCGGGTCCGGCTCCGGGGCGCGGGGGAGAAGCCTCACAAGGCCCTCGACGATGTCGTCGACGCAGGTGAAATCGCGGCGCATGCGGCCGCCGTTGAAGAGCCTTATGGGCTCGCCGCGCAATATGGCGGTCGCGAAGAGGTACGGCGACATGTCCGGGCGTCCCCATGGCCCGTAGACGGTGAAGAAGCGCAGGCCGGAACAGGGGATGCGGAAGAGATGGCTGTAGGCGTGGGCCATGAGCTCGTCGCTTTTTTTCGTCGCGGCGTAGAGGCTGACGGGGTGATCCACGTTGTCGTGCGGCGAATAGGGGCGGCGGGCGTTCATGCCGTACACGGATGAGGACGAGGCGAAGAGCAGATGTTCCACGTGCGTGCTGCGGCAGCCCTCCAGCACGTTGGCGAAACCCACGAGGTTCGACTGCACGTAGGCGGCGGGGTTTTTCAGGCTGTAGCGCACTCCCGCCTGCGCGGCGAGGTTGACGACATGGGTGAAGCCCTCCTCGGCGAAGAGCCGGGCCACGCCCGCACTGTCCGCGAGATCGAGTCTGCGGAAGCGGAAGGCTGCGGCGTTCGGGCCTGCGGCAAGCTGCGCCAGGCGGTCCTTTTTGAGACGCACCTCGTAGTAGTCGTTGAGATTGTCGATGCCGACGACGGTGTGGCCCTCGCCGACAAGGCGGGCGGCGAGATGGTAGCCTATGAAGCCTGCGGCTCCGGTGATGAGAATATGCATGCGCGGTTGTTCCCCCGTGCCAATGTATTCCGTCTGCCGCGCAAGGGCAAGAGGCGTCTCCCGCCGAGCCTTTTCGCCCGGGGCCGTGCGGGGGCCCCTGCCGAAAAGCTCCCCATGGCAAAATGCGGCGCCCTGAAGGGCGTGCGGCGCGGACGGGCGTCAGCCGTCGGAAGCGAGCCTCCAGGCAAGTCGCGTCCATCGCTTGCGCGTCTTGTTGTTCCTGACGGCCATGGCGAGAGCCCGCGGCTCCCCGACGAGGACGACGAGCTTCTTGCCGCGGGTCACCCCCGTATAGACGAGATTCCGCTGCAGAAGCAGATAGTGCTGCATCATGAGCGGGATGACCACGGCGGGGTATTCCGACCCCTGCGACTTGTGGATGGAGATGGCATAGGCCGGCACGAGCTCGTCGAGCTCATCGAATTCGTAGGGGATGACGCGCTCGTCACAGGTGACGCTTAAGGTGCGCTCGGCCGTGTCGATATGGCTGATGCGGCCCATGTCGCCGTTGAAGACGTCCTTGTCGTAGTTGTTGCGTATCTGCATGACCTTGTCGTGGAGACGGAAGGCCCGGTCGCCGCGGCGAACTTCCAGTCCGTTCGGATTGAGAGCCGCCTGAAGGCGCTCGTTCATGCGGTTCGTTCCCACGGCGCCGTTGTGCATGGGCGTCAGAACCTGTATGTCGGTAACCGGGTCGAGGCCGAAGCGGCGGGGGATGTGGCTGCGGACGAGGTCGACGATGAGTTCCGCTGCTTTTTCCGGGTCGGCGGAGTGGATGAAGTAGAAGTCCGAAAGCCGGTCCGGGCTTGATTCGAGCGGCGGTATTTCGCCTTTGTTTATGAGATGCGCGTTGCGTATGATGGCGCTTTCCGCCGACTGGCGGAATATCTCCGTCAGGCGCACCACCGGCAGGATCCCGGAGGCGATGATGTCGGCGAGCACCGTTCCGGGGCCGACGGAGGGCAGCTGGAAGACGTCGCCCACGAGCACGACCGTGCAGCCGAGCGGCACGGCCTTGAGCAGGTGGTAGAAGAGAAGCGTGTCCATCATCGAGGCCTCGTCCACGACGAGAAGGCCGCAGGCGAGGGGGACATTCTCATTCCGGGCGAAACCGTCCTCCTGGGGGCTGTATTCCAGAAGGCGGTGGATGGTGCGGGCCTCGCGCCCGCTCGTCTCGGCCATGCGCTTGGCCGCTCGTCCGGTGGGCGCCGCGAGGAGGATGCGGGCCTTTTTCTGCTCGAAAAGCTTTATGATGGCGTTGATGATGGTCGTCTTGCCGGTGCCCGGCCCGCCCGTCAGCACCATGACCTTGCATTTCGCGGCGGTGCGCACGGCCTCGGCCTGTTCCGGGGCGAGCGCAATGGGCATCTGCGCGATCACCTTGTCCGCCGCCTGATCCGCGTTGGGGAAAAAGACCGATTTGGGCGAATGGAGCAGGTGGTTGAGGTAAAAGGCTATCTTCGATTCATAGTGGAAGTATCTCTTGAGGAAAACGCCGCGTTCGGCGCCGGAGCCCCCGTCGGGAGCAAGCGCCCGTTCCTCTATGACGACGCGTTCCCCGGCCTCGAGCCGTTCAATGGCCGCGCGAACCTGCCCTTCCCCGACCTGCAGCTGCTCGCAGGCTTCCTGCACGAGCATTTCCTCGGGCAGGTAGACGTTGACCTCGTCCGTGCTTTTCTGCAGGACGTAGAGCGCGCCGGCCTCGATGCGCAGGGGATCGTTTTTTTCAAAGCCCAGCTTGGCCGCGGCGGCATCGGCCGTGACGAAGCCTATGCCGCGTATCTCCATTGCGAGGCGGTAGGGGTTCTCCCGCACCACGGAGAGCGCGTCCGCGCCGTAGGTGCGGTAGATGCGCACGGCGTAGGCGGGCGTTATGCCGTGCGGCTGCAGAAAGAGCATGAGGTCGCGTATGCCGCGGTGCTCCATCCACGAGGCGTGTATGCGCTCATAGTTCTTGGCGCCGATGCCGCGGATCTTCTTGAGGCGCTCCGGCTCCTCGTCGAGGATGCGTATCGTGTCCGTGCCGAAGGCGTCCACGATGCGGTTCGCCATGCCCTCGCCCACTCCCCTGATGAGCCCCGACGCCAGATAGAGGCGGATGCCTTCGGCCGTCGCGGGCAGAACCTCTTCGCACGTGTCGAAGGCGATCTGGCGGCCGAAGCGCGGGTTGTTCACCCAGCGCCCGTGCACCGTGACCTTCACTCCTGTCTGCGGATTGACCATGTGCCCCACGCAGGAGACGGGATCGCGCGCGAAGTCGCGTGCGGGGGCGCCCTTCACCCTGGGCTCGCGCGGCGCGGGTTTTTCCGGCACGAGGCGGAAGACCGTGTAGCCGTTCTCCTCGTTGTGGAAGATGACCCGCTCGAGCGTGCCGCTCAGGGTGATCTCGTCGGAGTCGGCCAGAAGTGGCAGCTGCGGGGCCGGCTTTTCCGGCTTGTCGGCGAAGCGGCTCTTCACGCGAGGAACCCCATGCGTTCCTGAAGCAGCAGGGCGTCTGCGAGGGCGAGCGCCGTCATCGCGGACAATACGGGCACGATGCGCGGTATGGCGGAAAGGTCGTGGCGCCCCGCTATGAGAACCGTTGCGGCCCGGCCGCGGGTGTCCACCGTCCGCTGTTCGCGCGGGATCGAGGCTATGGGCTTGACGGCGCAGCGCAGGACGATGTCTTGCCCGCTTGTCATGCCGCCCAGTATGCCGCCTGCATGGTTGCTTTCAAAGGCGGCCCCGCCGGGATGGTCGAGGTCCGGGATGAGGGGATCGTTGTTCTCGCTGCCGCGCAGGCGCGCCGCTGCGAAGCCCTCGCCTATCTCGACGCCCTTGACGGCGCCGACGCTCATGAGGGCTTGCGCGAGAGTCGCGGAGATCTTGTCGAACACGGGCTCGCCCAGGCCTGCCGGCGCGCCCTTGACGACGACCTGAACGACGCCGCCCAGGGTGTCGCCGTCGCGCCGCGCGGCCTCGACGGCCCCGTTCCAGAGCGGTACGACGTCATCCGAGGCGGCGAAGTAGGGGCGGGAGAGGCTTTTCGTCATTTCACGCGCCGCTTCGGGCACGGCTATGCCGCCGAGCTCTACCGCCGCCGCATAGACGGCAATGCCGCGGGCCGCGAGCAGTTTCTGCGCTACGGCGCCGCCGGCGACGCGCGCCGCCGTTTCCCTGCCGGATGAACGGCCGCCGCCCCTGTAATCGCGTATCCCGTTGTATTTGTTCCAATACGTCCAGTCGGCATGGCCCGGGCGGAACACCTGCGCCAGATTGCCGTAGTCGCCGGAGCGCTGGTCGGTGTTGGCTATGGAGAAAGCTATGGGCGTGCCGGTCGTCACGCCCTCGAAGACGCCGGAGAGAATTTGCACGCGGTCTGCCTCCCTGCGGCTCGTGGACGCGGGCCCCGTGCCGGGCTTGCGCAGGTCGAGCGCGCGCTGCAGGTCGTCTTCGCAGAGGGCGAGGCCCGCGGGGCAGCCGTCGAGAACGCCGCCGAGGGCTGCGCCGTGCGATTCTCCGAAAGTCGTCAGCTTGAGGATTCGTCCGAATGTGTTGCCGGGCATGGTCAGGAATCCTTTTTTTGTATGCGATGCGGGCGCATCGTAACAGAAGATGGGAGGAATGAAAAACCCCCCGCGCCCGAGGGGGCTTGCGGGGGGAAGTTCTGCGGGGAAGGGGCGCGGCTAGACGCGGGCCGCCGTGCGCAGGTCTGCCGCGGCGTCGGTCTTCTCCCAGGTGAATTCGGGCTCTTCTCGGCCGAAGTGGCCGTAGCAGGCCGTCTTTTCATAGATCGGGCGCTTCAGGTCGAGGCGTTTCGTGATGAAGTAGGGGCGCATGTCGAAGACTTCGCGCACGGCGCGGGTGAGCACTTCGTCCGGCACGTCGCCCGTGCCCTGCGAGGAGACGAGGACGCTCACGGGGTCGGCCACGCCGATGCAGTAGGCGATCTGCACCTCGCAGACGGGGGCGAGGCCCGCGGCGACGACGTTCTTGGCGATGTAGCGGCCCATGTAGGCGCCCGAGCGGTCGACCTTGGAGGGGTCCTTGCCCGAGAAGGCGCCGCCGCCGTGATGCCCGGGGCCGCCGTAGGTGTCCTGGATGATCTTGCGCCCGGTCAGGCCGCAGTCGCCCATGGGGCCGCCGACCACGAAGCGGCCGGTCGTGTTGATGAAGATCTTGCAGTCGCTGTCGTCGAAATAGCCGGAGGGGCCGAGCACGGGCAGGATGACGTGTTTCTTCACGGCCTCGGCCACGTCCGCCTGGCTGGCTTCGGGGCTGTGCTGGGTCGACACGACGACGTCGTGTATGCGCACGGGCTTGCCGTCCTGATACTCGAAGGAGACCTGCGTCTTGCCGTCCGGGCGGAAGAAGTCGACGAGGCCCGTCTTCCGCACTTCGGCGAGGCGCAGGGAGAGCTGATGCGCCCAGGAGATGGGGGCGGGCATGCAGGTCTTCGTCTCGTTGCAGGCGTAGCCGAACATCATGCCCTGGTCGCCGGCGCCCTGCTCCTCGGGATTCGCGCGGGTGACGCCCTGGGCGATGTCGGGGGACTGATGGTCGATGGAGGAGATGACGGCGCAGGTCTTCCAGTCGAAGCCCATGTCCGAGCCGGAATAGCCGATTTTCTTGATGGTTTCGCGCACGACGGCGGGCAGGTCGGCGTAGCCGGAGGTCGAGATCTCGCCCGCGATGACGGCCATGCCGGTCGTCACGAGGGTTTCGCAGGCGACGTGGGCGTCGGGATCCTGCGCGAGCAGCGTGTCGAGCACGGCGTCGGAGATCTGGTCGGCGACCTTGTCGGGATGGCCTTCGGTGACGGATTCGGACGTGAAGAAATATTTGCCTCTGTTGAGCATGGGAACTCCTTTTTTTGCGGGATTCGCCTAGGGGCGGAGCAAAATGTTGTCGATGAGGCGCGCCTTGCCCATGCGGACGGCGCAGGCCATGAGGGCCGGGCCCGTCACCTCGTCCAGGGGGGCGAGGTTTTCGGGGTCGACTATGCTGAGATAGTCGAGCCTGCCGAGGGTCAGGTGGTCCGCCCAGTAGACGAGAACGCTTTCGCGAAGGCGGCGCACGCCCGTTTCTCCGGACTGCGCGAGCCTGCGGGCGAGAAGCAGGGCCTTGCGAATCTGCGGGGCCTGTTCCCGTTCCTCGGGGGTCAGGTAGACGTTGCGGGAGGAGAGGGCGAGGCCGTCTTCCTCGCGCACGGTGGCGCGCGTCTCGATGCGCACCGGCACGTTCAGGTCGCGCACCATGCGGCGAAGTATGGCCTGCTGCTGCCAGTCCTTCTCGCCGAAGACGGCGACGTCGGCCCCCGTGATGTTGAAGAGCTTCAGCACCACGGTGCAGACCCCGCGGAAGTGGATCGGCCGCGAGATGCCGCAGAGCTGGCGGCCCATTTCAGGCACTTCCACCCAGGTGGCGTGGTCTTCGGCGTACATGTCGCCGGGCTCGGGTATGTAGAGCGCGTCAGCCCCGAGGCGCTCGGCGATGCCCGCGTCGCGCTCGTGGTCACGGGGATAGGCGGCGAGGTCTTCGTTCGGGCCGAACTGCGTCGGGTTCACGAAAAGGCTGACGACGAGCCTGTCGGCCAGCGTGCGCCCGTGGGCCATGAGGTCTTCGTGCCCGGCATGGTAATAGCCCATGGTGGGCACGAGGCAGATCGTCTCGCCGGCCCTGCGCCATGCGCGGCACTGTTCGGAAAGCTGTGCGGGAGAATGGATTATTTGCATATCAAGATATGGTGATATTGTTGCATGGGGCATCCTTATACATGGGTGCGGCGTCTTTGTAAAGCCACCGCGGGACTGCCATGGGCGCCGCGTCCTTGAAAGTTCGCGAAAAGCGGTGTAATTAACCCTGCATACTGCGCTCCGCCGACCGCCGGGGCGCGGAAATTCCCGTACCTGGAGCCCGCATGCTCGATATCATCCGTTCGAATACGCAATCCTTCGGCGTCAAGCTCGCCTTTGCCGTCATCATCCTCGTCTTCGTCTTCTGGGGCGTCGGCACCATGCGCGACACGGACATGAGCCGCGTCGTCGCGAAGATCAACGGCGAACCCATCCTCATACAGCAGTTCGAGAAGACCTACCGCAATGCGGAAGAGCGCATGATGGCCCGCGACAAGACGATGACCCGCGATCGCCTCAAGGCGATGCGCCTGGGCCGCCAGGTCTTGAACGGCATCATCCAGGAGACCCTCGTCGCGCAGGAGGCCGCCCGCACCGGCCTCGACGTGACCCCGCAGGAGCTTCGCCTCGCCATCGGCGGGATAAGCGCCTTTCAGAACGACAAGGGCCAGTTCGACCCCGAGGCGTACAAGCGCGTTCTGGCCGCGCAGAGGATGAGCCCCGCCGAGTTCGAGCAGGACATGCGCAGGCAGATCCTGCGCGAGAAGATGTTCGGCATCGTTGCGACCTCGGCATGGGTTTCTCCCACGGAACCTCGTGAAACCTATGACTTTTTGCTTGAAACCCGCGGCGTCGACTACGCCTTCATGCCCGCGTCGAAGTTCGCCGACGGGGTCAGACTGGAGGATGCCGACATCGCCGCCTACTACGACGCCCATAAGGATGCCTTCGCCATCCCCGCGAAGGTTTCGGTCGACTACATCCGCGTGGCCCCGGAACTGGTCGTGAAGCCGGAGTCCGTCTCGGAGGCCGACGCGAAGAAATGGTACGAGGAGAACAAGGCACAGTTCGAGCGCAAGGAGGCCGTGAAGGCGTCCCATATCCTCGTGCGTCTTGATCCCGACGCCGATGAGGCCGCGAAGAAGAAGGCCCGCGAGTCGATGGCCGCCATTCAGGCCGAACTGAAGGCGGGCAAGAGCTTCGCCGAGGTCGCCGATGCGCACAATCCCGAAAACGCGGCGGGCCCCGGCGGAGAGCTCGGCTGGGTCGAGCGCGGCAGGACGGTCCGCCCCTTTGAGGAGGCGGCTTTCGCCCTCGCCGCAGGCTCGGTGACGCCTGAACCCGTCGTCACGGAATACGGCCTTCATCTCATCAAGGTCGATGAGAAGCGGGCCGGCGGCACGCCCGCCTTCGCCGAAGTCGCCAAGGAGGCCGCGCAGGGCTACGCCCGTGACGCCGGCCGCGACCGGCTGGCCGACGTGGTCGACGGCCTCATTGAGGACAATATCCTCGGCAAGCCCATGGCGGATATCGCCGCCCGTTTCGGCCTGAAGGTCGAACAGAGCGGCCCGCTCTCCCGTGAGGAGCTCAAGGCCAGGCTCGGCGTGACCGACGAGGGCGCGGCCACGATGCTTGCCTCGGCCGGCATCCCCATTGACACTGCCCTTGAGGCCGGCGACAGCTATCTCATCGTCCGCGTCGGCAAATCCGAGCCGGCTTCCGTGAAGAAGCTCGACGACGTGCGCGACGAGATCAAGAAGAAGCTCGTGGCCGAGCGTTCGCTCGAGGCGGCCCTCAAGGCCGCGGCCGACAAGCGCAGGGAACTGAAGGACGGCCCCGTGCCCGATGACGTGAAGAAGTCGCTCGGCCTCCGCTCCTTCGCCGCCATGCAGCGCGGCGGCGCGATCGAGGGCTTTCTGCCTAACCAGCCCTTGAGCGAAGCCGTCTTCGCCGCGAAGAGCGGGGCGTGGCTGCCCGTCGCCTATGCCGTCATGGATGCGAAGGGCGCGGCGGGCGCCATGCTCGTGCGCGTGGCCTCCGTTGCGGCCCCGAAGGCCGACGACTGGGAAAAGATCCGTCCCGGCATCGAGAGCAGCCTGCAGCAGGCCGCTGAACAGGGCGTGCTCGAGCTCTTCGTGCAGCAGCTTGGCGCCAGGGCGAAGATAGAGCTGCTCAACAGCGACATCGTGGACCGGGTGAATATGTAGCCCCTTTCCGCCGGGAAGGAAGGGAGATCAGATATGTGCGGCATCATCGGTTATGCTGGGCACAGGCCGGCCGTCCCCGTGGTGGTCGAGGGGCTGCGCCGCCTTGAATACCGTGGCTATGACTCCGCCGGCGTCGGCTTCTGCCTCGGCGGCGAACTGCACATCGTGAGGGCCGAGGGCAAGCTCGGCAATCTAGAGGAAAAGCTCGCCCAGGCCGGGCCTGCCGTCACCGTCACCTGCGCGATGGGCCATACCCGCTGGGCGACCCACGGCGCGCCGGAAGAGCGCAACGCCCACCCCCATGCGAGCAACGACGGCTCCCTCGCCATCGTGCACAACGGCATCATCGAGAACTACCAGGAGATCAAGGCCGACCTGACGGCGCGCGGCTATGTCTTCCGCTCCGACACGGATACCGAGGTCCTCGTCAATCTCATCGCCGAGCGCCGCAGGACCGAGCCGGACCTTCTCCATGCCTTCGCCGCGGCCCTGCGTGAGGCGCGCGGCGCCTACGCCGTCTGCCTCTTCGACAGGGACGAGCCCGACACCATGTACGCCGCGCGCATGGCAGCCCCCCTCATCTTCGGCGTGGGCACGGGCGAGAACTTCGTCGCCTCCGACATACCGGCCTTTCTGCCCTACACCCGCGATGTCGTCTTTCTCGAAGACGGGGAGATCGTCCGCGCCGACGCGAACGGCTATGCCGTCATGCGCATGAGCGACCTCGCGCCGGTGACGCATGAGGTCAGGACCATCCAGTGGGACATGCAGGCCGCGCAGAAGGGCGGCTACCGGCATTTCATGCTCAAGGAGATCTTCGAGCAGCCCCGCGTCATCACCGACGGCCTGACAGGCCGGCTCTCGGCCGCGCGGGACGCCGTCCTCCTGAAGGAGCTGGACACCCTGCCCGTGCCGAAGCGCCTGCACATCGTCGCCTGCGGCACCTCGTACCATTCCGGCCTGTGGGGCCGGCATCTGCTTGAGAATTGGGCGCATGTGCCCGCGCAGATCGAGATCGCCTCGGAGTTCCGCTATCGCGAAAGCCTCAGGCCCGGGCCCGACGCCGTGGTCCTGGTCATCAGCCAGTGCGGC